>Ga0209390_10009320_pt1 | contig 11808 bp, 12 predicted proteins | sample BON01_FD_187212 | JGI IMG/M metagenome (GOLD analysis project Ga0209390, IMG submission 187212) | Freshwater microbial communities from Lake Bonney liftoff mats and glacier meltwater in Antarctica - BON-01 (SPAdes) (version 2) | ecosystem: Environmental > Aquatic > Freshwater > Ice > Glacier... | reverse complement strand
CTCGTAGCAGCTCTTGCTGAAGGAGGCATCAGAGAAATTAGCGTCGAAATCCAGCAGGGGGTCCTCGCCGTCCTCTGCATCCTCATTGACGTCTTCCATTACATCTTCCATGTCATCGTTCTCGCTTACATGAGCATCCTCCTCCATGTCATCGTACATTTTGGACGGGTCTTCAGACTCCATTTCGTTTTCTTGGGTTTCAACACATTCAGCATACAAACGATCTTGCTCTTCTTCATTTTCACCATTCTCATACGTTGGCTCAAAACGGCACTTTGTCACAGATGCAATCACAGCGTCCAGAGTGCGTACGGTACAGCCCTTTTTGCCCTTCAATTCAGCCTGCAGGGCCTCCTGGTTGCTCTTGTTAAAGACGACAACAAGGATCTTTTTGTTTTTCCAGAGACGGATGGCCTGCTTGAGCGCTGAAGTCTTTCCACTCCCTGGTGGGCCATTGTAGACCGTCAACGGCCTCGTTGGCATGACATTGAAAGCCTCGCGATGCACATAGTCAATGAACATGCGTCCGTCGACGCTAAGAACCTGCAAAGGGTTATGCACCTGGACCAGACGCTGTTTGGAGCCGAGGGAGGGGGGCCAGCGCGTTTTGCCGAAGCGGGAGTCGAGTTCGGCGGTGGTTTTCTTGTCGAGAGGGGTGAGAAAGCGGACGCTGAGCTCGATGCCATCGCACAGCACGGTGACTTTGGTGTCGTGGCAGCACGAGTCGAGGAGCTGGCCGTCGCTGGTGTGCCAGAGGGTGCTGCCGGTAGGCGTCTTCTCCGAGTACTCATCGATACAGAAATAGAGGCGTTTTTGGTTGTAGAGGAAGCCGGTGTATTCGTAGATTTTGACGTGTGTGGCGTCGAAGATTTGCGTCATATCGTCATCGATGGCGACGTTTTTTACGCTGGTGTCGCGCAAGACCCACGCTGCCGAGCTGGCGGGGTTCAGAGACGTCCACTTGTGCAACCATAGTGCGTTGGGCGGCTTGCAGGCGACGGGAGCGATGGGGGCCGAGGACGCCGTTTTGGGAGGGTTGCGGATGGAATAGCCGCAGCCAGCATTCTCGACCAGGTGTCGGAAGAAGCGGGGGGTCTGTGGGGCGTCTGTGGAGACGGCCGGAAAAACCTTGTCCAGCACCAACGCGACTGGGGCGTGGCAGTCATTGCAAATAAAGCCCTTTTTGCTCACACTCAAGCACTTGTCGGCCGAGACACACTGCATGGTGTCTCGGTCGATACATGTCAACATGTGGGGGGTAGTAGCGTGTGACTGGAGATGTTTGTTTGGCAATCACTTTATTAAAAACACTCGACACTAATAGCTATTTTGAGCATAATTTTTCTTGGTTGTGTTGTGACCGCGAGTCATGATGCGTTGTATACTAGATAGCGTTTCCGAGCAGTTCGCCAGCATTCTTCGCAGGCCCGACGCAGTTGGACGTAATCTTGTCTTTTTTGAATTTCATGGGACTTCTCTTGTAAATCTTGGCGGACCTGCTGGGGCGAACGATGGGAAACTGTATGGCGCCGAGGCTGGCGGACTTGTCGATTCTTGCTTGTCCCGTCAATCCTGCCAGGACACACCCAGGACGTTCTCCAAATGGTGCTACGGTGAGGCCATGGAAACGCTGGAAATTGCGCCAGTTGTCCATGTCCTGTGAAGATTCGGAGGACATCCCATTGAGATACGCTTGCTCCGAGTTGAACATGAGACCGTTGAAGGGATTCATCCAGGGCGTGCCCGGAACGTGTGCGATATATGGCATGGATTGGATAGTTTCGGGTGTTTTTTGTGATTCTATATAAAGACCCTCGGTGCCTGTGAATTTTGTAAAATATTCTATTTCGGGCACTTTCCACCGTTGGTGCAATTGACAGCACTTGAAACTCCGTTGCTGCGGACAGTGTGTGCGCAACAACATATATAAACACAGGAGAATGATGTATGTACAGGATAATGACGTCTCAGGAACAAGCGCCTTTGGCGCAAAAAGCACAGGAAAGCCAGAGGTGTCAGGGCATGCAAGAACAACAGCAGCGTTTGCACGAGGAGTTTGAGGTTAATGCAGAAAACAAGTTTGTACAGATTTACTGGGCTTTCCTGAGAAATTACACTCCCACGGTTGCAGAACAGGCTGTTATAGTCCAATGCTATGGTGTGTCGAGGCTCGAGGAGCTGATTACACAGCAATACAAGCGCGAGGTCATAAACCACTGGCTCGGTGAGCATTTGAAAACACACAAGATACGCGGGCAGGGGGGATTTATGCAGGCGAAAAAACGGCGCATTGAGACATGGCTGAACGGTAAGTTGTGCAAGTTTCTGGCGGCATCCCCCAAACTCCCAAATTGCAAGGAAAGTAAAGTATGTGTGTGCGTGGTGCGAGCGCATGATAATGGGTCGATTATCAAGACTTCCACGAAAATCGACAAACAACAGTACGACCAACTTGTGTATACGTATGAATTTCTTCCGTGTGAACAAGATTGGCTCATCAAGGCAAATTCTGCCATGTTTTCGCAGTTTGAGCAGATTAGAACGAATCAGAGTGGGGTCGACAGCAACACTCCGGTGCCGCTTTTGCTGGTTGTGAAAAAAAACTTGCTAGAGATCCTGGACATCTGCTATCTCCAGACACCGCCACCTCGAGTGGGCACAGTGGCAGCAGGGTGGGATGAGGTGCGAAACTTGTTTCTTGTGGAACAGACAAAGGTGCAAGGTGAAAAGTTTGAACAGATTTTTTATTCGCAGCTATTGACAGAAGTGCGCGACGATCAAGAAACATGCACGCTCCACGTCATTAATTCACTCGATAGTAGGGAAGAAATGCTACAGAAACAAGACAGAAAAGCGCTAGCATTATCGCAACATAGGCATATTGAAGGCCTGTACAGGTGATACACGGAGTATGCTGTGATGCTCATGGCATGCAACTCGTTGGTGTCGTTGCTATTATGCAAGATTGTAGGTAGTGTTGCTTTGTGCAATATGCATTGAGTATTCTCGTGTTATTGTCATCGTAATATATTTCTGTCGGCACTGTCGTCTTCATCCGCACTGTCATATTCGCTCTCACTGTTGTCTTCATCCGCACTGTCATATTCGCTCTCACTATTGTCTTCACCCGCACTGTTGTCTTCACCCGCACTGTTGTCTTCACCCGCACTGTTGTCTTCACCCGCACTGTTGTCTTCACCCGCACTGTTGTCTTCACCCGCACTGTTGTCTTCACCCGCACTGTCGTATTCGCCCGCACTGTCGTATTGGCTAATACCACCCTCCCTCCCTTCCACCTCATCTGTAATTTCGTTGCCATAATAAATCGGAGACTGCATGTGCACTTCATCTTCGCTACCGGAATTGCTCGACTCCTCAGTCCCGTTGTGTGTCGCGGTTGAGATTATCGGAGCACAGTGTGAACCAAGGGGGTCCATGGCATGAAACCATGAAACAGTCGGACAGGGTGGAACATCGTGGTGGTGTGAAAGTTCAATCATTTGCGCGACGGTGCAGTCCTCTGAGGGTATAGGGACCTCATAGTGCAAAATCACCTGAAACCCCACGTTGTTCCAGCCCTCAATGAAACAAATTGCATCGAATATGTCTCTTGCTGTATGGGTGGACTTGACGTGCAGTAGTCGAAAGTACATACAGACATTGTTCTGCATGTCCAGAAGATCCCAATGTTCGTATGTGCGCATGGTCAGGCCCAGAACGGCGCGCACACTGTTTGGAATGCCCAATACGTCTCGCTGTGTGCCAAATGCGTGCGGCAAATGCTGCAGATAATGACGCGCCTGAAACAAGACAGTAACTGTCATGTAATACCACTGCACGGGCGGAGTGGTGGCTTCGGTCGCAGGGGCTGGAAACGTCACATATCGGTTCCAGTCCTCGGCTTCCAGCACTGGCAAAAATAAATCCCCGACGCCTATGCCATTGGGACAGGGAATCTCTGTTTCCAGGTAATGCTGATACATTTCGTGAAAATCTTTCAGCCGTTCAGGCACCCGCACGAGTGTAGCACCACACGGAATCCGAGTTCCAGGGACGAATCTTGACAGGTTGTAGGTGGCCAGCCGATACGCTGCGTTGTCGCGCATGAGACACCGGATTGCGTTGTTCAAGACCCTGGTTGTGCTCTTTAGGCATGATATCGATGCGAGGGACGGGCGCGACATGCATTCTCGGTGTGGCATTGTGATTTTTAAAAGGACTTCCGGCGGCAGTGAAACAAAAGTCGTGGGCTGGGTATTGCCGTCGTCGGGTGCGGATGGCTGCATTTTGTCTGAAGCGGTCCTCGCCGTGATATGATGTTGATTTTGCATTGGACGGCCTGTTGTCGCTGCGACCTCGTATACTCGAGCGGTGGTGGGTTTATATATGTGAACGCGCTTGTCGTGTGTAGGGATTTCCTGGCCTTTACACGCCGTATTTACTTGAAAACACCCAAAATAGTGTCAATAATCAGACGTGTGCAAGTCTCATTGCCACAGTGAATGTGTGCGAGTATGAGTACATGCAAGCCACGAGGAGTGCCGAAGAGAACGACGGAGAGATGCCGAGTGACACACCATTGCCTGTGTATGATTGGCCCGTCCTATTTGATCGAATGCTGCGACAAATGGCTTGTAATCGAGGACACGATTTTTTGAGGGTTGTGTTCGACTATGACTTGGGCAATAGCAGGAAAACGTTAGTTCATTTCTGTGTGTCGTCGTGTGAAACCCCCATGTTACAAAACCAATGTATGAAATGTATCGAATACGTAAAGAGAACCAGCCCATAGGCAGCTTGTCACTGGTTATGTGGAATAACCTCCAAATACGACACATCTTCATCATCTTCACCATTGTCATCATCTTCATCATCTTCATCATCTTCATCATCTTCATCATCTTCATCATCTTCATCATCTTCATCATCTTCATCATCTTCATCATCTTCATCGTCTTCATCATCTGTATCATCTTCAACATCTTCAGAATCTTCATCATCTGTATCGTACCTCCCACGCCAAATGCATGTTGGATCAAAATTCAGTCCTTTGTAAGAATCAGCATGGTTATGTGGTTCTTCCAACAAACCCGGCACATCGTCGTTATCTTCATCATCGTCGTTATCTTCATCATCGTCATCATCTTCATCATCGTCGTTATCTTCATCATCTTCATCATCTTCATCATCATCATCACCGTCATCCTCTTCATCATTCGTATCGTCGTCATATGGTATCAATAAATATATTGCTTCGCTGTAGAATCTTTCATATTGGAGTTTAAACGGGTTTTCTGGTGATAGATGTGCAAGTCGATCTACCGCGAGTTCTCCATGCAGACCTTTGACTCCAATTGCACGTGGACACTTTTTGACAAACAAGTGCAATATAGCAAGCATGCATTTGTATAGGTATTTTGGCGAATTCATAGTGTTTAACAAAACATAACTCAGAGTGATCAACACATGCAGAGGTGTGTCTGATCCACCACCAGACGCAATGGCATCGGGGCATTCATGTACTATACGAGCCAAGATGTCCATTCCATATAATTCGAGGTGACCGCGAAGATTTTTCAACAGACTCATAAGAGGGATATCGCCTATGTCATCATAACCTGATAATAGCGTGGCGGTGGTAGCAGCATCTGCGATACATTGCATTTGTGGTAATGATATTTCATTTTGTTGTAGAACTATATGCAGTATCGAATGTTTGTTGTTGACTACTCTGGGGTCAGCCGACACCAAAGCTTGTATAATCTGCAAATTTCCGGTTAAAAGTAGTGCAAGTCGTATAGGTGTATATCCATTATATATGTTGTTATAAATTGCTTCGGGTGGCAATGCATTGAGAATTAGCTGGAGAATCTGTAAGTTGTACGCCGAGTCTTGCATTCTCCGTATTGCCCAGGGTAGGAGCAGACCTTCCTTGTTGAAAGGCTTACAGGAAGGTTTTGCATTTTCTGTGATTAGGGCATTGTGACTGCAATTTATGATATGGGCAATAATTTCTGTGGAACAACTGTAATATATGGCGTCATACACCATGTTCACTGAGATTGTGCCGACCCCCTGTGTGAGGCGCTGTGCTTCTGCTTGTTTTGCCAGAACAAGCGTGCTTTGGTGGAGATTTTGGAAGATTTCGGGTCCGCACAAAGCTGTTGCTTGTACATTTTCTGCAATTAGACGCAGTGTGTCGTTATTCAGCCAGGTGCGCAAGTGCTGCAGCACATCTGTGCCATCTTTCTGCTCATTGGGCGTGGGTGTGTCAAATGCACTCTGATACATTTGTCTGTACTGTTGACCAAATTGCTTCTTTATTCCGCCGTAAAATGTCTCGTGCCGATCATGGAGGAGTACTGCAGTGTGCAGAGGTGTGTGCTTTTTGTTGTTGGTCTTGTTTTGTAGAGATGGAAACGATTTTACGAGGAATTCGACTATTAGTACATTACTATTCGACAACAAAGCCACATGCAGTAAATTGTTAGACGAGGGTACAAGCTTGTGTCTACAAATATCTTCAGGTGTATCATTGCTTCCCTGCACAATGCTCTTGATCACGTCCAAATTCCCTCCAGTGTTTTCGCGTTGGAGTTCTGACAGCAGCTGCTTAAAAGTGGCATAATCAGTCTTGGTGGGCTGATTGTGCATTTATGTGATGAATGTCGTCAAACACTACAAACACACACTTATATATATTTAATACAACGTGTAACATGCTCGTTTTGACAATCACAAAGACAAAATCAAAACAAAACACGTCCGTGAAACTCTCTAAAAATGGATTTATTATTTGCAATAGCGAAACAGAGTGGGTGCACAGTGGCCACACATGGGCGGGCGAGGCAGCTGCGGCGGTCGAAGCGGTAAGCATATAGCCGTGCATGTCTCTGGACACCATCGGACAACTCACCAGATATTATGCGATTGCAGGACCGAGGTCGACCCACATATGTCCAATGATTTGTTGTAGCATCAAATCTCAAGTCGCCCAGGCGTTGTTTGCGCATTATCACCACCAGTCTTGTCCTCGCGATCACCACTCGCATGCTCGTCGATGTCGCTGTTGTCCTCGTTGTCGTCCATGTCACTGACAGGGCCCTGCAGCATGCAGATGGTGGTGTGCTCCTGTATCACTTGCGGTTCCACAGCAATACGCCTAACGCAGATGTTCAGTGGCGGCCAGTCAATAACCAGTCGCCACTGCTCGTCGTGTTTGAGATCAATCGAGCCCAGTACATCGATGTCTGGGCCAATTTCCTCGCCTCCTATGCCCATGTTGTAGGTGGGTAGACGCCAGCCCTCGACAAAACTGATGGCGTCAAACACTTCTTGCATGGTCGTGCTTTCACACACGCGAACAAACCGGTAATAATAGCCAATGCCACTCTGGCGCACACTGTCGTACGACACTATCAGATCGAGATGACCCATGGAAGACCGAAGATTGTTTGGCAGCTTCGACACATCGCACATGCCTTCTCCCGGGGCCAGCGGAGGGTTGTAGATCTTGTCTTCGTACCAATAGGTCTCAACCAGCAGAAGAAACTCACGTGGTTCATCGTCTGCCACTTGCATCTCCAATGTTTCTGTGAAAAATTTGCCGTGATAATTAAAAGTTCCACCTACCTCGAGACCATTGGGGGCGCGCACCAGGTTGTCTTGGTAAATAATCCACGTCTCGTCCCAATCTGCAGGCGAGGGTATAGGCAGAACACTGGCTGCGCCACACGGAATGCGGGTTCCCGGAACAAGGTATGCAAGCGCATGGAGGGCGGCCTGATACTCGGCGTGCAGTCTGTTCCGCATCAAACTCACCACCCGACGATTTACGAGCTTAATACTGACGAAGAAGGCAAGTGAATCGTGCTCCAAAGACAGCAAATCGTGCTCCATAGCCAGTGAGCGAAACATGCGTGCCAGCAGGTCGTCCGTCAAGTCCATCAGTTTTGCGGGAAACATGGCGACAGCAGTGCCAAGTGCAATGCCACCGCCACCGCCTGCTGCACGACCATTGTTTCCATCGCATCCGCCGTCCAAGCTCATATGTGCGTGCTGCAGACGTCTGTCTCACTGCAATCACTAAAGAAGCCCAATCTCGACCGTCGGTTCGCGTCTCTTTTTTATTTTTTTACGGGCGGGAAACTGCCGAATTCTCCATACAGTTGAGACAGTTCGCGAGACCAGTTCGCGAGACCAGTTGGGGAGACCAGTTCGCGAGACCATTTCGCGAGACCAGTTCGCGAGACCAGTTCGCGAGACCTGTTCGCGATGTCGACAGATTGGCATGCCGCCATTTCTTGTGTTGTTGTGGACATCAAGTGGTTTCGTCCATTTTGCTGTTCGGCAGAGATTTTCGTCAGACAGATTGCTGGGTTGATGTATGGTGAGCATGGAGACAAGAGCGCGCATACTGCTCTGGCACGCAAACAGGCCAACGCTGACTATTATGTGCACATGGACTTGGTTTCTTTTGATTTTGATATGTGCTGCCGGAGGACATGATTTGTCAACGACAATTGACGCTGCGCAACCATCACTGCCTCTGACGTGACTACTAGAATGCACAGATGTCAAAAACACGCGCCGTTTTGAGTTTCAGAGACGATGCATCCATGCATTATTTATATAAAAAGACAAAGGAATCTGCAATAAAAATAAGTGCCTGAAACGCGTTTACGGTCCACCGACAGCCCCGGTACGCGAGACAGACCGTCTGTTGAACACAATATTTTTGTAGAGTTGTATACCCTTGTGAAGCATGTTCATGTAGTGCGGAATCGACACTTCATCTGTGAAATTCGTGATTCGATATACTATGCAAATGACCAGGTCCAATATGCGTTCGCTGGTGTGCTTCTGGTAAGTAGTTGGATTAATTTCCAGGGATACGTATGACAGTACGCTGCGAACCTCACCCAACCACTCCTGCATGTCCACACAGCTGACATCCAGAACACGAAAATCCGCAAAGGCAATGCGCATCCCTTCCCTCCATAGTTCGCTGCCAGAGACGCCCATGCAGAAAGTGGTCAGCAACAGACATGCAAAATTTCGTGTTTACGCATCATATGCTGTGCAAAAACAGGATAGCTCCCAGGACATATGTGTTTGTATATATCACCAAGCACGGCGCTGGTGGCCAGTTTCGCATGGATGTGACGCTTACCAATATTTGTGTGGGAAAATATAAAGGTGTTGTTGACTGGACTGTGATGGAGCCAATTCGACTTGCCAACTCAGCTTACATATAGCAGACACAGGGAAAGTTTTTGATATGGGGGAGGGAATCACCTTTTTTGGTCGTTATTTGTGTCGCTTGTTTTGAGCCACAGCATTTGCAATAGTACCCACGGCTTAGCAGCATTTATTGTGTACAAATGGTAGTCCGTGCCAGCCAAAACGCGCATCGACAATATGTCCACAGCGAGATGATCATGATACACTATTTCGTTGTACTGCTGGATAAGGGAATCGATTTTTTCCATCACATAATCCACGTATCCCATGAAATTTCCGGGAAACATTTTGACAGCATCAGTATAGGTTTCGAACTTTGCTTTCATCACAGTTTCAGCGGCAAACATGGCCTTGCAACACTTTGTCAGGAAAAACATGGCGACTTTTGCGTACATTTCGTTGTTGTGCTCTTTGTTCAAGGGCTCGTTCGTATACATTTCCGGTCGTAGGCGCTGTCTGCATTCTAGCAAAGTTTGATAATATTTTGTCCTGGGGGAAAAAAAGTGAGAGAGACTTGGTAGCTCTGAATTTCCGTCGATTGTTGTGGAATGCAAAAACAATTTGCCCGTCTCCAAGACCACTTCCATCGGGGTCAACCTGTGCCAACTCTTTTGGTTGTACCATCGTTCGCCGTTTTGAATGCACGAGTTATACCTCAAACCTTGTGTGGCCTCAATCAGCATTTGCACTGGCCATTTGACACGCTCCAGCCCAGCTATTTTAAAGCTCTTCCCCACGGTGCATATTCGGAGTACCGCGGTGTCGGTTTCTGCGTATTCCTGAGAAAATACATGTTTCGACAACATACACACGCGATGTGTGGAGTCAAGTTCGGCCCCCGGCGACTCCAGGAAACAGGCCCGAACAATCGGTTTTATGTGGGCCAGGTGCCTAAAATCGGGCATTTGGCTGAAATCGTTGTGCAGCTGGTCGTCAAACATATCACAGTATGCATCATTGACTTCCGTCTGCGATGTGTGGTAAGAGGCATTCGGATTCCAGGTTTTGTCAGCTGCAATGGCGGAAGCTCTAGCCCACAGCGTCGAGGCATTGGGATCAAAGTTTGCTTGGGAATCATGTGGTCGCGGCGTCAGAACGCTTATGGAATCGTCGAGAAGTTCCTTGGTAGCACGGTGTTTTGCGGCCCCGGGGTCGAATTCTTCGTAATCAATGTTGTGCTGCTTTGGCAGTGTGTGGTCCAGGAGCGCTGTGTCTCGAGGATCTTGGGTGCGATAATTTACAAAGCGATTGTGGTTGATACCGTGCGTGTCCCAGGGAGGTAAGTGGGCAGAAAAGGCTGGATCGTGCTGTTCGTGTGGCAAAGATTGTACCGTTTGCGGGAAGTCGAATGGGAATAAATTGCTGGCAGGCGACAGGTCATACTCGTGCGAATCAGCCATTTCAGTGTCATGTTGAGACAATGGGGTTTCGTGCATCCAGTCTCCCATTGCACGGCCTGGTATTGTCGCAGTGCCATGCCGCCTTATATAGGCATGGCGTGCCAGTTTTTCCACGGACATGTATCGCTTCCACGTTGGCGATCCTGTGAAAATTCGGCCGTTTGCTGAGTTGGCACACACCACCATGCACCCCCCGTTACTACATGCGGAACACACCGGCATCATAAAAGCCTTCACAACAGATATGTACGATCCCATGGACGAGATGTATGATGTTTTATTCGACGGTGAAACACAAGTTCGCTACATACTATTCTCCGATCTTTGCAAATGCCGCTGACCACGGGCTTATTTGAACCCAAATATCGTCCAGTCAAACGAGGCTCCGTATTGCACGTTGCGCGGGTCTTCCTTGGACTGGCGCTGTCGTTTGCCACCCGCCTTTTCCTTTTCTACAGCGAGTTTCTGGGCGCGTTTTCGTTTCTTGAGGTCCGCAACAGCCTGCTTTTCTAGCTTCAAACGGGTGGCCTCGCCCTCTTCATACTGCCTTTGCAGTTTCAGAGATTGTGCCATACCCGCAGCATGTTTCTTCTCCCTGGCTTTCCGTTTATCATCTGCAGTAGCATGTTTTGACAGATCATGCGGGTCAAAGAGGGGGGCTTCACGCCTGTGCATGTTAGGTTCCAGCCACCGAACCTTGACCTCGGTATCATCCGCAGTGTCGCCTTGCTTGTCAGGATCTGCATACAATATGTACTTGTCAGAGCCATCCGCTGCCTCGCGCTTATCGTATTGATGGGTGTTGACAACACTGTCATGCTCCGTGCGAATGCCCCCTCCGCACATTTTGACAACCGGAACTACGGAAATACCACCATTCGATTGTGTGGACTTTGGAGAAAGTTGCTTCCTTGGAGGATTGGCACCGCTAGACTTTCTGGCAGTTTGTTTGGTCCTGTGATTAAAGAACACGTTGTCAGAAACAATCCCGTCCGAGTCGTGCCATGCTACGCACACAAACTCCATAATCTTTCATATTATCACATGAAAAACACACCTTGCCATGACAAAGTGCGATCGGGACTAAATGGACCTTCACAGACACTCTGTGCTTTATACAGGGAATCTTGTCAAAAAATGCTATTTCGGGAAAATCCAAATCGCA
>Ga0209390_10009319_pt1 | contig 11810 bp, 12 predicted proteins | sample BON01_FD_187212 | JGI IMG/M metagenome (GOLD analysis project Ga0209390, IMG submission 187212) | Freshwater microbial communities from Lake Bonney liftoff mats and glacier meltwater in Antarctica - BON-01 (SPAdes) (version 2) | ecosystem: Environmental > Aquatic > Freshwater > Ice > Glacier... | reverse complement strand
GTGTGTGTCGTGCGTGTGTGTGCGCGTGTGTGCTCGTGTTCTTGCGCGCGTGTTTGCTAGTTTTTGCGTGAGAATACCTTGCACTTTCGTCTCAGAACCCTAAGTATCCGCCCCCAATATATATATGTGTATACATGTATGTACATATACATACATATATATGTATTTCTAAATCAAGTGATCAACCCAACTAGTCTTGCCCCCCTTGCACGCACGTGCTTGGGCGCGTACGCCTATCCCTCGCGCTCTTTCTTTTATCCTCAAGTGTGAGGGTGCAAGGAGAAGCGTAAGACGACTAAGCGCCCTTAAAAAGGAAAACTGGGCGCACTGCTAGACAATGCAGCGCATCTGCGTGCCCATGCGAGACCTGATCGTGGAACCTTCGTTACGGTAGTTGGAGCCTTAGTCACCTGGGCTATTTATACCCAGGGACAACTCCTGTTGTGATCAAGCTTGATCACAACAGGAGTTGTCCCTGGGTATGAATAGCCCAGGTGACTATTGTCATCACCCCTTCAATCTGTGTGAATAGAGGTAGCTTTGCCTGGCAAGCTAGGGCTGCCAGAGTTGCATTTGGAGAGGATGCCATGAGATCCGGGTGGAATGGGTCTCACTCGACCCGTATGTATGTCTAGCCTATTTGCCAGATAGCAGGCAAAGGTGACTTCGTTTGTGCTGGCCTTTTTCCAGCTAAGGTGCTGCGCTGTGTCCTGCAGCTCTAAAAGGTTGAGGCAGCCGTTGTCCTGCAGGGCCTCTCGATGACTGATTTCAAGCATTTGTCTGGTTCCGTCGTTGAATTGACTGCATCGTTCGAGGTGGCCCCGTACAGACGTGAAAAACGTGTCGAGCGGGAGCTTCACCTAGAGCCCGCCTTTCTCCCTAGGGAAAGTAAAGAGGCAGGTAGCGTGCCTTTTCCTAGATTCCAGGCGTTCTTGTATGCTCTGACCCAAAATGCTGTAAGTGTCTTGAGATCAGATTCTGGCCAGTCAACCAGTGGGACTGACAAGGAAAAGAGGAAGGGAAGGCACATCGAGATAACCTTGAGTCGTTGACCGATTCTAAGATTGTCAATCTTATTCAATTAGGCCACCACCTCTATGGCTGTGTCAATAACTTTACTCCGTTGAGCTTTGGCATCTAGCCACATGTTGTAGAGAATGCCTAGTAGACGAACATAGATTCTACCGTGAACAACCCTAAGATCCTTACCTTGGTAACTGATGCCGCTAGGGTCTAATATTCGATACACTGGGTGCATTGAGCTTTCAGACTTAAAATGATGTGGGCTACGGTTTCGGCCGCAGGTCCCACATCTCTGGAGGAGTCTTCGGACTTCGAGTGCATTGCAAGCTATTGGAACCTCCTCGTCTTCCGGATTCGAGTCTTTGGCGGAGTTGGAGTGCATGTGTTTCAGGTCGTGTGTTTCTTGGAGGACCGCCTTTGAGGTGTGGTACGGTGGTGCCCAGGGTTTCCGCTTTCGGACTGTCCAGTTGCGTCCTTCTGTCTGCGGACCTCTCCTTTGCCATAGAGGGCTCTTGTGACCAGATTTTTTTCATGAAATATCTTCAGCCCGCTCCATTCCTGAAAAGCGCTCACTATGTTAAGCATGGAGTTGGCGTCTTCTGTAGAGCTGACATAGAGTGAGAGGTCGTCGGCGAAGGCTTGGTGGTTCCAGTCGGGGACCCTGCGTACTCGGTGGGAAATACCAGTGGAATTCAGGAGTCGTCGAAAAGTGTTAATAAAGAGGTCGAATAAAAAAGGAGACAGGGCCGAGCCCTGGACCGAGCCCGTGTCTAGCTGGATGGCCACAAAGGATTTATCTCCGAACAGGATCTGCATAGTGGAGCGTTCGTAGTTGCTGTGCAATAGGGAAACGTCTGGAACTTCTGACTGAAAACCACCCGAGCCTCAAGTAGTTTTTCGATGCAGACATAGTGCCCGGTGAGAATGATGTTTATCAGTATCCAAGCACGTTTACGGAAGGCCTCTGGAAGGCCTCTGGTGCTCTTTTGAAGAGGTCGGCGGGCATTTTGTCTTTGGACTTATGATTTGCCATTCTGCAAACGTAGAGTAAGAACTCGCAAAAGGTTTTGATGGGATACCGAATTGTCTCCCTCAAGTCGATGGTTCTGTGTGAAAAGTTCTTTGACTTGCAAAGAAAGTCCATGTCGTTGACTTGTTTTCTATTTGAACGGAAATTGTCCGGGTCTAGGCTGGGGCAGCTCTGGTGCGGTCAGAAATGAACCACTTTACGGTCTATTGTGCCTCTTCCTCCACGCTCAACCGTTGGATCTCAGTGGGTGGGACCGGACCTTTGTGCTTGTGAGGATGGCTGAACTGGGCGAAAGGAAAAAGGGAAATGGTTTGGAAAAAGGATTCCACCACCGTCATACGATTTTCCTTGCTCCACGGGCCTGTGAAGTATGTCAGCGTGGGTGGAGACAAAGTACGCAGAACGTGTCGGGTCGACCATGCCAACAGGACGGGGACATCAGTGAGGGATTTGGCCGTCACTGCTATGTGCGGATCATTGAATGTTGTTGCATATGTGTCTGGCAAAAGGGAGGATATCCATTCGTCTACTTTGGCTTTGAAGTTGGGCCGTGAGACTTCTGTTGTGGAGAATTCCCAACGAAAGCCCGTTGGGCATGGGTGGTCGCCCTGTTGCAAGTTAGTGACAGTGCCGTTCTTGTTCATTACTCGTCGGACGCCATTGATGCCGTGGTCGAATATGTATTTTTTGGCGTCGCCTCTCCTCTGTTTCCTTCCCTCAGATAAGCCTCATCCAGTTTGAGCAGGCGGGCTTGTGTTTGATTTCTGCCTGTAGTATGTATGCCCAATTAGGAGAGATTTGGATGTGTCTGAGGATTGCCTCCGGGAGGAGGTTGAGGCCCATGAGTCCGCCATGACCTTAAGGCCCACTCGAGTAGCTTTGGTGACGGTGGCGTCTTCTGTGGCTGGCATGCCTCTGCATAGGCAAATGCCTGAGTGGCGTGTAATCAGCAGACTCTGACGTGCTCCTTGTTTGTTTCCTGCCTTCCTTCGGTGCCTGCTTATTTCCGCTTTTTCTTGAAGCTGCAGAGCTTCGCTACGCATGATTTCTTGCTCTTTCCGCATCTTGTTCAGAAGTGACTCCCTTGTTTCTGCTTCGGATTCGTTACGGGTAAGGGGGGATACTTTCTTCTGCACGTTGCTGTGCCATGACAGAGGGTTCCTTTAGAAGAAAACAACATCTACCCTATCGCTAGGGATGTTGCAGTTTCGTTTAAGTGCCTTTAAGGTGGAAATGAAATCTTCAACCGGGAGAGCGAAGCGCAGGACCCCGTTATCGTAGCTCTGGTGTCTCGATGCGAATGAACAGACCTTGGGATTGGAGAGGTGATAATTCCAGGTGATTGCGTTGTCGAGCGTGGCACGATGGTTTCCCCGGCTCCAGGAGTGGTATTTGGAGGAGACTAGGGCGCCTCCTGTCCCCTGGCAGAAGTCATGCAGACTATCGTCAGCCTTAAGAATGTTGTCTGGTGGGAGAGAGTACCCAGTTCGCCCGCCAGCTGGTGCGCAATTGAAGTCGCCGATAAGGATTATTCTATCGTTTAGGTGCTTCAAGATCCAGGCTTTGATGATATCCCATACTTCGTCTCGCTCAGCTAGATGGGCAGCCGTGAATTGATAGAGATGAATAATAACAAATCTGCCACCACGCTTGGTGATGGTCGACAGAGCCAGGGACCTACCACCAGTGATCGGGTGGATGCCCACTCCCCGTCTTACTTGTCGCCACGGTTGAAGCGCCGGGAAAGAGGTGGAGGGGAAGTGGTAGGAGTTCAGAGCCTTGAAGGTGGTGAAATTATAGTGCCCGTTCGATGAGTGGTAAGAGTCATATTCTTGGAAAATGCTCGTTAAGTTCGTTGTGCGGGGTGCAATGCAATATGGGTGCATACCTGTAGCAAGCAGACCAATGCCTCGAAGGGGTTCCTTCCAGAGCCTGCAACTCGGGCTAGTCCTGAAGGTGTTTGACGGGGGGGACGAAATTGTGTCTACCGGGTTGGTGGACTCAGGCCTGGCCAGAGTCGGAGGAATGTCTAGCTTGTTTGTGAACCGTTTTAGACAAAGGAGGAGATTCTGAAAAGAGTAATGGGTGCCTGAATAGCATTGGAAAAGTGCTCTGGTCATGTCCACTGGGATCGGGTCTCCTGAGTGCAGCCCTGGGGCTAGGCCAGCCAGCCTGAGCAGTATTCCAATTCTGGTGATGTCTCCCCCCACCCGAGTGCGAAACGCAAGTAGCTCCGCTTCCAATCTGCCAATAATGGTCCCGGCATTGTGAAGTCGCCAGGTGTGTTGGAGTATCACATCAGCGTACATCTGCGCGGAGTCGTCTGCTGTAACGGATGTTTCGATTGCTTGTGCCAGTTCCTGGGGTGTTAGTCTGTCCTGCTCAGGGAGACTGAATAGGTCGTCGTGTGGGCGCAGATTTGGGACACTGACATGCGACCTCACTTGCAAGTGTGGCTCGGTTGGTCAGAGCGAGGGACTGTTAATCCCTTTGTCACGGTCATCGGTTCGATTCCGTGTAAACCCCGAGATCTCAGATTCCCATGGATTTGAAACTACATAGACCCTCAATCAAGTGTACTAAGCTACCATTGAAAGTAATGAAAGCAATCATCATCATCAAGGATATTGGGTGTTCGCTATGAGGACACTGACAAGGATATTGGGTGTTCAGAGAAACACTATGACATTGACAAGGATATTTGGTGTCTATACGGACACTGACAAGGATATTGGGTGTTCACTAGCTTTTGTAATCACAGCTTGCCTTGTTGTTGTTGCATGTGCAGAAATACTCTTACTTCTCCGCCCTGTCCACGCCCAATTTCTACGTGTCTTCTGCACCCCACGGGGGGAGTTTTCCACTCTCCACTCTGTTATATTGTTTGGAGCTGGACAAGCACCACAGCGTCTCTCTGCAGCCACATCAGGGGTTTGTACCTGCTTGCTTAGGTCTCTTTGCATTAGAGCATTTTGATTGCATACGCAACCCAGTGGGTACAACATGCGAACAACATCTCATAGCATGGCCCCGTGGTCCAGAGTTGTCTCTTCGTGAGGAGTGCGCAGGGCGTGGACCAGTTTGTATTGTTGACATGTCGTGCTTGCCCGGGCGTGCATGCTCTTTCAAGCTCAAAAAACAATGTCCCACACCAGCAACAAGTGCCCTGCATAGATTAGCCCAATCCCCTGGTCCTCCGCACCACCTACATAGTCCAGTGATTAAGTTGGGGTTTCACCAACAAAGAACTGAAGGGGAAAAAAAAAAAAAGCTACAACACAAATATTGTCGATTGTTTGTACCCATCGCCGGGTCGGCCTTATTCTAGGTCGGCAAAGGTCCAGCACAGTCTCTTGGTGGTCAAGTGATTAGTTGTGTCCTTACTGAGTTACCACCCGCTTAGTTTAATGATCACAGAGTCAAGTTGGGCCTTCACCACCCAAGAAAGAAAGAAAGAAAAAAAGAAAGGACTGTCTCAAGAAAGCATACAAGAATATCTGTATAAATGTATTTGTGTACATAATTGTAGCAATCATGAACATGATCATAATGATAAAATATATGTCCATCTTTCTGAATCCCTCTCCGTCTCTGCTTCCCATTTTGACTCTCTCAAAGCGTGCTGGCAGTCGCTGCATGCGTGCGTGGTGCTGTCGCATTCAGCGCGCCCACTTGCATTTTTTGCCTTGATGGTAAGGCCGGTGCGCATGTCGCGCCGCTGGCGCGTCGCCAAGGGGGAGTCGACGGAGCGATCATAGGCAGGTATATCAAGGAGTTCTGCGCCTACAGCGATAGGTACCCCTTGGGCCACAAGTTGGAGACGCCTGAAATTGCGATTGAGCTCTCCCTCCAGCCGTTCCGTGCCTTCAGCACCGATGGCGTGATCATATTTTCTGACATCCTAACTCCGCTGCCTTCGATGGGCATCATTTGATGTTATCAAGGGCTCAGGCCCGAAAATCTTTGAGCCCATCCGCTCGATGGACCAGGTCAAGAAACTCAAGCCGATCGACGACCCTGACAAGACAGTGCCTTTCCTGCGCGAAATTCTCGGGTCGTCGCGCAAGGAGACCGAGGGCAAGGCCACCCTGCTTTGTTTCGTCAGCCTGCCCTTCACGCTCGCCACCTACTCGGTGGAGGGCAAGACGAACAAGGACTGCTTCCACACCAAGGCGATGATGTACAGCGAGCCTGCTATTATGCATACACTCCTCGACCATATCGCTGTCAACGTTGCAGATTATGCGTCCCACCAGATCGAGTGCGGGGCGCAGGTTCTACGAGCACACCATCTAGGACCCGACGACCTTGACATCTTTGACAAACCATATGCTGACAATTCAATTGCACTAAGCAGGGCCAAACATCCTGACGTGCCCATCATTTATTTCGCCAACATCGGTTCGGCATACCTGGAGAGACAAAAGGATATGCACGATGACATGATCTGCATGAATTGCAATGTGGACATGGCAAAGGCGCGCAAAATCATTGGTAGCAAGGATATTCGGGTAACGTGGATCCCCTCATGCTCCTTGGCCCAGAGGTGTGTATCTGTGAGTCGGTCCGCAAGTGCGTGGGCAGGGCTGGTGGCCCTGGACACATCCTCAACCTTGGTCACAGCGTGATTCAGGTGATCAGTGAAGAAAAACAATTATCAGAATCTTTGCACGAATTAATTCGAATTGATTCATTAATTAAATTTCAAAAACCCGCGCGGAGCGATTTTTTTTTGGCTGCGTCAGCCGCGAAATTTCGAAAATGTAGAAAGAATACACAGGGCTTGGCTGTGGCAATGGCATACACACACAAAGCTGACAACCGAATATTTGTGTGTAAACATGTGCCAGTATGCACTCCAGGTGGGTGCAGGGTAAAACAGTATGATGGAACATTATAGGGTGCAAAAATCCATAGGAAGACGCGATTGCCGCTGCTCCTGTCACGCTCAGCGATCCGCTGTCTCTGCCCCCCTTTGTCCTGTTGACTCTCACCTGTCATGCTGTTTGGCGATTGTCGATTCGCAAGGGTCTGAACCAGTGAAGCAAACAACTTCTCAGAATCCTTGGACCCGAATGAATTCAGTAATTAATGATTAATTAAAGTTAATTAATATATTAATCTTCTTTTATAAAAGTCAAAGTAAGTAATAGATTATTTTTTTTGAAAACGTGATATTTGCAGCGCGTCAGAGAAGGCATTTCTTGGTTTTTGGGTCGAATTTTTGTGTTGCTGAACTCCCTCGAAAAAAAAGGTGTTTTCATACACGAAAATTCACTCCCTTCTTTTCAACGGGTGTCGTCACAGCATTGAGTCACAAGCTCTGACGTATTTTTTTCAACTAAGTAATCTGAGAGCTTGGTCACTGTTGAGTTGACACCCCACTTCTTTCTCATTAACTGTTTTGGCATTGAATTGGTGTTGTGCGATTTGTATCTCACAAGTTTTGATCTGACGAAGGGTTTGTTATTTGACACTCTCTTCATTGCTGTTTTTTACGAATTGTGTTGTTGTGATCACTAAGTATTTGAATTCGAATCCTTTTCAATACCAATGAATCAGTAAGCTAAACAAGACACTGAAACCAAATGTCCCACAGCAAAGATTCTTATGAAACAAAATTTCCCTCAGGCAATACTTTTGTGTAAAAAATTGTGCCGCAGGCAAAACTTATGGAACAGAATTCGCCGCAGGCAAGATGGGTTTGACTGAATCCTGATGGGTAATCTGTCCTGTTGATGTAGTATGTAAATGTATATTCACAGATCTAATGTCAAACTCTTCTTTATTCAATTCATCGATTAATTAATGATGATGATGATTGTTTGTTCTGATTTCAACAGTAGTTTAGTACCCTCAATTGAGGGTATACGTAGCTCAAATCCATGTGAATTTGAGTTCCCAGTTTTAGACGGAATTGAACCGACGACCTAGGGCTTAACTGCCCCTCGCTCTGACCAACTGAACCACGCTTGCGCGTGAGGTCATTAGTAATGCATCAATTAATGGATCAATCAATTAACATTCGGCCGGCCCAGAGTACGTTTGCTTGCCCCACTGCAAATAAGAGAAAATCGAAATCACTTTGTCAGAAACAACTTCCTGACCGGTAGGAAAATAGTCAAACTCAAACAAATTAATTCAGCAAACCAGTTAGCAAACATTCAGATGTTTTGTACTGTTTAAGGTACCTCAATTTCTATCGCGCCCACCTGGGCGCGATAGACTCTAGATGATGTCGTGGCCGACTTCCAACACGAGAAATGACCCCTGATTAGTCCTTAAATTTATACTTGAAATTTGCCTGGTCGGGAATTACTTAAGAGCTAGTATGCAGCTGCTTTTCAGCAATAGAGTGCAGATGCTGCGTGACTTCTTTCCTAGAAAGTGGAAAACGAAACAAGTCACTGGGAGCTGATCTATTCACCTAAGGCTCTCTGCTGGAGGACAGATCAGACAAAATGTAGCGAACTCAAGAAATCCTGAATTCTTACAAAACCTCTCTCCTTGCATTGCAGATCCCGATAGCAACGCTGCTGCCACCCTCTTCTTTTCTTACACTGTGTCATGAAGTGTTTGGGACCGACCTTTTCAGGAAAGCAAGCAAGTTCATATTTTCTGATGTGCTCACCATACAGACAAGTAAGCGAGGTCCTATTTTCGATACAAGAAACGGGGTTCAGACAAAGACACCAGAAATTGTGAGTCAGAGGTTTAGAAAGTCCCAGATTAAAGTCTTATCCAATCCTTACAGAAGAGTGTCTTTTTCAAGCGCGTCGGCGTGCATACTCTGCAACTTTAATTGTCACCAAGTCTCGATTTCCTACAATTTCCTCATACATCATTACTAGCCAGAGACTGAGAAGCCACTCTGTAGTAGTTTGTACTTGTGGGGATTCTGTCGTGAGAATCTAAGCAAATGAGTTCCAATTTTCGGCTCGGGAATTGGACACTTTCACAAGAGCTCAGAGAGATTTATGATAGCATTTTGAAAAGGCACAAGATGTCGACAAATGGAACCATTTTTGTGAATTCCAAAATTTCCAAAAAAAGTATAAATTTGAATATCAAGAAGGTAGCTTTTGCGGCACATTTGAAACACAACGCAGATTGCTAGCTTTTAGAAGTGTACAAAAAAGAATTTGGTCAATGGCCAGAGTGTCGTATGACGCTCTGGCTCGAAACAGTGATGAACCTCTCAAAAGAGCGCTTCCTGATATACCAATTTCGAATACTGCACGACGCAGTATACATTGTAGGCAGTAGCGATCATTTGTTCAGAAAAACCTTGTGTCTCGTGAATAATCGCCCCCATGACCTTCTGTCTCATCAACCAACTCTTTGGTTTAGATTGTTGTTTATTAACCACGCCATCTTTCTGGGCCACACGGTGCCACAAAGTCTTTGGATAGTGTCGTTGGATCTCAGAGCTCGCCTCGGAGCTGCGCATAAGTTGCGAGTTTCGGGTGTGGAGTTCTTGTTTGTTCAGTTTCCACTACATGCATCTTCATCGATCTGTATTTGCCTCGTCTGATGCATCTGTATGATGCCCGGTGCCTTTCTCGTGTGCGCTGCGTCAGCGTCTGAACGTGTCCTGGCGGAGCCTATTCCAGAAAGCTCGCGATCTCCCGGAAGGATTTCTCGCTGCAGTTCCAACTTAGTTTGCTCCAAGCAAGCCCTGTGATTTTATACCGTCAATTTCCATAAAATTGCGTGAAGTGAGTCAGTCTTGAAGCAACATAAGCCGCTTCAACGACAACAAAAAACACCTTTCAGTTCCCTGGTTGTCAATAGTTCGGGTGCCTAAAGGATGGTGTTCAACGAGGCTTCTGGTATTGCAAGCCCTTACATGAAATTGTGGATACTTATACTGGTTGTCGACTGGTTTGAAGGGTTTACTGATGCTGGTTGACAACTGCGATGAGGGGGATTGGGTCAAAGTATTGTGGAGTAGAAGCAAATTCAATACGCATTAAACCGTAAATGTGTCTGCTTGCAGTGTGCTGAAAATACATTTGTTTGCCCTCTTTCTCGCACATATATGTACACAGTGCACACAATACGTACATAGAATACGAAATTATCCCACTCTATTTCTTTCCTTCTTTCCACATCGCCTGCCCCTAATATGCCTCCAATACGAAGAGCGAATACAAAATGATCTGACTCTCTTTCTTTCCTTCTTCCACATCACCTGTCTCCTACCATTCCGACCACTATTACATTTCCAAGATAAAAATGAGCGTAGAAACAAGATGCAGATTTCTGCTATTTAATATTTACCAGTTGTCTAGAAAGGTGTTGACTCGTGCGAACTTTCCAAAAAAGGCGTTGCTTCGCGCACACTGCTACGCACCTTATCAATCAGTATCTTGCATTCTTTGTCTGCGATTCCAACCTTTTTCAATTCTCCTTCCAACACAGAGTCACCCCGCGTGTCACACAACACCTGCATCTTGTTCAGGTCCAAGCCCTGACAGACCAGAAGCTGGATCCACATGGGATCAATCCCGGCAATTTCGAGTCTCTCACGATGGAGCCAGTTGTGACTATCATGAAAGTACCGTTGACTGCATGGTGATTGTCGCTCTTCCAGGTCTTGAGGAATGGATTGCTCATCCTGCTGCCAGCACCGAGGCGAATAGCACTGCCAGACTCCTTCTTGCTGATCATCCTGTTCATCTTCCTCTGGATGCAAATCACTGCTGTCTGCATAGCCTGTCAATGAGGAGCCTAGGTTGGAGGACCATTCTCCCTCTTCCTCGTCCTCCGTCATCGCCGTCACCATTGGAGAGATAGAAGAAGAAGGCAAAGGAAGCAAAGGCTGATGAGGTTCTTTCTGAAACTGGGCTGATCTCTGAAAATCTTCCTGTGTATTTCACTCAAATAAAAGAGTCAACGAAAATCCTGCGCATTGACACGTTCATTTGTATATTCATGACAATGTATACGTACATGGGTTTTTCTAAAAGGTAACGCAGCTACGCAAGAGAGCATACAACACGTCTCAACGGTTGACTTCAGTAAAAGGAGAGAGGGCAGAGAAGGATGAGAGACCCAGAGTGTTTGGTACATGCAGCCTACAAAATAACGTGCAGAATGAAAACCAAGCTCATCCATGCGATGGGACCATTCCACGAATGGCCTCCCATGTAGTTCGCGCAATTTTTCGTTTGCCGTCTCGAATACGCTTGCCTGAAAATCAATCACAAAATTGGGTAATTGTATTGATGTACAGGTACAAATGTATACATATACATATGATGTATATACACACAAATACGCACAAAGACAAAAACATATATTTATGCATGTATACATGTATACATGTACCAATAAATATATAAATATATATGTATATATGTACATATATATATATATATAAACATATATCAATATGTGTATACACACGCACATATACAAATATACATACGTATGTGTATATATACAGTATATATACATATACACAAATATACATACATGTATATTGGCATACACAAAATCACATATATACATACATATATCTATATATATATATATATATATATATGTACACACATATATACATATATGCGTATACATATTTATATGCATATATATGTATACAAATTAACATGAATATATATATATATATATATATATATATATATATATATATGTATATATATATATATTTGTATATATATATATATATATATATATATATATATATATATATATATATATATATATATATATATATATATATATATATATA
>Ga0209390_10009317_pt1 | contig 11812 bp, 6 predicted proteins | sample BON01_FD_187212 | JGI IMG/M metagenome (GOLD analysis project Ga0209390, IMG submission 187212) | Freshwater microbial communities from Lake Bonney liftoff mats and glacier meltwater in Antarctica - BON-01 (SPAdes) (version 2) | ecosystem: Environmental > Aquatic > Freshwater > Ice > Glacier... | reverse complement strand
GGGGGGGGGGGGGGGGGGGGGGGGGGAGAAGGAGCTGTGAGCGTTGGGGTCGGTCGGTTGGCAGCGTCGCGACGGTGTTTTCCTTTCTCCTTTTGTCGCTCGGCGGCGGCGGCCCATGACAGGCTGTGTGGCAAACTCGACCCCCCGTCCAGACACAAGTGAAGACAGGGAACAGCAACGACAACAACCCAAGAAAGGCCGGAGACAAACAAAAACAAAAAAAGACTACTCAACGCCCAGTGCGCGTGCGTCGAGGCGAAGGCGTCGACGAGCCGCTCGCGCACGACCATCGACGCGGCCACGTAGGCCTCCTCGGCGGTCAGGTTGGCCGGGTCCTTGGGCGTGACGCCGGCGTAGCGCAGCTTGGCGAGGAGCGGGTCCGCGGCCATGGCCTTGGCGGGGGCGGCCGCGGGCGACGAGGCGGTGGCGGCGGCCTGCGCGCGGACGGCGAGGGGGCTGCGGAGGGCGCGGCGCGGCGCGGCGGCGGCGGCGGCGGCGGCAGGCGGCGTCGGGCGGCGGCGGGGGGCGGCGGCACCAGCGGCGGGCTGGCTCGCGTGGAACAGCCGCATCTTCAACACGCTGGGGCAAGGGGAGGGGGGGGGAGGGTGGTGAGGCCTCTGCTCGAATGGTTGTCGGCGTCGGCGTCGGCGCGGGGCTTGTGCGTGCGTGTGTTGTTTGACGGGCCCGAAGGAAACCCAAACCCTTTTTCAAAGCGTTGCGTTCTTCTTCTTGCTTCTTTGCTCTTGAACGGTTGGGCAAAGAGGGAGGGCGGTCTGGGTGTGTGGCGTCGGGGGCTGGCGAGCGTTCTTTCGCGCGTGCGTGCGACTGTGTGGTCGATCGCGGGCTGGTATGGGGGAGGGAGAAGGGGAGGGGAGGAGGGCGTTGAGGGTTTCTTTTCTCTGCTCCTCTTGCCCCTCCCTCTTTCCCGGAACAGTCTTTCAGCCGCCGCTTCCATATCGACGGGCCGCTCCATCCCAGCCCGCGCGATCGAGCACAACGCGCCGACAGTGACACGCGTCTCCCACCTTCCCTCGGCAAAGGCGGAGGCGCGACAAGGAGGGCGGGCGGGGAGCCGAGAGCCCGAAAGCGGCCCGTGCCTTCCTGTGAACACCTCGGCGCCCCCAAACGCTCGCCCGTCGCTTTTTCAGACGCCGCTCCCCCGCCTCCCCTCCAACAAACGCACACGCCGTTCCTTGAGACGCCGTTCCTTGAGACGCCGAGTACATTCAGCCAATTCATGTTACAAAAGCACAAACATGAACACACCAGGGGAGCCGCCGCGCCAGAAGACGCGCGCTTCATCTCACGCTTCCTGAAAAACGACACCCGATCCGAAAACCGCTCTTGGTCTCTCGCCGCCGTCGTTGCTGACCGCCGCCGCCACCCTTACGCGACCAGCGCCGACGCCGTCGCCGACTCGTACTTGAACGTGGGCGGCAGGCGCTTGGACGCCTTGTAGTAGCGCGCCAGGCGGTGGATGCGCGACTCGATGAGGATCAGCCGGAACTTGCCGTCGCGGTCCTTGCGGCTGCGCTCGAGGTGCTTGCGCATCGACACGGCCTTTTTGATCATGTGGTACAGGTCCTCGGGGACGTCCGGGGCGAGGCCGCTCGCCTTGAGGACGCGCAGGACCTTGCTGCCCGTGATCGAGGCCACCTGCGGCACGCCGTGCTGGTCGCGAAGCAGCACGCCGATCTGCGAGGGCGTCAGCCCCTTGCGCGCCAGCTTCTTGATCAGGTCGGTCACCTCGGCGGGCGTGGCCTTGGCCCAGGCCGGGGCGGAGCGGCGGTAGGGGAGCGCCGAGGCGCTCATGCCCTTCCCTGTTTAGTTGTTGGTGGTGTGGGTTTTGGTTGGTCGTTTGGGGGGCGCGCGTTGAGCAGCGGAGGGAGAGAGAGGAGGAGCGGCGCCCCGGCGGCGACGCGACGCCGGCGGCGGCAGCAACGCCGGCGGGGAAGGAACCGCCGCTCGCGGGCTGGGGGCCTTCGGCGCGCCGATCGGATCGAGGCGGGGCGAGCGAAGACGGCGCGCTGGCACGTTGATGACGGGGGGCCCATGTGCAAGAAAGGAGGAGGGGCGGCGGACCAAAGGCTGCCGTTTTTCCGCCAGCCCTCTCCGATGGGCCCGCCGCCCGTGGATCGCACACGTCGCGCGAGTGCCGCGGAACGCCGCGAACGGCCGGAACATGGTGATCCGGGCCGATTCGTGGCTAGGCCGGCGTCGCACGCGATCCCGGGGCGACAGGGGAGCTCTGCGGCGGGCGGCAAGGAAAGGGCTGCAGCTCCAGAGAGAGGGCCCGGCAGTGGGGCCCGCCGCCGCCGCCGCACGCCGCCGCCGTCTTGACGCGAGACGGACAATGCTCGCTCCTCTCCGCGCGCCCGCCGCCTCCTGGCCGCGCGCGCGCGCCTCCCACTGGTCGATCTGGGCCCCGATGCGTCCGTCCTTGCTTGCTCGCCGCCAATCCCTCACCGTTCGAGTGCATGCGGCCCATGGTTGCTGCGTCTCTTGCTCTCTTTTGGCTTCACCCAAGAAACGAGTGTTGGGTTTGAGAGACGGCGCTCCTTTGTTGGGGTGGGCGCGAGGTACGTGTGCTTGCACGCTTTGGAGAGAGGGAGAGGCTGAGTAGCGGCAGAGGAGGGAAGAAGAGAGGGAGGAGAGGCGCAGGCAGGCAGCAAGAGGCAGCAGTCCCGTCCACCGCTTCTCCTCTTTTCTCCTTTTCTCCCCCCTCTCTCCTTCTCCCTCTCCCAAAAAACTCGCCTCTCAAGAAGCGTGCGCGCATTGGAACCGCAACAGCGTCACAGCAACCCCGTCCCCGAGCCAGCCGAAGCAAAGGATGGCGACGCCAAAGATCGACGCGCTGCAAAAGGTGAGCGAGCGACCACGGTCGACTCGAGCGGGGCAGGGCGGGGCGAGCGAGCTTGCGACGGGCGGCGGCGGCGGCGGCGCCGCCGCTCGAAGGGAAACAAACGCTCACGTCGTCCCCCCCCAAAAACACAGTCGATCGAGGGCACCATGGACCAGGTGCAGCGGGGCCACCTCATCCCCCTCCAGCGCGTCGCCTTCCTTTGTTCGGCGTCCTGCTGCGACGCCGCCGCCAAGGGCGCGGGCGCCGGCGGCGGAGGAGGCGCCGGCGCCATGGCCGCCCTCCAGGAGTGCGCCGCCCGTTGCTCCCTGCCCGTCCAGGCCGCGCAGCAGGTCGCCCACCAGGCCGTCCAGGACTTTCAGGCGCGCTTCCAGAATTGCGCGACGCGGTGCCAGGACGCGGCGCGCGAGTCGCTGCCCGCGGGCGGCGCGGCGCCCTCGCAGAAGGAGACCGACCGGGCGCAGGCGACGCTGCTCAGCTGTCTGGACAGGCAGTGCGGCGACGAGTTTCTCGGTAAGGCGGGCAAGCTGCGCGCCGACATAGAGGGCGGGCTGAAGCAGGCGTCCGCGCAGTCGAGGAGATAGGGTGATGCAAGCAAGTGCACGCTGCCGTCGAGAGCCGACACTAGGTGTTTCCAGCACTGTATTCGTTGTGTCGTTACTCTTGCGGGGGGTAAAGCAAAAACACAAATCCCGAGCGCCGAGCGCTCACTGAGCGGCGCCCCCTGCGGCCCCGCCCGCCCCCGCTCCGCAGCCCCCTCCCAGCAGCATGCGCCGAAAGTCCTCGTTGGTGCGTGGGGGGGCAGGGGGCGCCCCGCCGTTGGCGCCGCCGCCGCCGCCGCCACCGTCCACGTCCATGGCCCCTGCCCCGTTGCCCGAGGCAAACGTCCCGGGGGCGCCGAGGCCAGCGCGGCCGCCGCCGCGGCCGCCACGGCCGCCGCCGAGGCTCGGCGGCGCGCCTGCGCCTCCGGCGCCCCCTCCCCCGCGCCCGCGCCCGCAGAGCACGGCGCTGCGAGGCAGCAGCGACGCGGCCGGGGGGACGCCCGCGCCGCCGGATCCGATGTCCAGGTGCACGCGGTGGTGCCTGTCGGCCGCCATCGCCCGGCCGTCGCCGCGGCCGCCAAACCCGCGCCCGCCGCCGCCGCCGCCGAACCCGCCGTCGCCGCGCCCTCCGCCGCCGCCCCGATCTCCGCCGCCGCCTCGACCTCCGCCGCGCCCGCCCCCGCGGAACCCGTCTCCCCTCCCCCCAAACCCGCGGCCCCCGCGCCCGCCGCCGCCACCACCGGCGCCCGCGCGGCCGGGCGGGGCCGAGAGAGCCACGAAGAGCACGCGCCCTTTGACCGCCGCGCCGTCGTGCGCCGCCGCCGCGCGCGCCGCCGCCGCTCCGTCCTCCATCTCTACGTAGGCGAATCCGCGCGGCTCGCCCGTGGCGGCGTTGCGCGCGAGGCGCACGTCACGCACGCCCGGGCCGAACAGGGCGCGGAGGTCGGGCTCGCCCACCTCGAGGCCGAGGCCTTTGACGAAGACGGTGCGGTCCTCGGCGTAGGGTTGCCTGGCGGGGGCGGCGGCGGCGGCGGCTGGCGCGCCCGGGCTGCGGCGCCGCTCCTGCTGCTGCTGCTGCTGTTGCTGCTGGGCGTCTGGCGGCTGCGGTGCGCCCTCGGCCATCTCGGCGTCCGCCGCGGGCTGCTCGGGCCCGGCCTGGCGGGCGCGCTTGGGGGCAGGGGCCGCGCCCTCGCCGGCCGCCGCGACTTGGCCCGCACGCTCGCGCTTTTTTGCTGCCGCGCCTGTGTTGTTTGGTTCGAGTGTTTCGAGTTGATGTTGGGTGGTGGTGGCGAGGGCGCGGTGGTTAGCGATCGGGCTGGCCTCTGTTTGATCGCTCTCTGTATCGCAGCTCGATCTTTGTTCCCGAAAGAACGAGGAAGAAAAAAACTCACCGACGTTGTAGTTTGGGTCGTTGGCGCGCCGAAGCGCCACCGCCTCCTCCTTGCTCAGCGCCCTCGGCGCCGCCCGGGCCGCCGCGCGCGCCGCCGCGACAGTGGCCGGGTCGGCGTCCGCCGCCGCCGCCGCCTCGAGCAAAGGCTCGCAAATCAGAGCGGCGGCCGCCTGGAGCCGCGCGGCGGCGGCGGCCGAGCCGGCTGCCGCCGCCGCGGCGCCGCCCCCTCCCTCCTCGCGCTCCATGCGCAGCCACGCGGCGGCCACGGCGGCGTGGCCGAGGGCGCCGCCGTCCAAGGCGGCGGGCGCGACGGCGAGGGAAGGGGGTGTCGCCGCGGCGGCGGCGGGATCGGCCGCAAGGCCGGCGCCCCCGCCGTTGTTGTCGCCGCCGCCGCCGCCGCCGCAACGCAGCGCCCGCCGAAACACGGCCCGCGCCGCGCACGTGTCCCCCAGCTCGCGCCACTCGAGCTCCGCGTAGGCGATCCAGGCCTCGGGCGCGCGCGCGACCGCCGGCGCGCCCAGCGCCTCCTCCCACACGGCACGAGTCCGCGAGGCGGCTGCCGACGGAGCGCCGCCAGCGCCAGCGCCGCCGCCGCCGCCGCCTCCCCCGCCGCCTACGCCGCCGCCGCCGCCGCCGCCGCCGCTGCCGCCCCTCGCGCGCCGGGCAGCGCCCGACGCCTCGGCCCTAGCCCAGTACGCGACGAGGCGGAAGCCGCCCGCGCGGTCGGCGGCGTCCTCGGGAAAGTAGCGCGCCATCGTGCGGGCGGCGTCCGAGAAGAAGCGGGACATGTCGGCGCGGGCGGCCTCGGCGGCGGCGGCGGCGGCGGCGGCTGCCATCGGCGCGGCGCCGCTGCCGTCCGCGGCCGCCGCCGCCGCCGCCGCCGCCGCCCTCGCGTGCTCGCGGCGCAGAAAGTCGGCGCGGGCCAGCATCACGGCCATGTAGTCCGCGTGACCCTCCATCCCCGCACGCAGCGCCGCCGCGAATAGCGCGCCGTGCGCCGCCGCCACGAGCGACGCAGCCGCCGCGGCCGCGTCGGCCGCTGCCCACGCCGCCGTCGCCGTCGCCGCCGCCGCTGCCCCTGCCTCTTCTGCCGCCGCCGCCGCCGCGTCGACCAGCGCCTCGGCCACCGAGGGGACCGCCTCGGGCCAGCAGTCGTCCACCTCAGCGCGCGCCTCGAGCGCGCGCAGGGCGCGCGCCCACAGGGCGCCGGACCAGGGGCAGCTGCGCACGGCGCGCGCGTACACGCCGTTGGCGCGGCGCCAGGCCGCGGCCGACAGCAGCCGGGCGGCGGCGCCGGCCGCGCCCGCGCCCGCCGCCTGTTGCTGCTGCTGCTGCTGCTCCCCCGCCGCCAGCGCCGCGCGCTCCAGGAAACGCCCGTAGTAGACCCACAGCTCGGCCGTCACGGGAAAGGAGGCCACGGCGCGCTCGTAGACGAGGGCGACGCGCGCCGACGCCGGCGCCGACGCCGCGCCGCCCGCCCCCCCCTCGCCGTCGCCGCGCGCCTGCTCGAGGCGCACGTAGGCCAGAAAGGCGGCGAGGCGGCGGCGCGCGGCGGCGTCGGCGCCAGCGCCAGGGGAGGTCGCGGCGGCGGCGGCGGCGGCGGCAGCGGCAGTAGCGGCACCGGCCGCAGGAAAAGGAGGGGGAGGGGCAGCGGCGGAAGAGGCGGCGGCAGGCGCCCGCGCCTCGTCGGCCACAGCGGCCTCGTGCGCCAGGCGCAGCGCCGCCTCGTCGCCCGCGCGCCGCGCCGCGCGCCGCACGTGCTCGGGCACCTGGCCCCCGCGCTCCTGCTCCCAGGCGGCGTACTCGTCGAGCAGGCGCGCGTTGGCGGGCTCCAGGTCTCCGCCGGGGGAGGCGGCGGCGAGCGCGGGCGCGGCCAAGCGCCGCCGCCACAGCGCGCGCCACCGCTCGGCCGCGCGGCGCTCCGCCTGGGCGTCCCCGCGCCGGCGCGCGCGGTCGGCGGCGGCCGCGTGGTACAGCGCGATCTCGTGGTACACGGCCGCGCCGCGCGTCGGGTGCAGCCCCGCGGCCGACAGGGCCTCCTCGGCGGCCGCCAAGAACGTGACGCGCGCGCCCGCGTCGCCCCCGCCCGCCGCCGCCGCTGCCGCCGCCGCCGCCGCCTCGTCATTCTCTTCGTGCTCCTCTGGCTCTGCTCCCTCGCCCCCCGCGAGCTCGGCGCCGTGCTCGCGCAAGAACCGCAGGCGGCGCGCCCACAAGTCTGGATCCAGGTAGTCGCGCGCGGCCGCGAGGCGGTGCAGCTCGGCCAGGCGCGCGAGGGCGGCCTTGCGGTCCGCGCGCGGCGGCGGCACTGGCGGCGACGGCTTGTCGGCTGCGGCGTCGGCGTCTGCGTCTGCGTCTGCGGCGAGTCCCGCCGCCGCGCTCTCGTCGTCGAGCCACGCGGACCACTGCGCGGGGGTGAGCGGAAACTCGGCGGCGAACGACTCGCGCGCGTCGCGGAGGCGCTCGCGCAGCTTGCACGCGCGCAGCAGCTCGATGTACTGTTGTGCGTTTTGTTTGTTTTTTTGCGAGGGGGGGGGGACGAGGGGGGGCGGGCGGAGGGGTTGGCGACGGACGACGACGGCGGCGGCAAGAGCGGCGCCGCAATGGCAGCGTTGCGATCGGTTTTTTCTGTCTCTCACCTCGACGTGCGTGTCGTACGGCGCCGCCGCGCCCTCGAGCTCGCGCTCCAGCGTCATCATGCGCTCCGCCTGCGCGGCGTCCATCTGCACCTCGCCCGCGTCGTCGTCGTCGTCGTCGTCGCTGTCGCTGCTGATCGCTGCGGGATTCTCGCTCGGCTTTGGTTTCGGGGGCGCCATTGTCGTAGGCCTGCAGTCGTTGTGCTGGTGTCGCTCGTGTGTGATGATCAATGTGGATGCATGTCGTCAGTCGTGACCACGTTGGGGCGCGGACTGGTGGTCGTGTCGATGGGAGAGCGACACAAAGACGTCAACGCCCGGCTGCCGTCGGCGCCGGCGGCGGATCGGCGGCGAGCGGCGTCGGCGCCGCGCAACGTTAGAAAAATACTGAGGGCTCTCTCCTCTGCCTCGCGCACACTCCTCCGACAAACTAGAGCCCCACGCATCGATCACATCGCACTCACACAAAAACACACACACACACGGACCAACGTCGGGACAGCAAGGACAGAGAGAAACAGAGCCGAGCAAAACAGCCAGAACTCAAACGCCGACGGGCGACAGCCCGCCGCATCAGGACCCGATCCACACGCCCGCATATCGGCGCGACACACGCTCCACCAAGCGACCCGCAGGATGGACGCGGAGGCGGGGCTCGTCCCCGGCGGAGGAGGAGGAGGGCGCCTGCCCCCCATGATGCCACCCCCGCCTGTGTCCGGGCCCCACGCGCTGTCCGAGGAGGAGCGCACGGCCATGCTGCTGCAAAAGGTGAGGATCATGGCGTCCGGTCTGCTGGCGCGCGCGTTCTGGTCGCCCGTGGGCTTCAATGGAGCAGTGAAACGAGGAAAGGACGAAGTGTCGAGGAGCCGTCGTCTTCCCGCGCCCCACCCTCCCCGCGCGCGCGCGTCGAGACACACGACCAGGCAGTCGAGATCTCCATCGTCCCAGCCCTGCGCCTCTGGACGACGCAGCGACCGCGCGAGATGACAAGACACACAGAGAGAGAGAGACGCCGACGTCGACGTCGCGCGCGCGAGCGCCGCCGCCGCTCGTTCGTTTGGACGTTCCTACCCACTCGTTCGCTTGCTCACCATTGCCCCCCCCCCCCCCCCCCCCCCCCCCCCCCCCCCCCCCCCCCCCCCCTTTCCGCCCGCCCCGCGACCCGACAAACAAACGCAAACCAACACCCCCGCACTCGAAACCAAAAGGCCGCCAAGTGGCGCGCCGCCTCGGCCCGCCGCCACGCCCCCCGCCGCAAGCCCGACTTTGACGACGCGCAGAAGGCCGACATGCCGCCCGAGCACGTGCGCAAGGTCGTGCGCGACCACGGCGACATGACCAGCCGCAAGTTCCGCGCGGACAAGCGCGTCTACCTCGGCGCCCTGAAGTACGTGCCGCACGCGGTGTACAAGCTGCTCGAGAACCTGCCGTGCCCGTGGGAGCAGGTGCGCCGCGTCCGCTGCGTCTACCACGTCACGGGGGCCATCACGTTTGTCGCCGAGGTGCCCCGCGTCATCGAGCCCGTCTACGTCGCCCAGTGGGGCGCGTGCTGGACCGCCATGCGCCGCGAGAAGCGCGACCGCAGGCACTTCAAGCGCCTGCGCTTCCCGCCCTTCGACGACGAGGAGCCGCCGCTCGACTACGCCGACAACGTTTTGGACGTCGACCCGCTCGAGGCCGTCGAGCTCGGATTGGACGCGGGGGACGAGGACGCCCCGGGAGAAGACGCGCCCGTCGCCGAGTGGCTGTACGACGGGCACCAGCCCCTCCGCCACACCCCGCCGGGCCGGTTCGTCAACGGCCCCTCGTACCGCTCGTGGCGCCTGCCTCTGCCCGCAATGGCCGTGCTGCATCGCTTGGCGGGGCAGCTGCTGCCAGAGTCTGCCGACCTGAACGCTTTTTATTTGTTCGACCCGGCCTCCTTCGCCACGGCCAAAGCCCTCAGCTTCTCCATCCCCGGCGGGCCAAAGTTCGAGCCCCTGTTCCGCGACGCCGCGGCCGCCGACGACGACTGGAACGAGTTCAACGACCTCGGCAAGCTGGTCGTGCGGACGCCCATCCGGACGGAGTACAGGGTCGCCTTTCCCCACCTGTACAACTCGCGGCCGCGGTGCGTGCGCTACGGGGCGTACCACCACCCGCCGTCGATGTACGCGCGGGCGGAGGACCCGGATCTCCCGGCGTTCTACTACGACCCGGCGCTGCACCCCATCCCGGCGTACCGGGCGGCGGCGGCGGTCCCGGCGGCTGGCGCGGGCACGGGCGCGCGCTCTGCTCGCGGCGGCGGCGGCGGCGGCGGCAAGCGGCCGGCCGAGGGCAGCGAGCTGGCCGCGGCCGACCCGGAGCTCGGCGCCCTGCTGTCGGGCGGCGAGGGCGGCGAGGACGAGGAAGAGGACGAGTTCGAGAGCGGCTTTTGCCTGCCCGAGGGCGAGGCGGGCCTGCCGCTGCTGAGCGAGGCGCCGCTCGAGACCGAGACGACGGCCGCCGGCATCTCGCTGCTGTGGGCGCCGCGCCCCTTCTGCCAGCGCTCGGGCCGCACGCGCCGCGCCCAGGACATCCCCCTCGTGCAGGGGTGGTTCCTCGAGCGCGCGCCTCAGGGCATGCCCGTCAAGGTGCGCGTGTCGTACCAAAAGCTGCTCAAGGGCCACGTCTTGGGGGAGCTGCACGCGCGCCCGCCGCGCCCGCAGCGGCGCAAGCGCCTGCTCACGGCGCTCGGCCGCACCAAGTTTTTCCAGGCCACGGAGCTCGACTGGCTCGAGGCCGGGTTGCAGGTGGTGCGGCAGGGGTACAACATGCTCAACCTCCTGATCCACCGCAAGGCCCTGTCCTACCTGCACCTGGACTACAACTTCAACCTCAAGCCGGTGAAGACGCTCACGACCAAGGAGCGCAAAAAGTCGCGCTTCGGAAACGCCTTCCACCTGGCGCGCGAGGTGCTCCGGCTGACCAAGCTGGTCGTCGACGCCAACGTGCAGTACCGGCTGGGCAACGTGGACGCGTTCCAGCTGGCGGACGGGCTGCAGTACGCGTTCGCGCACGTGGGGCAGCTGACGGGGATGTACCGGTGAGGGCATCGGGGCAGAAGAGGGAGACAAAAGGGGCGGGGGGGGGGCGCGTTTTTTGTTTCGCTTTTCTTTTCCTCTCTCGCGAGAGGACCCGTGTGTCCGTCTTGCTTCCCTCCCCTTTCCCCCCGCCCCGCCCTCCCCCCTCCTTTTTTCCCTCGCGAAACGACGATCGCACGCACACCGTCACCGCCAACCGCCCCCGCCCAACACCAACCGACGCCCACCAACCCACAACACGCACGCCACACCAACCAAAACCAAAAACAAACACAAAAACAAAACCCACCAAACAAAACCAAACAAACCAAACCAAAAAACAGGTACAAGTACCGCCTCATGCGCCAGGTCCGCGCCTGCAAGGACCTCAAGCACCTGGTCTACCACCGCTTCAACACTGGCCCCGTGGGAAAGGGCCCCGGCGTCGGTTTCTGGGCCCCCGCCTGGCGCGTGTGGCTCTTTTTCCTGCGTGGCATCGTCCCGCTGCTCGAGCGGTGGCTGGGAAATCTGTTGGCGCGGCAGTTCGAGGGGCGGCCGAGCAAGGCGGCGGCCAAGACCGTCACCAAGCAGCGCGTGGAGTCGCACTTTGACCTGGAGCTGCGCGCGGCGGTCATGCACGACATCCTGGACATGATGCCGGTGAGAGAAGAAAGGGACGCAGGAGAGAGAGAGAGAGAGAGAGAGAGCGCGCGTGAGAGAGAGAGAGGGACGGAAAGAGGGCCGCCCGCCTGCCCCGAGAAACCGCGGCCGAGACGCTCACCCCAAAAAAACACGCAACCTCCCCCCCCCCCAAATAAAACCCACAACCAAAAATCACCAAATAACCCCACAACCAACAGGAGGGCGTCCGCGCCAACAAGGCCCGCGCCATCCTGCAGCACCTGTCCGAGGCCTGGCGCTGCTGGAAGGCCAACATCCCGTGGAAGGTCCCCGGCCTGCCGGCGCCGGTCGAGTCCATGATCCTGCGCTACGTCAAGCACAAGGCCGACTGGTGGACGCAGGTGGCCCACTACAACCGCGAGCGCATCCGGCGCGGCGCGACCGTGGACAAGACCGTGTGCCGCAAGAACCTGGGGCGGCTCACCCGCCTGTACCTAAAGTCGGAGCAGGAGCGGCAGCACGCCTACCTGAAGGACGGGCCCTACGTTTCGCCCGAGGAGGCGGTGGCGGTCTACACGACGACGGTGCACTGGCTGGAGGCGCGGCGGTTCGCGCCGATCCCCTTCCCGCCGCTCAACTACAAGCACGACGTGAGTTCTAGTGGGGGGGGTGCTCGCCTTCTTTTTGTCGGTTTTTTTTGGGGGGGGGGGGGGCGGAGGGGCCTT
>Ga0209390_10009314_pt1 | contig 11813 bp, 5 predicted proteins | sample BON01_FD_187212 | JGI IMG/M metagenome (GOLD analysis project Ga0209390, IMG submission 187212) | Freshwater microbial communities from Lake Bonney liftoff mats and glacier meltwater in Antarctica - BON-01 (SPAdes) (version 2) | ecosystem: Environmental > Aquatic > Freshwater > Ice > Glacier... | reverse complement strand
TCTCTCTCTCTCTCTTTTTCTCTCTCTCTCTCTCTCTATATATATATATATATACATATATATACATATATACATATATATATATATATATATGTATATATATATATATATATATATCACCAGAGCGCGCCCTCCACCTCGGCATCGCCACCGTGCTCGCGCAGCGCCACCGCGTACAACTCCAGCGCGAGCCGAAACTCCTGCCGCCCAAACGCGGCGTTGCCCAGGGCGCGGCTCTCGCTCGAGGGCGGGTGCGCGACAGCCTCCGCGCCGCCGGCGGTTGACGACGGCGCGCCGGAGGTGGTGCCGGGCGGACTGGCCGACTCGGTGAGCGCCGCGAGGACCGCCTCGCGGCCCCGCTTGCTGCGCTGCGCGAGGTCGAGCGCCGAGTCGCCGAACTCGTCCGGGGCTGCTGGGTCGGCGCCGTGCGCCCGCAGCACCCGCACGGCCTGCGCGTGACCGTTGAGGACGGCCGTCTGCAGCGCGGTGCTGCCCCCGTGGTTGACGGCGCCCACTGGCGCACCGGCGCCGAGCAGCACCTCCAGCGCGGCAGTGTGGCCGCGCGACGCCGCCCAGTGGGCCGCCGTGTTGCCGCTCACAGCGTCAAGCGTGCCAGCGCCGCGGAATTCGAGCAGCGCGGCGCCCTCGGCGTCGAGCATCCGGTGCAGCGCGGCGGCGTCGCCCTCTTTGGCTGCTTGGAGGAAGGCTTTGCCAGGCATGTATCGACCAATTTGTTCGAAGTTTGGCACGAAATTTTTGAATATAGAAACTATTTTGGTGTGGGTTTTTCCAAAAAAATATCGCAGGGGTGTTTTCGGTCGGAAGTGTCGCCGTTCAGCGCCGACGCACCAACGAGATGAGCTTGGCAGCTTTCCTGCTGCCGGTCGCGCTGCGCGCGCCGGCGATGGCGCTGGCGCCGCGAGCGGTTGCCCTGACCCACACGCGCGCCACCACGGCGCGCATGCTCGACGGCGGCATTGTCGAGGCAGCCGGGTTGACGCTCGCTGCATCGCCCGACTTTGCCTCGCTGGCGGAGACCGCCGCGACGGCCGCGGCGCCCAACGAGTTTGTGAGCCCGCTCATGGTATTTGGCGGTGTCGCCGCCGGCATCGGCTTCCTTATCCTGCTGGTGAACCTCCTGGTGGGCGGCCTAGAGGGCGGCAGCAACACCGAGACGAAAGGAGAGACGTCGGAACGGGCTGAGCCTGGGGACATGCAGGCCCCGGATGCCACGCCGCGCGCTGGATTCCTGGGCCGCGACGCCAGGGCCATCCTCTCTAAAGGTGACCCAACCGCCCTGCCATCCCAACCCAGCCCCTTTTCTATGCTAGCAACCCTGCCATTTAATAGTGATAACGAGTCGTTTACGACCAGGCCACGGACGGTGCGCCCAGTTTCCAACCCAGCCACGCCCCGTTCCCAACACAGCCATTTCATGATGAGCCCGGTTCCAACCCAACCCCCGTGGCCCAACCCAGCCATCTCAAGATTCTCCCGAACCTCAACCCTAACCCAGCCGTCGACCCCCCTCGCCAGGCCTCTCCAACGTGCTCAGCGCGCCGACGGGCTGGCTCTTCGGAGACAAGTCACCGCTCTACTCCAACGTCCCCGAGCCCGTCGCCGCCGCGGAGCCGCGCATGGGCGCCAGAGAGGCTGCTCGCAACGCGGGCTCCTCGCCCGCCGCTGCCAAGCCCAAGCTAGCATACAAGGGCGCCGCCGCGTCGCCAAAGCCCTTCGGTGGGCGCTACGCCGCGCCGCCGGCCGACACGGCGCCCATCATGGCGGGACGCCCCGTCGCGCAGAGCACCGCGTTTGCCGTGGCGCCTGTCGCCGCCACCGTCGCGGTCCCCGTCGCCGTCGCGACGGCCGCCGCCACCCCGGTTGCAAAGGCCGCCGCCGCCGCGGCCCCGATTGCAAAGGCCGTCGCCGCCCCGGTTGCAAAGGCCGCCGCCGCCGCGGCCCCGGTTGCAAAGGCCGTCGCCGCCCCGGTCGTCAAGGCCACCGCCGCCCCGGCCGTCTCGGTTGCAAAGGCCGCCGCCGCCCCGGTTGTCAAGGCCACCGCCGCCCCGGTTGCAAATGCCGTCGCCGCCCCGGTTGCAAAGGCCGTCGCCGCCCCGGTCGTCCCGGTCGCGAAGGCTGCCGCACCGGCGCCCGTAGCCGTCGCCAAGCCGGCGGCGCCTGCGCCCGCGCCTGCCGCCGCGGTCGCCGCTCCGGCTCCCGCCGCGGCTGGCTCGGACGCCATGGGGGCGTTGACTGAGCGAGTCTCGGAGCTGTCGGAGCGCAACAACGCGCTGCTCGAGATGATGACCGAGCTCCAGCGCGAAGTGGCCGCGCTCAAGGAGGGAAAGTAGACTTTTGTGGGAAGACTACGGGGGCTTCCGTCTTGCATCGCTTGCGCTTTTTTAGGGGTGAGAGAGTGCCTCCGCACACGCGGGGAGAGGGGAGACGAGCTGCGAGGGCAAGCGGCGGTGGGCCGATTGTCGGCTGGGTTTGCACTCGTTGACCAGGCTTTGGAGGAGTGGAGCAGCTCAACCCTGTTTTCGGTTTCTACCCGAGTCCCCTAGGACCAGGCGGTCAGCTGCGGTACCGAGACTCGCAACACCGGCTTTGTGTCGTGTACTGTGTACGGTTGCTTTGAATTTTCGATTGCGTGCGGGGTTCTGGAATAGGGTACGATGATGATGATGATAAGTTTATACCCCTACCACCTTTCACCTATAAGTTACAAGTACGGTATACACCCGCTACCACAGCAGCCGGAAGAGGCCCCGCGACCCCCCGCGCCCCTACAGTACTAGTAGTACCACGCGAAAATGGCATCTCCTTTTAGCCCACTCATGAGTATTTGGGAAATTTGACTTGGTTTGATTGTGACCAAAATAGGCTTCATAAGTCGACATAGGTCCGCCCTGAAACGTCCCATGGCGGCGATCTCCGACGTAGTTTTGCGAGGCAGACTCGCGGTAAGTAACCACCCTGCCGTTGTGAGAAGCCCGATCCACCACGGTGAGCAGCCCGATGTTGCGAGCCAACTTCACCCACTACCCCTCCTCGCCCCGCAGATGTCTCTTCTTTGCGCCATTGCGATGTTCGCCACGGCTAGCAAGCCGTCCGTGGTGGACGCCACCCTCGGCAACAACCAACGCTACCAGGCCTCGCTTGAAGAGGCCATCCAGACGAGGCAGCTTCTCGCCCCGGGCGGCACAGACGCTGACGCGTGCCGCGACTGGTTGCGCTCGGCCCTCGACGAGACCCTTTTTGCCCAGCTGGCGGAGCACGCGGAGAAAGAAGTGGTTGCTGGGTGCAGCGCTGCGCTTTCCCCGCACATGGACCCCGGCCTGAGCGACCGCGCCGCTACTGCTTCCTGCGAGGAATTCTTCGACTTGTACCGCAGGCTAGCGGCGGGAGACGCCTCCGCCGCCGACGACATCGTGACGCGCGGGTGCGGCGCGGACTCGCCGCACGCGGTCCGCGCCGCGGGGTCAGCTCCGGGTGCATTCGGTTGCGCTGCGGGTCTCGCTGGCGGCGTCGCAGGCATTGCAGCCCTCGCTGTATGCGCCACGGGAATCGGAGCCATCGCGTGCCCCATGGCCGCGGCTGCGGCTGTGGGTTCCGCCGGTGCTCTATCTACTTGCGGAAGCTTGGGGTCTGGCTCCGCCGGCGACCCCAAGAGCGGCAACACTGCCACACTCGGATACGCGCGCAACGAGTGGTGCACTACCAACGAGAAGTTCGATGGGCACCCCCGCTTCGGCACCGGTTGTGGTGACAGCACGCCCAAGTGGGGCGGCGAAGTGACCGTGGCACCGAACGAGTGCCTGGAGTGCGTCACCCGGTGCTCCACCAAGGATGCGCCCGATTGGGATTGGCAGTCCACCGGCCACTCGTGCTTTTTCTGCAGCTGCGGCTGCGGCGCGTGGGACTGGCTCGCGACTTGCAAAGACTACCGCAAGATCCGGACGTGCTCCGAGGTGTACCCCAGCCCGAATCCGCCGCCGCCGAGCCCCCCGCCGATCCCAGTGGGCGAATGCCGCCCCTACGCCGACTATGGCTCCGCCTCTGCCGTCTCGACTCTGGCTGGCTTCACGGGCGACGGTTCTTGCGCTGACTTCCCCGACGAGCTGGTGCTTGGCTTGATGGGCTACACATGTACCGAGATCGAGTGTGACGCCTCGCAGTTCAGCGCGTCGCAGTATGACGCCATGTGGCCTCTTGCTCGGACGCTCTGCCCACTCAAGTGCGGGGGCTGCGCCGACCTCTGCCAAGACAAGCCGGATCTGCTCGCCGCGCTCAGCGCACTGATTCCTGCCATCCCAAGTGCCTGCGCGGCAGACTGGCCAGCCTTTCCAGGCATGTACGGCTACTGTGAGAACCTGTACCGGATCGCCTGCTCGTCACGCGCGAGTCCAGCCTTCTGTGACTCGCCCCCGCCACCGCCGCCGCCGTCGACGCCACCATCGCCGTCGCCACCTCCACCATCGCCGCCGCCACCACCGCCGCCGTCGTCGCCACCATCCCCGTCGCCACCTCCGCCATCGCCGCCGCCACCATCGCCGCCGCCGCCGACCCCACCGCCGCCGACCCCACCGCCGCCGACGCCACCGCCGCCGCCGCCCCCGGCACCGCACGCCTTCCCGCCCTTCGCCCCCCTGCCTAGCGACCAGACGGTGGAGGAGGCCAGGGCCAGCATCATCTCGTTCGAGGTGCTGATCGAGGAATCCGTCGAGGCCTTCACCCCCGAGCGTCAGGCGGCGATCGACGCCGCCCTCGCGGCTGAGCTCGCGTGCCTCGCTCCGGCGTGCCGCGTCGAGACGCTACTCGCACCCGGCTCCGTCAACCTAGAGATCGCTCTCACCATCCCAAACCAAGACGGCGGCGACAGCATCACGCCGGCGGTGCTCGAGTCCGCGCACAAGCTCATGGCAGCGCAGGGCGAGGGCTCCCGGCTGGCGGCCGTCTTTGGCGCCTCGGTCTCTGGCTCGGCCTCCCCGACGCTCCAGCGCGACGTCACCGTCCTGCGCGCGGTCAGCAAGAAGCCGCCGCCCTCGCCTCCCCCCTCGCCACCGCCACCTCCCTTGTCGCCGCCCCCGTCGCCGTCGCCGCCGGACGACGGCTTCACGATCGGCGTAGTGGTTGGCGTGGCCGTGGGCGCCGCACTCTGCCTCAGCGTCGCCGTGGCCCTCTTGGTCTGCTGCAGGCGCAGCAGTGCTCTTTGTGTTGGCTTCCGCCTCCGCAAGAAGAGCACTAGCCGTGGCTCCGACGGTGGCGAGGACAACGAGACGCCGGCGAAGGCCGAGGAGAAACTCGCCGGGGGGAAACTCGCCGGGGGGAAATTCGCCGGGGGGAAACTCGCCGGGGTGGTCGCCGCCGCCGATGTCGTTCCCATCCACATCTCGTGGCCAGAGCCCCGCAAGGCCGAGGCCGCACTCGCCACCAAGCACCCCACCGCCACCGCCCCGACGGCGGAGTGCAGAGGGAAGGGCTCCGACGCGGGCGGCCACCCACGACGCACGGCTGCTTCGCTGTTTGTCTAGTGAGCGAAGCAGCCCCGATATCTGGTCGCTATCGCGTGAGCCGTGGCCACATGGCCATAGGGCCATATGGCGAGGGCGCGTGGTCTCAGATAGTGTAGAGGGGTTTGTATTTATATTTATCATTGTATTTGTATTTGTATTTGCACTGCATACTATTGTTGAGTGAATTGTAATTTGTGTCAGTGTCAGTTTGATTTGAGTGTTACTGTTACTACTGTATTCGGATCACCTGTCGCACCTGTTGCTGCCGTTGTCGCTACTCACGTTGACGTTGGTTGGTTGTGGATGTTAGTCGTCTCGTCATGCGACGACGAGCGAGAGAGCCCTGTACGGCCTGTGATCCCTGCTCTGCCTGCGTGCGTGTGTGCGTGGATGCATACTGACCTACTGCTGCCACTGCTGTGTGTGTGCGTGTACTGCTGTGCCCGCCTCTCTCTCGCTCTCGCCTGCTACTACTGCTACTGCTACTAAGGGGATCTCCAGACGACATCCCCTTACTGCTAATACTACTACCGTTATTGCTACCCTGTGAGTCATTCCTCTTTTGCGAGACTCGCGCCAGCACAACACTGCGGACACTCCCCGCTCCACGTCCACGCCGACACGACAACACACGCCGACGCACGCACTACCCCAATCAAGCAAATCCATTCACAGGCACACACCCCATCTCCCCAACCCCTCCCCTCCCTCTCTTCTGATCGGACACCGCGCCTCGGCCCCATGCCCACCTCCTCAGCCCAGCAACTCGAGGCTCTTCCGCGCTAGCGCGCACACGAGCACGAGCTGCTCCTCGTGCTGCGCAAACGCGCGCGAGGGCGCCAGCCGCAGCAGCGCCGAGAGGGCCGCCGTGAGCGGGGGCGCCGCGCCGCCGCCGCCGCGCCTCGCGCCGGCGCGGAGCTCGCGCAGCTCGGCCGGCGGGATCCCGCCGCCGGCCCAGCTGGCGAGGTGCTGATGCAGCAGGAGCAGCGCCTGCTCGAGGCAGCCTAGGTGGAGCTTGGCGCGGCCCGTCGCGCGAGCCATGCCGGCGGCGGCGAGCGCGTCGGTGCAGCGCGCGAGCTGCGGCTGGTCGAAGTGGTCGGGCGGCGCGCCGACGCCCGCGCCCCCGCCCAGCTCGGCGGCGAGCGAGCCGAAGGTCTGGCGCAGCTGCTGCGCGGTGGCGGCGGGCAGCGCGGCGGCCAGCTCGGCCAGCGCGGCGTGGCGCGCGTCGGCGGCGCTCAGCCGCGCGGCGCACGCGTCGAGCACGCGGCGCAGCGCGCTCAGCGGCGGCGCGCCGCCAGAGAGCGCGCCACCCTCGCGCAGCGCCGGGCCGAAGGGCAGCGTCGCACTGAGCGGCGGCCGCGCGGCGCCGTGCACAAAGGCGAGCAGCGCGGCGAGCAGCTCCTCCGTCGCCGCCGCCTCGGCCGCCGCCGCGCCCGCCGCGCCGACGCCCATGTCGTCGTCCTCGTCGTCCATACTGAAGCCGGACGCCACCACCAGCGAAGTGGCCGCGCCGCCCGCGGCGTCCGCGTCGGCGGCGTCGGCGAGCGCGGCGGCGAGCGGGCCAACCAGCCGGAGCGCCGCCGCGAGGAAGGCGGCGCCGTGCGCGCGCGCGAGCGCCTCGGGGTGCGCGGCGGCGAGGTGGGCGAGCAGGCCGCCCACGAGGCGCGCGGTGCGCAGCGCGGCGAGGCGCGCGCCCGAGCGCGGCGCGAAGCGCAGCGGCGCGCGGAGCAGGCGTGCGAAGCCGCTCGCGCGCGCCTCGTCGATCCCGAGCGTCTCCGCCGCGACGGCCGCCGCGTGGCGCCGCGCGCCCTCGGGTCCACCCGCCAGCAGGGCGGCCGAGACGGCGCGCAGCAGCGGCGTCAGCACGCGGCCGTGCGCCGCCGCCGCGCGCGCGGCTTCGGCGCCGCCGTAGCCGCCGCCGTAGCCGCCGCCGGCGAGCATGGCCTCGTCGGCGTCGGCGAGGTAGGCGAGGGGCAGCGAGAGGAAGCGCGCGCGCGGCAGGTGCGCGAGCGCGCCCGTGGCGGCGAGGCTGCCGAAGAGGTCGTCGGCGTCGGCCTCGCGCAGCCGCAGCAGCAGCCGCGTCACGAGCCCGAGCGCGGCCTGGAAGCGCCAGAGCTCCCAGAGGCGTGCCTGCGCAGTCTCGGGGGCGTCGGGTGGTGGCGGCGGCGCCACCAGCGCGCAGAGGGCCGCGTTGAGTGGCGAGCTTGAAGTCGAGAGGGGCGCGAGCAGCTCGCTCAGGTAGGGCGAGCGGCAGAGGCAGGCGGCCACCAGCGGCGGCGGCGGCGGCGCGCGCTCCCAGTCGCGCGGCGCGTCCGCCTCAAAGTCGAGCATGGCGCCGAGCAGCGCGAGGGCCGCGCCGCGCAGCACGGGTATGCCGTCGCGCGCGTCGAGCGCCACCGTCTCGACCAGCGCCTGCGCGCCAGGCGGCGAGCGCAGCGCAGCCGCAGCCTGCGCGCGCAGCACGGGCTGCTGCGGGTGGGCCCAGGCGCCAGCGGCGGCGGCGGGCGGCAGGCCGAGTCGCAGCAGCGAGAGGAGCACCGTGTAGACCTCGCACCGGCACTCGGCCACGCGCGCGGCGCCGCCGGGCGTCTCGGCGCCGCCGGCGCCGGCGAGCGCCGCGCGGCAGAGCGTCAGCAGCCGCAGGTGCTCGGGCGGCGGCAGCAGCGGCGCGGGGCCGAGGCCGGCGAGGCAGGCGGCCGCCGCCTCGCAGAGCGGCGGCGCGAGCGCGGCCGCGGCGCCGGGCGGCAGCGCGGGCAGCAGCGCGAGCGCGCCCACGGCCGCGCGCAGCCGCGGCAGCGAGTAGTCCTCCTCGCCGCACGCGCGGCCCAGCAGCAGCGACACGTCGCGCAGCCCGCGCAGCGCGTGCGCGAGCGCGTGCGTCGCGTGCTGCCGCCCGTTGTAGGCGACGGCCGCGCGGAGGGCGGCGGCGCGCTCGCCGAGCGCGGCGGGCGGCAGCGCGGCGTCGACGGCGGCGGCGTCGAGCAGCTCGACGCGCCCGTTGCCGCGCGCCTGGGACACGGGAGGGGGGTGGCGGTGAGTTGGGCGGTGAGGGGAAGGTTGGGAGGCACGGGAGGGGGCGGGCGGTTGGGAGTCGCGGCGGGGTGGGGTGCTTGGCGTGACGGCTCGTGCTACTCCATTTCGAACCCCCCATCCTCGTTTCTAACGCAATCGGGTGACGTTGGTCGCGTAACAACAACAATAATAATGATACTCATATTGCGCAACTGGTAGAACGTGCAGTTTGGGGCGTAGGGGTGAGTACCTGCGCCACCACGTAGCCGCGGCCGTCGATCGGCACGCCCGCGGGCAGCAGCGGTGCGATAACTATACTAATAATCATAATATTTATATTGCGCAACTAGTAGAACGTGCAGTTTGGGGCGTAGGTTTACCTGCGCCACCACGTAGCCGCGGCCGTCGGTCGGCACGCCCGCGGGCAGCAGCGGCGCGCCGCGCCCCACCAGCGCGCGAGAGAGGGAGACGAGCGCGCGCGCCGCGAGGCCGAGCGGCGGTTCTGAGCCCTCAGCTTCGTCGGGCGCGAGCAGGGCGTGCAGCAGCGCCTTGGCGGGCGCAGCGGCGAGCGCGGCGGCGGCGGCGGGCGGCGCGCCGGCGAGGGGCCGCGTGGCGGCGGCGAGCGCGGCGGCGGCGAGCCGCAGGCGGAAGCCGAGCCCATGGAGCGCAGAGACGCACGCGTCCGTCTCGCCGGCGGGGGTGTTTGTGGCCCAGGCGGCGGCCTCGGCGGCGGCGGACGCGTCGGCCTGCGCTGCGGCGGGCGCCAGGCGCGCAGCTGCGGTGCGCAGGAGTGGCGGCAGCGCCCCCGAGGCGTGGAGCGCGCGGAGGGCGGCGGGCGCGGCGGTGGCGTGCGTGCAGATGCGCAGCGCGATCTCGGAGGCGAGCTCGTCGAAGGCGGCGCCGCCGCCGCCGCCGCCGCAGAGCCGGAGCATCTCGCCCAGCACCGACGCGTCGCCCGGCGACGAGGGCGGCGGCGCGCCGTGGTAGCCCTCGCCGCCGCCGTAGGCGCCGCCGAAGGCGTCCGCGGGCGACCCGCCCAGCCCGTGGCCGAGGGCCGCGTGGCCGCGCCGCGGCGCGTCGAGCCCGAGCAGCGCGAGCGCGGCGGGCGCGGGCGCGGCGGCGGCGAGCGCGGGCGGCGCCGAGCGGCGGAGGTCGTCGAGCAGCAGCAGCAGCAGCTGCGCGAGGGGCGAGCCCGCCGCCGCCGCCGGCTCGTGGCACGGCGCCGCGTCGGCGGCGGCGTCGGCGGGCGAGAGGGCGTCGAAGGGCGGCGGGCTGGGCGGCGGCCGCGGCGGCGGCGGCGGCAGGTGCTGCGGCAGCGGTCCCTCCCACTCGTCGCCGCCCTCGTCCGCTTCGGCGGCGCCGGCCTCGCCCGCCTCACCGCTGCCGTAGGCGTCGCGCCGCACGCCGAGCGCCTCCTCGACGGCCGGCTCGAGCAGCAGCTCGAGGCAGCGCCGCAGCGCGGCGAGCGCCCCCTCGGCGCGCAGCAGCGGCGCGAGCCGGTCGCCGAGCGCGGCGCGCGCGCGGCGCAGCACGCCGGTGCAGGCGAGGCTGAGCCGGAGTCCTGAGCCGCGCGGCGCGTCGGCGGCGGCGGACTCGAGCAGCAGCACGGCCGCCGCGAGCGCCGAGCGGCGCGGCGGCGCGCCAGAGGGCAACGCGGCGCCGAAGCCCGCGGTTGACCCGGGGTGCTCGTGCTCGTGCGGCTGCGCGCCGAGCAGCAGCGGCTCCGAGAGCAGGTGCGGCAGCGCGCAGGCGCCGCCCGCGGGCAGCGCGCGCCAGAGCTCGGCGTGCAGCTGGCGCAGCCGCTCCGCCTGCTCGTCGCTCCAGGCGCCCCAGGTTTCCGCCGCCGAGTGCGCCGCCTGCATCCGGCGCAGCTTGTCGCGCAGCGGCCGCTCCTTCTCGAGCAGCAGCTCGAGCAGCCGCGCGCCGAGCGCAGCCGCGCGGTAGACTTGCGGCGCGTGCGCCGCCGCCGCCGCCGCCGAGCCAGCCTCGCCGTAGCCGCCGGTGCGCTTCGCGCCGGCGTCGGGTGCGGCGGCGAGGGTGGCGGAGGCGCGCGCAAGGAGGAGCCGCAGCTGGTGGAACAACGGCGAGCGCGGCGCAGCGAAGGCGCAGAGCAGCTCGAGCCCCGCCGGCAGCTCGGGCAACGAGTAGCTCACGCCCTCGCCGTAGCCCGCCGCGTTGGCGCCCCACTGCGCCGCCGGAGCGAGCGCGACGCCAAAGCCGCCGCCGCCGGCCGCGGGGCGCGCGACGAGGAAGCGCGCCAGGTCGGCGGCGGAGGGCTGCCAGCCGGCGGGGCGGGGCGGCAGCTCGTGCGCCTCGTCGGTTGCTGGGTCGTAGGCCTCGGCCACCTCGAGCATGAGCGCGAGGCAGGCGGCGCTCACGTCCCATCGCTCGGCATCCGAGACGAAGCCGAAGCCGTCGTGCCGCGCGAAGATGGCGTCGGCCGCCCAGAGCAGCGGCCGCGCCAGGCCGGCGGGCGGCGGCAGCGCCGCGGCCGAGTGCGCCCTGGTGACGGTGAGCAGCAGACGCAAAAAGGCGCGCGTCTGCGGGTAGACCTGGTGGCGCTGTTCCACCGACAGGTCCTCCGCCATGCCGGACACCAGGTCGACGTCCTCCTCCGCCTCCTCCGCCGCCGCGCCGTAGCCGTCGCCGTGCGCGTGGCCGAGCGCGTGGTGGTGCTGGCGAACGCCAACCGCCGCGCCAGAGAGACCGAAGGGCGACGCGGCCGGCGCGCCGTGCGCAGGCGGCGGCCGCAGCGCCGCCCAGATGGCCACGGCGACGTCCGCCGAGGCGCCGAGCGAGAGCGCCGCCGCGCCGCCAACCTGGCCGCCCTCGGCGCCGCTGAGCGGCAGCGCGAGCGCGGAGAGCGCGTCGAGCGCGGCCGCCTTGACGGTGGGGTCGACGCCCTGTCGGAAGAGCGCCACCAGCGCTGGCACGGCGCCGTTGCGCCCCCACTCGAGCCTGAGGCGTTCCGATCTCGCCGCGAGCGAGCCGAGGAGGCGGAGCGCCGCCGCCCAGCGGGGGAAGCACTCGGCCAGCACGCGCCGCACCTGGGCAAGTGAGGGTGTGGGGGGGGAGGTGGATATACATGTGTATATATATGTGTATGGGTGTGTGTGTATAAGTATGTATGTATGTATGTATATGTATGTATATATATACACATATATATATATATATGTGTGTGTGTGTGTGTATGTATATATATTATATATATGTATATACACACATATATATATATATATATATATATATATATATATATATATATATATATATATATATATA
>Ga0209390_10009308_pt1 | contig 11816 bp, 12 predicted proteins | sample BON01_FD_187212 | JGI IMG/M metagenome (GOLD analysis project Ga0209390, IMG submission 187212) | Freshwater microbial communities from Lake Bonney liftoff mats and glacier meltwater in Antarctica - BON-01 (SPAdes) (version 2) | ecosystem: Environmental > Aquatic > Freshwater > Ice > Glacier... | reverse complement strand
CAGCGCGTACATACATTTGCTGAAAGGGACTATGTGAAAGACAGTCTCCCGGCTGCGTACACTCCGTTTATAGGCGTGCGGCGCGGCCGTAAATGCTTGGCTTCAGGCCCACGTGGAGAAGTCCGTTCAGAGGAATCAATAGGTTTGGAGAGTCTGCAGAAGAGAATGTCCCGTACGGTAAAGTAAACGCACGGCCAAGGTCGTCGTCCGATGTGAATAGCAATTCAAAGCAAACACAGCGGTCCAACTTGTTGAACATGGGCTCAATACCAGGGAAACACAAGCCTAAATGCGGTGGCGTAAACTGCAAGAGCAGAGACTAAGAGTCGAGAAGATGGCAAATATTCGGCATGATTTGAAGAGGAGGCATCTTCACCGCCTTATGTGGAACACAACAATAAAATAGAAAGGAGTTTTCTAGAGACGTGACGTGGAGGGGTCTTGTAGGGATGCCGGCGTGACGTCTTATTCGTGACTGAAGTTATCTACTAACTTGCCGTAATCTACTAACTTGCCGTCCGCGCTGCAGCTATTTTCAAAGCTCGAAATGAAGGTGATGGGTCTCTTGGGCCATGTTTCCGAGTCAGTGAGTAGAGTTTCAGTGAATCAAGTTTTTCACCTTGAGCTTTCAGTTTGGAAACCGTGCCACAGTGTATCATGATGATACATTCGCACATACAAAGTGTGAGTCTAGCCTGAGTACATAATGGCTGGCGACTCGCAACTAAATCAACATCTCCGTTTCCGTTCCGAGAAACACATCATTTCAGCCTGAGCACCATCACCGCCACTGTGACTAGCCTGAGAAACAAAAAACGCAGGCCCGCGCTTCAAAACAGACAGAAAGAAGAAAGACTCTTCTTTTCAACAGACCTCAGGCTCGCCCGGGTAGTGCGCGAGCTATTTAGTGGTATTGATTACAGGCGGCGGCCCGGCGGCGTCTCCTGTAAGAAATCATGATGATGATCGAAAACTTGAAAGCGACAGTCATTTAGTAGTATTCCAAGTCCGAGTCCGAGTCTGACTCAAGTTGCTAGTGAGAGGCAGTCTGAGCCGCAGCCTTTCATTTTATCATGACGAGACTCCGAGTCGGACATGAAGTTGCAAGTACATTAGCCGATGGGGAGCTGCGTCAGAAGATGCGAGATCACAAGGTGCTACAGGCGTGTTGCACAACTTCGGGCTGGCACGTCATGATACCGTGACCTCAGGAGTGCCACGAGATGAGGGGGGTTCGTTTTCCAGGTTGATTGAACTTTGAATATCATTTAAGTGAGGGTTTCGAGATCAGGGAAAGTTTAGACCTAAACGCGGTGGCGTAAACTGCAAGGGCAGAGACTAGAGAGTCGAGAAGATGGCGAAGGTCGGCATTTGGTTTTAGAAGAAGTGCCTCTTCAATTTACGTGGGACACATTTGTAAATTAGAAAGGAGTCTTTAGGGACGTGACGTCTGATTCGTGACTGAAGTTATCTATCAACTTTGCGTAGATCTCACTGGCAGCTTGCCTTATTTCAAGTTTGCGGAGACTTTTGCGGGGTCAAACCTTGCGAGGATTGACCCCGCAAAATAACCCCGCAAGGAACCCCGCAACACTGGAGGAACCCCGGAAAGATGGACACAGGTCAACTCTGCTAAGTTAGGAGATTTGGCCACAGGGCTGTGAGAAGTGAGAAGTGAGATGCCTTAAACGTGCGCTTCGAGAGCCATTTGGCATCCTACAGCCCCGTGGCCAAATAGGGAAAGCCTGAGCTGATTACGCGTTGCGAGAAGTGCAAGGAAGGACATCAAGAAGGTCGGGAAAGGAAGATGCCAACACACATTGTTTTAAAAAGGTGCCTCTTCAATTTATGCAGAACACAATTTAAGGGACGTGACGTGAAGGGGTCTTGTAGGGACGTGACGTCTGATTCGTGACTGAAGTTATCTACCACCCTTGCTTCAAATCTCCTTACTGAGCAGAGTCACCAAGTTGACCTTTGTCCATCTTTCCGGGGTTCCTCCAGTGTTGCGGGGTTCTTTGCGGGATTATTTTGCGGGGTCAATCCTTGCAAGGTTTGACCCCGGGCCCCCGCAAAAGTCTCTGCAAAATAAGGCGAGCAGGTTAAATCTCAGGTTGGACCCCCTCTATTAGTACCACCCAAGCACGCACTGTCACGACTTGGAATTGTCGCACACACACCCACAGCGACCGTGTGAAAATCCACTGCCCCTTCATCATAATTTTAATCAGCCTGAGCCTGAGTGATGACTACTGAGACCCGGGCCACTTCAAATTGTTAGTGAAAAAGCAGCCGACCTCGTTTCTGAAATGATAATATTTCCACGCGAAGGGAGGTTGTGGAATTTTGGTGGGACACACAAAATACACCAACGCTTCCTGACTGAGAGTACTGGGAGTACATGGCCTGGAAAGGAAGAGAGAGACAATGTGGAAACGGTCCACACCCATCTGTTTTGATGGACATTAATAATTTGGAAATAAGAAGTCTATTTACAAAATTAAGTTTGGAAATCACATTGGTTGTTTGAATCAGAGAATCTGGGAGTAACTCATATCAGCAGAAAACTAGGAGTGGCAAACACCTAGATTAAGCGATAGAGGAGAAACACCGAACCATTGCCACTGACCGGTGCCTAACCCACATCCGGGACGCCGCGCACAGCGAGAGGTTCAAAGGTGGGTAAATCCAACTTGCGCAGTTAATGTAAGGGTGTGTCCCTTTCTCAGGTTGCAAAACAGTGCACTTAAATCAAGACTCGCACTACTTGAATCCAGAGCCCCCTTATTCCCAAATCAAGACCCTCTATCATTCTGTGGCACACCGAGGTACGCACATACAGTACGCCAAGAACGTAGCGTGCGCTCCTTGCTCAGACAAGTCGCTTTATCCATGCATTTATTACCAGTAGCAGTACACGCACTCATATATATACATATCTGAAATGACAGCGACAGCGTGCAGCAGAAGCCCACTGCAGCATACTTTACTGCATGCTGCAGCTGCTGGCACAACGCCAATCAAGCACCATGTGTGTAGATATGTATATATGTTTATCCCGCCTCGTGGCCACTCACACACCCAACCACCCACCCACATACACTGCTACCAAGCGCTCTCCTTTATAAATGTTTTCATATGTGTATATACATATATATATCTTCATGTATACACATATATATATATGTATTGCCTCGCAACGCACCCGCATCCGACGCGCCACGCCATCAACCCAGAACAAAGAACCGCACACAGAAGGTTAAGGACAGGCATCCACTTGTTGAGCTTGTTGAGAAGCGCCACGGAGAGACCCCTCGTCACTATCACTGCCACGGCAGCGTGTTGCAGCGTGTTTCGATGTATTGAAACGTGCATTGCAGTGCGCATCTTCTTGCGGAAAATTTGAAGGAGTGCAGAAGAGAGGCCACTCGTCACGATCACTGCCACAGCAGCGTGTTGCGGTGTGTTGGCATTGTGCATCTATTTGTTGAGGAATTTAAGGAGCGCAAAGGAGAGGCCACTCGTCACGACCACCGGCACAGCCACGGTGGCGGCGGAGTTGCCCCGCTTCTTGACGCCCTTCTCCTGCGCAATCCGCCTGTCCTCCTCCTACCATGGTTCCACAAGTAACGTGAGTGATGTATACATATATATATATATATATATACATATATATATATATATATATATATATATATATACATATATATATATATATATATACATATATATATATATATATATATACATATACATATGTAGATGTATGTATATAAATTGCTTCTCGTCTTCTCCTGCACAATCTGCCTGTCCTCCTCCTACAATGGCAACACATGTGCAATGAGTGAAATATACATATATGTATGTATGTAGAAACATATATGCAACAGTCGTATGTATATTCCACCTCCTCTTGCCATAGTAATACATATATACAAATATATATACGCATGTATATATATATATGTATATATATATGTATATGTATATGTATATATATATAAATACATATGCGCCAGTCGTGTGCACATTCCATCTCCTCCTGACACGGCAACACACGATACACGAGTGCTAGTGGTGTAAACACATACACATGTGTGTTGCAGCAGTGTGTTGCAGTAAAAGGATGTACTGGTCGTGTCGAGGTAAAGCGTCCGTGGCCCCTGAAAGAGTGTAACCCCTGAAAGAGTATAACATATGTACATGTCACGTGATTCATGCCACATAAAAATGGAGTGCCCTAGCCGCGTGTGGTGGAGGTGAGATACTTGTGTTGCTCCTTAAAGAGTGTAATATACAGACATTGTCTATCACGTCACGTGACATGGCTGTGCTAGTTGTGTTGAGGTGAGATACTTCTGTTGCCCCTTCAAAAGAGTGCAATACACGGATATGTGACTGATACACTTGTGACAAGAGTGTCTGCGCATTAGCCCTTAGTTGCCCACATTTACGGTGAGTGTGTGCATGCGGCTGCAACCTCGAAGCAACATGCACACACACTCTTGACGCCCCATCCAGGTATCACAGTGTTGGAGCACACAGCCACACACAGCAACATCAGCAGCCTTGACGCTCAATGCACACACCCAAAACGCATCGATAGACACCATAACTCGCAGTGCCGCTCTATTTATATGCACGCCCGGAGGGTAAGATGCACAAGGACGGGTAGCATCAACGTTGCGCGAGACACATGTCTTGTCCGTATATGTTACGAAAACTAGAGATAACACAGAGATAGAACATAGAGATAGAACGTAGAGATATAGATACAACATCAAGATGTGACGTGGCGTCGTGAGCCTTTGCTTGATCCTTATGCGGATGTATATGTACGACGTACATACATACATGTGGGTATGCACGAATGAGTCAGATCGAAGATATCTAAATGTCCTTTTGTCTTGCCGCCCTCCACGCCCTTCGTATCAGTCTGGGGTTGTGTGTGGATGCGTGTATGTATATATATGTAGAGAGAGAGAGACCACGCGCGCACGCACGCCTACACAAGGTTGAGGCACACCCTGAATAGCGAGCCTGCGAGGGGAGGGCGGCAGAGAGTGAGAGAGAAGGAGTTATCATATCTGTCCCTCTCCCACCCTCTCTCGCGCCGGGTGGGTGGTGCAAAGGCAGAATGGAAAGGGGGGTGGGGAAACCTGCAAGCAAATAGAGGTGGACTTGACTCTGTTGCAATCCTCAAGACGCGCTTGCCTCTCCAGCTGCGTGTGTGCGTGTGTTGTGTTGGCGCAAAACGGTGCTGTCAATGGATAAAGCATGCCCTATTGGTGCCTTTGTGTGCGTATATGCACAAAATGTGACGTGTGTTGTGGCAGAGAAAGGAGGCCTTCTGGCCAATGCATGCATCAAGGTCCCAGCAACACACACATATGCTTCTGCCGATACCAACGAGCACGCACGAGAGAGAGAGACTGAAAACGAGAGATACTTAGAGACAAAGACAGAGAGAACGAAGGAGAGAGCGCGCGAGACAACGAGAGAGATGGAGAAACAAAAAAGGGAGGGAGAGAGGGAGGGGGAGACAGGGAGAGAAACAGAACGCGCGAGCACGAGTGCGAGCTTCCATCCAACGATGCATGCACAGGTAAAGTGACAGTTCAACGACAGCCAACGCGTGTCAACAACAGACAACAGACCTTGCAACGCACTTGCAGCACACTGCAACAAAATGCAGGACACTGCAACATACGACGCTCATATGACGAGTCTTCTACACAGCCTACACGACAGACAAAAGACCTTGCAACGCACTGCAGCACACTACAGCACACCGCAACGTACTGCAGCACACTACAACATACGACGCTTGTGTGACAAGTCGTCTTCACAGCCTAGCCTACACGACGGCAACAGACCCTGCAACGTACTGTAGCACACTGTAACATACGACGCTCATGTGACGAGTCTTCTACACGGCCATCATGACATACATACATACAATAGAGGGTTGTAGGCATAGGAAGCACGCGAAAAAGAATACACACGAGAATGCGAGCGATCGAGCAAGCACAAGGGAATGCGGGTGGTGGCGGCGAGGGAGGCATATATATTATATATGTATATATATATGTACATCTACATATTATATATATATATACATATATATACACAAACATATATATATATCCAGAGAGGTTCTAGGATGAATCGCCAAATAGAATCCACCCAATGCACGTACACACGGGATTAGATACGGGAAAACATCATAAGAATAAAAGTCTAATTGCACAAGACTACAACGTGACTACACAGGAGAATATGAGCCGAGAGGCAAACAGGCAAAACCGAGCGTGTCTGTCCATACACGTAACGAAAGTTGTGCGCGTGTGCAAGCATTTAGATGACTGACAGAGGGGCGTCGACTCATGCATCGACTCATGAATAATGCCAGAAGTGTTACAGTGCGTTGCAGTGTGCTGCAGCACACGAATAGAGATTGCCAATGGACTGACGACTCATAAATAATGCCAGAAGTATTGCAGCGCGTTGCAGCACATAGATAGAGATTGACACAGGGTCACACTCATGAATAATGCCAGAAGTGTTGCAGTGTGTTGCAGTACACAGCTAGCGATTGAAACAGGGGCGTGACTCTTGAATAAAGCCAGAGGTATGACATGACTCATTCATATGTGTGACAAGACTCATTCATATGTGTGACAAGACTCATTCATATGTGTGACAGAGGGGCGACGACTCACAAATAATGCCAAAAGTATGACTTGACTTATTCACATGTGTGACAAGACTCCTTCATATGTGTGACTTGACTGATTCGTATGGGGCGACAGGAAGCAAGAGACGGCTCATGCACATTGCCATACGTGTGGGATGCCTGCTTCATGTGTGCGACATGACTTATGGGGCGCAAAAAAACAAGAAAATACCGCCGCCATCTTTTCTGTCTCGCTCAAGTATGGATTCTCGCCCATCTGAAGAGGGGTGGGGATGTTGGGGAAGGATGTTGGGGGAGGAAGAGGGGTAGAGATGTGGGGGAGGGATGTAGAATATGTAAATCGGGGAGATTTTGGTTAGAACTGGTGCGGTGATCCGCCGTCGATTTGAAAAATGATGTTCTTGAGCGTGAAAAGATGCACAATCGTGACCGATGTAATGTCCTGGAAACTCTGAAGACAGCTTGTGGACCACCAAAAATTCATGAAACTGAACAAATGCTCCGACGGGAATCCCGAATTCGAGTGGTGCGCGGCAGCTGCGGGGCTGAAGCACCTTGCCGCCGCGCGCCCGTTGCTACAGGTTCCTACGCCGCGTCAGCCTCCGAGCCATGTACACACATTTTCACATATGCACACGCAAGCGCGCACAAACACTTACCCCGGTTGACTTGTAGACCTTCTGGTTGTCGGTGAGGACCGAGAAGGAGTTGGAGTCCATAGACATCTGTTCACAACATAAACCAAACAACAACACCAAGCAACAGCACCAACGGTACACACTCGTGTGAGCGATCATCAGAAATGTGCACAATTTTCTTTGCTGTTTTTTAATCCGAGGTGGATGCATAGAGGGGGAGAGGAAGAGATTGTTCGCATTGCGTGCAACCAGGTTGCTTGGTCGTGTTGTATGGTTGAGCATCAGCTTGCATGCAGCTTCGTATGAAGTGTCTGAGGGAGTGAGTTAAATGCTACAGAATTCCTAGCAGCATCAAAAATCTGTCTAAAGATTTTTGTGCGGGTGCGAGTGTGAATGTATGGGTGCGTAAATGTATGGGTGCGTTTGTTTGCCTGCGAGTTGATCGAAGCATCAACAGGTGCCACGCTAACGCCAACAACCACGGCAGCAGTGGCAAGGCCGGCAAGGAAACCCGCGCGCGACACCTGTGCCACACAATCGGAGTAAGACAGGAAAGGTGCAGGGTACAAGACTGGAAAGTAAAAAGTAACCAGTAAGGAATCATTAGTGATGGAAACATAATGCGAGGTGTGGTGAATTTACAGGACACAGACCGTGCTCTCAGGCTGTACGGCCATCTTCATGTTGGTGGCCCGCGCAGACCTCAGACGCGGTGCGAAGCTGGCGGTGGGTGCGAATGCTGTCGCCGATGCCAGGGCCGCAGCCAGGATCACAGGTCGCATCATGTTGTCTGTGGAAACGAGAAAGCAACAGTTTCAAGAAATGGGAAAGAATAATCAGAACGCGAGCACCGAGTTGCCGCAGCAACATAGAAAGAAATACAAATTGAAACTCTCCACATCAAACTTCACACTTGCCGCTGCGTTGCCTCACTACCAAAAGGTCAGGGAAAAATCAATCTTGATTTCGAGCATGCATCGAAGTGAAGACACAGATTGCACTTGAGGCACACACACACAGGCGATATGATAACCACACGGTCCAGCCCCGTCGCGTGCTGGGGGGGGGGGATGTCCAGCGTGCATATCCATACATTTTTGCGTGCTATTCGCTTTATATGAATATTCCGTACCAAAATTTGACTAAAATGTGGCCCCCCAGGGCGTCCCCAGGCCCAGCGTGACCACAGCATGACAGGTTTGAGAAAACAGACGGGGGGAAAAAAGAGCCTTAACATTGGCCTTCGAGCCAGGCGCTTCCGTGCTACCTCATTCAGTTACTACATACCACCTGTGTGCGTTCCTGATATAATTGGCTCGCTAGCAAAACACATTAAAAAAATTGGCCCACACTGTGCCGAGGGAGTTGAACGGCACCCCCTGGGGGGGTGTTGGTAGGGGTGGTTTAGTTCCCGGTTATACCCTGTCGGTAAGGGTCCGGGCTAACATTAATTCGGTGCCTTAAAAATAAAAAGTGTGACAACGAACTTCAACTATGCTTGCAACTGTTGCAAAACTATTGCAAGCATAGTTGACTTCAACTATTGCAAGCATAGTTGAAGTTCGTTGTCACACTTTTTGTTTTTAAATGAAAACCCCAACAATTTTCTATACTCAAATCGGGGCCCGATTCTCAGTCCAGTGGTTGGGTCTTCGCCACCAAGAAAGAAAGAAAACAAAGGGGTTGCCATCGTGAATAAAAAAAACGCCCGCATCCCTGGGATACCCACCATCAGTTTTCAATAAAACTTCTCCTCTCAAACCTCCCTCTGACACTGCCCCCACTCTTCCCCCCTCTCTCACCCTGCCATCCTCAGCCTTACCCGCGCTCTTCGTAGATATGACCTCTGCTCCTGGTCCTCACACACCCCACTCTAACAAACTGCTATTCTCCGTGGGTCCAGCCCCCCTACACTCCCCCGCAAACACGACAAAGCATGCACTCACTCTACCTCCACTACATGCACACAACTCATCTCCGTTCCCCCTTCCTCCCTTGCCAGCCCCCCCTCTAATGATATACAGTGCCAGGTGTGTCAAAGTCCCTTTGACGAAGAAAAAATGCTTGTTTGTGACATATGTAACGGCGGTTGGCGTATGGACAGCCTCCCTCCCCCCCTCACTGCAATCTCAGTTGGGATATGCAAATGTTCCATGTGTACCCCTCCTGCCTCCTCATCCCAAGATCCACTGCGACACCTCCGCTTCCCCTCTCCCATCTTTGACACTGACTCTGAATAAACACTGCTGAGGGCTAAAAAAAAACCCCACCCATCACTTATCAGCACAAAACACAACTCTCAAAATAAAACAAAACCCACTCTTCCTCTCAAACTCTACTCTATAAACTGCCCCCCTGTTTTCTGTCACACCCCGCCACCTGCACTGCGCCACCGCCCCCTTGACCAGGTCAATATCCCGGCCAGAATCCGGGGTTAAGCGGCTTCAAAATCAAGTCTAGTACATGGTTTGCCATGGAGGTACTTTGGCTCTTGACCTCTCTGGCGCGGGTCTCTCTCCCTCGGGTTTTTTTGGACTTTTTTTTTTAACGGGGGATGCGGACCGGTCCCCCTCCTCACTTAAAGTGGCTTTCATTTCCGCCTCTAGTTGCTGCTGCATTAATGACACCTAATTAATGCAGGCGCTCAGTCGCCAGGCAGTCGTCGTATACGAGTGATAGGTGCTTTGGTTTTTTTTTCCATCTGTTGCCGTTGGGGCGCGCGGCGGCGGAGGAGCCCGACGTCTCCGCGCGCCGACTGGATTGGACCAGAGTTACGCGGACAAGGAGAGGGGAGTGCATTGGTAAATGCACTCCCCTCTCCATAATTTCAATTGAAATTATGGAGATGGGACTAGGCAATAAAAATACAATCACAACAAATAACAGTATTTGCAGGAAAAATCACAAATTTAATACCTAGTAGAGAAATTCTCCCAAAATAGAATAATTGAAACATTGAACAAAATTCAGTCAATTTGAAACAACCCTCAGAAAGAGGAAAGCGGTGATCAATTTCACTCTCCCTGGCCGGCCCAGTAGCGCACTCAGACACTGAGACTTAGTTGAAAACTCTGAGGTAGCAGATTCCGTACATGCCAGAACTTGATCCAACGAAAAGACGGCTGACATGGACGGTCTACGCTACTCTCCTGATGAACCTTACTACACCCATCCATACGTGTCTCTATGTTCGAGCATGTCGACTGGTGACCGGGACCTCTTCCCAGCCGCCGCGCGCCATTCGCAGTCAGCCAGAGTCGATACGGATTGCCGGGAAAAAAAAATTTCCCCTACATTTTCAGTTTGAGCCCCTCCCGTCTATGGCTCGACCCGGAAAAATTGAAAAAACAAGTGTTTTTGAAGGAAATGTGTATGGACTCTGGCTGACTGCGAGTGGCGCGCGGCGGCTCCGGGGCTGAACCCCGCTTGCCGCGCGCCCGGTCCCCTGGAATGGGCGAGGGCGGAGTCTGGTGGAGCTGACCAATGGGTGTTATAGCGGAGGGGATTCCAACGGGTTGCCAGGGTGAATAAAGTAACCCCCGTGTCCTTGGGATACCCACTATCAGTTTTCAATAAAAACTCTATCCTCCGATTCGAAAGAAAGACTCTGATGGTGCCAGTGGCAGGACCAATCTTACAAGAGGAAATTTAATATTTCACAGCCTTGAAATTTAATAGACCCCCATGTCACGGTGCCTATTGATGTACACATAACCCTTCTCACATGTCTATCCTTGTTTTCCAACTGCATCTACATTCCTATAAGTCAATAATTATACTAAGATATACATGTATGCACATACACAAAACGAACAACAACAATAGGCTAAACTCAAATGAAATGACTTAAACATAATAAATAAAAAACGAATCAGACACACAAAATAAATGACTACATGAAATAATATTAATCCTAATATATGTAGTGAACAATGCAATACATTAAGAACCAATTCATCAAATACGTCCAAATAGAAATTAATTGCTGTCCCGGATGTGTGGTGTTCACCCACTTTGCGTGTTTATGGATGTGTATTTTGTTGTATTTCTCTTTTGCCTGTTTACATGCGTGTGTGTATGCCAATAAGTTGAAGGTCCATTGCGGGAGTGCCTTCATCCAAACAAACAAACCTACTCATCACAAAGTATATGATCCATGACAAGATACAACACATTCGTAAAATAAACAATAAAATTTCACCATCAAACATTACATTTATTACCAGTCAAACTACATCTGCGCATGTTCATGTATGTTATGTTCTGTTATCGCCGTTTGCTTGTATATTTGCGTATGCGCTTGTCTACTTCAAAACAATATGCGAATGTATAATCAAATCAACATTCATAGGTCCGAGGTCCATTGCGGGAGTACCTTCGAGCCAGGCGGCTCCGTCCTACCTTATTACTGCACACCATCTGTGTGCGTCCCTGCTGTACTTGGCGCGCTAGCTGTGTGGCGGCTTTCAACAAAAAAAAAA
>Ga0209390_10009307_pt1 | contig 11817 bp, 18 predicted proteins | sample BON01_FD_187212 | JGI IMG/M metagenome (GOLD analysis project Ga0209390, IMG submission 187212) | Freshwater microbial communities from Lake Bonney liftoff mats and glacier meltwater in Antarctica - BON-01 (SPAdes) (version 2) | ecosystem: Environmental > Aquatic > Freshwater > Ice > Glacier... | reverse complement strand
GATGAGTGGTAGTGGTCAAAATTTGGCAGGGAGTATGAGTAATAATTATTTACCTTCTTTATCGACCTCCCCCGCCTTGTTTCGACGAAGGTGGTCAAGGGCGAATATGATGCAGCAGCAGCAGCAACAGCAGCAGCAGCAGGGGGAGGAAGGGCAGCAAGAAAAAGATCGGTTGTTGGGGCAGCAGCGGAGGAGTGGGAGTATGGGCCTGGCCGGTGGAACAACCTACCAAACCAGCAACAGCAGCAGCAGCAGCAGCAACATCAATCCTCCCCTCTCTGGCACCAGTGGCAGCGGCAGTCTCGTCCCTCCCCGCATCATAACCACTACCACCACCAACGGAACCCTCCAAACCTTCCCTCCTCCCCCTCCCCCCGGCACCGCCATCTCCGCTCCCAGCCACTTCCCCTCCTTCCATCCCTCCTCCCCTACCTCTCTCGGCACCTTTCCTCCTTCCCCAACCTACACCTCCCACCTCCTCTCCTTTAAAAACGACGTCATAATCGTCCTTTCTCGCATGGTGGCCAACCCCTCGATCCGTGCAGCCCTCCTTGCCTTCTTCCTAGGGCTAATCCCACCAATTAAGGCATTATTTGTCCCTTCTTCTGATAGGCCCAATCCTCCCCTAGGGGCCTTTTTGGGGGCCATGCAGATATTGGGACAGGCGCAAGTGCCTTGCTCGATGTTAATGCTTTCAGGGTCAGGAACGATTAGGTATTTAAATGACAAGGCTGCGCAGAATCATGTGGAGACTTCCTTTGCGTTTTCTCCGCGGGTGGTTTTCTGCATTATTCTGGGGAGAGTGTTGTTGTTCCCGTTGGTGGGGTTGTTTTGGTGGTGGGCTGGGTATGAGTTAGGGATGTTTGTAGGGACACCTGTGTTGAGCTTGGTGGTGCTGTTGGATGCAGCGGTACCGACTGCACAGAATGTGGTGATGCTCATTTTGGTGCATGGGAAGGCGGAGCATGGACACGCCTTGGCCTATGTGATTTTGTGGCAGTATGCGCTGTGTATCCCGGTGTTGATTCTGAATGTGACCCTGTATTTGGCCATAATTCGGGCGGTTTATCCTTTGTAGGAGGAAGGAGGGAGGGAGGGAGGGGGAGGGAGGGAGGAAGGGCGCTTTTCGGAGTGAGGACGTGAAACCTCAGCATTTATTTAATCTTATTGGAAAAGAAATCTGAGAGGGAAAGAGAGAAAACAAGTAGCCGGTAGCTGAATAGAAATGTAGGGGTAAGGTAGGGGCCAGCGTTAGGGGGATGGCTGGTGTGATGAAGTCTAAAGGCCGATTTTGTCCTGGCAGGGCTTTTAAGTAGTTTGAGTAGGGAAATGTATGTATAGAAGACGTGAGAAGAAGAAACACGAAGGAGAAATCCAACGACGACGAGGAAAAAGAGGTGCTTTGCTGCTGGGTTGGGGTTGGGGGGGTAATGCCGCGAAAGAAAGCAAAATCTGGGAGCGATCGTCGAAGCTTCGTTGACTCTCCCTCTGTGTTGCGCCCTTGTCCAAGCCCAGCCCACAAGACGATCACAAGGCCCTGATCAAGGTATCTTGCGTACCCTTTTCTCGTATTTGTCATTGGCGTGGTCGTGTCTCACGAAGGCAACACAGGAAAGCGAGGTGCCTCCTTTCAACGTCTAGAAACATCCATCCAACCAGAGGTCACATTACCCACACATCCAATCTACCACACACGTGCACAGGTGCCGCAGCGTACGGTGCTTTCCTTCTTCCTCTGCCTGGGGTGCCCGTGGTGGGTTTCTGCTCGTCAAAGCAACCTGAGATCGTCGTCGAAGCGCCGCACATTCTCCCTCCTGCCGCACAGCCATCCCTTCGACATTCCACCATGCCCCCACAGAACACCACCGCCTCATCCTTGCCGTGCCCCCTGAAGCAAAAGGCGCTGGAGTTATTGCAATCAGGGCCGAAGCCGCAACTCATCGTCTTCGACTTGGATTTTTACCCTCTGGCGTGCTTTTAAGGACTCGACTAGCGGTCCTCCTTTCGTCTATCACCGGGAAGAGCGCCTCGTCCTCGATCGGTAAGTGCTATTCCTCGACAATAAGGTGGTTGATGACAATTTCTACAACAAATGGGAAACTGCCTGTCACTCCCCCCCCATACATCAACCAAACTCCATCAGGCAGAAATGGGAAATCGAGGCCTTCGAGCACACCCGCCCCTTGCTCCAAGCTTTCCTCGAAGCGGATTTGCGCGTGGCTTTTGCCTCTCGCACCGAGGAGCCGTTATGGACGCATGAAGTGATCAAAATCTTTCAGGTTGATGACCAGGGCCGGTGCCTTGCTGACTACGCGCATGCCTGCGAGATCTACCCCACCTCGAAAGACAAGCACTTTAAAGCGCTGGCCCGCAAGTTGGATGTTGGGTTTGAGGAGATGTTGTTTTTTGATGATGAACGACGGAATATTCATGATGTGTCGAGGTTGGGCGTTGTGTCGGTACATTGTGAGGATGGGATCTCTAGGTACATTGGCGGCGTTGGAGCAGGGCCTGCGACGTTTCCGTGAACGGGCGGCCAAGGCCGCCAGTGATACTCCTCAGCTTTGAGGGCATGATTGGACGAAGGAGGCAGGGGAAGGGGAGGGTGGAGGGATGAAAGGAGGTGGTAGAAGATGGACGGTGGTAGAGTAGCTTGAAGAGGCGACACGGGTTTGTTTTCTAAGGGGCCGTGCGCGGAGAGATGTTGGCTTGTTTGGGAGGAGAGACGGGTGAATATTTGCTGGGTGCGTACGTGAAATACTTCAAGGGAGCATGTCTTTCGTTATGTGTGTGTATAGATTGTGTACTGGTAGATGTGCCTGTGCGTGGGATTTCTTTTCTCGGTAGCCTAGAATTGGAAGAAAGAAATAATACTACATGGAAGGATTGGTGATGCGATTTTAGTCCTGGCTTGCTGAGAATGCTTTTAATTCGTCTTTAACGCTTGCCTTTTATCATGATCGACTAATTGAGGCGCTTTCTCTCCTAGCTTGAAAACGGCATGGGCCAGAGGAGGTAACACCGTGTGAGCTATCTGGTCATTTCTGGCCTACAGAAGCTCCACCATGAACCAATTAGCTACATGTCGTGTACGATAAGGTAATTTTGCACGGAAGCATATTTTCCGTGCTTAAGGGTGACTATTACATCCTCCTTTTGCCGTGCTGGCCAAGGCAAGGAGGCTAAAACGGCAGGGAAATCCAACGGTTGTTCGTCGTTCGCTGCTCGCGCTCTCCACCCGTGCACCAACACCCTGCCCTGAGAGCTCTGGCTACCCTGCGAGTTGTCTGCATGGCAATTCTCAAACATTCTGGATGGCAACTCTCACACATTCATGTTCCAACCCTGCCCCAGCCATCCGCACACAAACGCAGAGACGAAAACCCAAAGGGGCTCCCGGCATACGGGCAAGCCCCACACACGCTGCGGAATGACAAGACCCACAACAGGCCGATTCTTGAGCTCGGTGGCTGAAGAACTCAATCCCAAAAAACAGCAGCCTCGCAAGACTACCAGTCCCCGGCCCCAGCCCACGGCGCGAGGCATCTTTCAAGAAGTCAACGCGAAGGCGGGCTGGTCTCCGCAGATGCTTGCCAGCCCCTACTCAGAGCTGGTGCGATACGAGCGGGTGAGTCTGCATGATGTGGCCGCAGCTGGGGATGAGAGGGCTACGTGGGTGGACGTAGTAGGGAGCAGCGACAAGGCCGTGCGCCGCAATGTGGGTTTGCTGCGTTTCTTGGGACATGTGCACTTTGCCGAGGGCACCTGGGCGGGCATCGAGCTTCAGAACGCGCTTATAACGGTCAACCTCAACGAAGGAAGCATGGATGGGGTGCAATATTTTACGTTCAGTGCCGACCACCAAGGGTTGTTTGTGAATGCCAAGTGGGTCCGCAAGTCCTTTCTCCAGAAAAGCCCCCTCCTTGTCAAGCTCGGCGGACGCTCCACACCCAGACCAAGGAGCTCCCTTCTCTTGCTGCCTCATCAACCCTTCCTACCATCACCGCACGACTACATCCCGCCACGAGTCTACGACACGCTCGCAAACTTCTTGCAATTGGACGCCTCCACCGTTTCGCCTAGAGCATTAGACACCGCTGCTGGCATCGTGCACGACCTCACCTCCGTCACCACCCGCACCGACAAATGGAAACAAGAAAAGCAAATACGAGAGCGACTTAAGGAGGAGAAGCGGATACGTGATGCGAGGGAGCGGGAAGCTGGGAGGAGACGACCATTGGAGCTCGTTGCAGAGAAGGCCCGGCAAGCCTTGCGTGCTTCCACACCACGTTTGCCTGCAGCGGTCGTCAAGATTAAGAGTCACGAGTACGACAATAACGGCAGACGCGTGATGTTTTCGTCATCATTACCCTCATCTACATCTAGAAGAGCTACACCGCATAAGACGGCGGTGGCGGGCATGAGGATAAGCACGCCCACCTCGTCCTTCTCCTCGTCAGCAACTGCGACGGCATCAAGATCACCTCTTCCCTTCTTGATACATCTGCAAGCAGAAGAAAGTAGGGCATCCTCCCCCCCCTCGCGCAGCAGCATGGACATTAAGTTGCCCATTCTGACCTCGCGGCGACAAGAGGGAACCGTTCAATGCCACAGACCCCAGACCCGCCTTTTAGGGGAAGATTACGTCCCTCCTGCTTTTCGGATCGTCACTCCGGTGCCAATAGCAGCAGTAGCACCATCGACGATGATGCCGACGCTGCACATTGTTCCAAGGAGAGACAGCAGCGTGGTCACGGCGATTACGACGGGTAGTACTAGAAAGGAGGAAAGGGTGCGGCGGAGGCAGCCCTGGCAGGACGATGACTGGCAAGAGGTCAACCTTGTGGAAGAAAGTTTGAAGCTGCTAGGGCAATTAAATGAGAAGAAAGAAAAATCTTGTTCTTCCGCATTCTTCCAGGGCGCGCAGAATTATTTGGAGGGCATGGCGGCAGCGGAAGGGGTAGGATAGGGGAGGGGGAGGGTGGGGTCGAAGGGAGAGCGTGCTTGTAAGTAAAATTGTTTTTTTGGCAAGAGCAGGACAGGTAAAATTGTGCAGGGCGTGCATCTCTGTATTTTTATTGTGCTGTTGCACGAATAAATAAAGCAAATAAAAAGCAATTGAAAAAAATGGGAAAATAACCTCCTGCCTCCCTTGAGAGGGGGGGTGAGGCGAGTTTTGAAGGCGACGACTTGGAGGCAGAACTAAATCCTCTTTGGCATTTTCCAGCACAAGCCCTTTGCCATCTGACACACACGCACATATACATCTACACTAGCTCTATAGCCTCACACAAGCACCATCCATCGAGCCACTCCTCCGCTTTACTTCCCACTCGCTAAAGCGCGCCGCAGCGATTTTCCGTCATCACTCAGAAAGGCAGAGCGAAGAAGACCCCTGTCCACTCACACCGGCAACCACACACCACCACACGCTTTCAGGCAGCACACAAGCAAGGCCATGGACAGCCGGAAAGGTGCCGCCGTCGCTGCCGCTGCGATGGACAAAAAGATGCCCGCGGACGCCGTCTCTTCTTCCTCCGCGTTTTCGTCGCAGGAGCAAACCGTGGAAGAGTACCTCAAGGCACACTGCAGCCAGTTGGTCGGAGACCTGAATGCCCACGCCGAGGGCCTGATCAAGAACCTGCAGGAGGAGCTGGAGAAAGGCAAGGCGGAGATCTTGGCGTTGGCACAAGGCAACAACGGTAAGTCTCCTCGCATCATCACAGATGACGAGGCGGGGAGGGAGGAGGCAAGTTATTGCGGCAAAGCGATCCCCACTCTTACCTCCACTTCTCCACACACCCCAAAAATAGCAGAGGCCGCTGCAGCAGCACAACCACCGACCAGCAGCAGCAGTAGCAGCAGCAGCACCGATGCCTCCTCCTCCACAAGCGCCGCCGCTGCCACCCACACCCAGCCCCAACCAGCCGCTGCAGCCGCCTCAGCAGCAGCCGCTGCCAGTGCCCCACCCGCCTCTCCCTTGTACCAAACCATCGTCCTTGTCGTGAAAGAAGGCCCGTATGCCAGCAGTACTTTCAAATTGACTCAAAGCAAGGCACGGAAAGAATTTATTGTTGGAAGGTCGACTGGCAAAAAGGTGAAGGATTACGGCGTGAGCTTACCGCAGGACCCGGAAGTTTCGACGGTGCATGGACGGGTGGAGGTGCGGGGGGATGGCAAGGTGGTGTTTGAGGATTTGGGGAGCACGAATGGCAGTTTTATTCATGGGTAGGTGGGGGAGGGAGGGGAGGGAGGGAGGGAGTGGGAGGGAGAGGGGTTGGGATAGTGCATGTACGTGATGTATTCTTGCCTTATTTATCTTTTGTATTGATCCTCTCACTCCGCTGACTCTCTTTTCTTTTTCCTTTCTTCCTTTTCTTACAGCGTCAGCGTCGAAGAGCGCGTGCCCCAAGTCTTGCAAACGGGCGACGTGCTCAAGTGCGGGGGGACCATCATGACGGTGGAGCTGCAGCAACAAGGCGAGGCTCAGTGAGAGGAAAGAAGAGGAGGAGGGAGAGAAGGAAGAGGAAGGGGTGGATTGCGGTCGTTCAGATGAGGGCGACAAGCAACATCTGGGTCTCGCGTTTATCTCCAGGCACGTTTTCCTCTTCTTTTGGAGAGCTGTATATGAAGGAGAACGATGACGATGAAGTAGAAAGGAAGAAAGGAAGCGAGCAAGACCAAAAGCAAAGGCACTGCGTGGCCTTACGGAGATGGAAAATGGTTGAGTTATTGAGTGAGTTAAAAAGGGTAAGTTGCAGTGTGTGGTCCAAAAGGAAGAAGAAAGGATAAGGAGATACATATACTAATCACAAATTAGAAGGGCTTGCTTGCTTGCTTTGTTAGTTGTAATTACTTGAACGTGTTTTTCCCCCCCCCTTTCTTGTTGTGCGAGTCACTTGAATATGGAAAAGGAAAGCTCGAATCTCCCTCACTTCATCTATCTACCTAAAACGTGCAACGACACAGACGCAGCAGCAGCAGCAGCAGGCGCTTGTCTGTGGGTGTGAGTATATGGTATGCATACTATTTCCCCTTCTCAAGGAAATCAATTTCTCTCCTCTTCTCTCTAAGTTTCATTCTCCTTGTACACAGAAAGAGCAGCAGCACCAACAAGACAAACAATTACGCTTCTTAGATAGGCGACACCGCGACCCGCTTCAACGTCACATCATACTTCACATTCGTGTTTGGCGGGACCAAGCATTCCCCCTTCTCCGTGCACACGCCCTTCTCCCCAAAGGCCAACTCAGCCGGCACCAAACACTGTCGTTCCCCCCCAGGTTGCATGCTCAACAACGCCTCCTCCAAGCCTGGAATAACTTGCTTCGCCCCAATCTTAAACGCCAAGGGCTTCTTCCCCGGGCCATGCAACCCATCAAAAATCGTCCCATCCGAAAGCTGGCCGATATAAGTGATAATCACATAATTTCCCCCACGCGGCGAGGCCCCTTCCCCCACCTTTACATCAATGTACTTGACGCCATTGGCCGTCTCGCGGATCTTGGAAGGGTTCACCTTCTTGACCTTCACAGGCTCCTCCGCCGACGCCGCCAGAGGCAACCCAAAAGTCGTTGCCGTGCTCCCGCCCACGGCCAACGCCACCGCCGCCATCATGCCCGTCCCTGCCACGGCTTCTCGCCGCGCGACGGTGTTCTTATTGGTAGGAGGAGGGGTGGAGGAGGAAGGGGCATTCATGGAGGGGACGAGGTAGGCCGTGGAGCGGAGGAGGCCGCAAAGCAGAGCCAGGCACAAAAGGAGCTTCATGATTGTTGCCGCTGCCGCCGCTTGGTAGTCCTCAGGCTTGTCGTTGTGGTCGTCCTACTGACCTATGGTAGGGTGTACGGGATGGAGGTTTAGGGCGTGGGTTTAGGACGTGTCATGATGATCATCGGCGAGAGGTATTGCAATAGCAAAGAGGCCTCGGGCTTTACTGATCTGCTTCCTGTGCCTTCCTGCCTGCCAAGTAATACCATATAACCAGACTCATCAGACCCTCATACACACCCTTGGACAGGTCGTCAGCCCAGCGCACGCACCGCCAGGAGGCTCCTAGCTTCTAAAGCCTCTGCCGCACGTTGCTTCCTCCACGCCTTCGCTATCATCGACAACCGACGAGCATCATCCGTGTGCTCAAGCCTACCTTTCCTAGCACCAGCAAAACCAGCCAGCCAGCAGCAGCATGTTCAAGAGGTTAGCGTGGAGCCACGGCTAGGTCCCCGTATTGCTTATGCGGACGGGCACATTTTCCCTTTGCGTGCCTCCCGTCCCCCTCCCACCCTGCCCTTGCTCATGCCTCCATCCCTCCTTTCCTTCCCCTCGAAAGGTTCAACGAGGAGGACTTCTCGTCCAATGGCCAAGTCAAGTCCAGCGTGCAACGTGGCATCCGCGGCAAGATTTTGGAGCAGTACCCTCGGTTGGAGAGCGTGATGGAGGACATTTTCCCCAAGAAAGCCAATGTGGTGGTTATCAAAGTGTACGTTTGTTGCTTCTTGTTGGTGAAGGATGGGCTATGGGGAGCGAGAGAATGAAAGCTAGGGGTGTAGAAGTGAGATATCTTCGTTCCTTTGCAGTTTATTTATCGTTGCTCTTTCGCACTTTTATTTACAGGCCGGGTCACGTGCAAGTGGTGGTGATCGACAAGGAGCCCCTCTTCTTCAGCCTTAGGGACGGGCATTACTTCCCCACCCTCCGCGTCCTCCACCAATGTAAGTTGTTTTTTTGCGATGCGTCTTTCCATCTCTGTGTGCGTGTTCACGTCTTTTGTTTATAAACCAATATCGTTTTCTGTCTCATAAAACCGGCGTGCTTGACGAGACACGCAAGGGGACAAGGGCCGCCGTTCGCTTTGCCTTCTCACTTGTACAAGCAAGCAAGCAATCCTTATATTTACTCGTATAATTCCTCGTCTTACAATACTAAAACAAAAACAGACCCAGGCTTCATGCCCGAAGTGCAGGTAGACAAGGGTGCCATCCGCTTTGTGCTGGGCGGGGCCAACATCATGTGTCCGGGCCTCACGTCCAAGGGAGGAAGGATGGAGGAGGAGCTACCGGCGGAGACGGCTGTGGTACGTATTCATTTTTGGAAGGAAAAGAGGAAGGAGAAGAATGAAAGGAGGGGCAAAAGACTAATTTATCTATTTATTTGTTTATTCGCACCATACAGGCGATTTGTGCGGAGGGGAAGGAGATGGTGCTGGCCTTGGGGTTGACCAAGATGTCCACGACTGACATGTACGTACTTGTTTATTTTAGTAGTAGTATTGATGTTGTTGGCGTCTTCTTTTATGTATCTTATGTTTGTTGTAATTGTCTTAAATTCCTTTTGGAATGTCTTTAGGCGTGACTACAAAAGAAGCTCACAGTTTCCTCTTTTTCTATCTATTTTTTCCATACATATACAGACGGGAGAAGAACAAGGACATTGCCATCGAGCTCATCCATTACGTGAACGACGGCTTGTGGAGGTACGTTTTTGGGTGGAAATTTTCATCATACAAAGAACTCTCATTTGACCTCGTTCCTCACCCTTTTCCCTCCCTCCCCCCCTCCCACACCACCTCACACAGAACGGAGCCAATCAACTAAAACAACGCAAGAAAGCCTAGCAAAATCAGTAAAACCCAAAGCAAATGAAAAACAAGGACTGAAGAATACGAAAAGATGCCTCGTTCTGTTGCCTCGAATGTAAAAGGTTCTCATTCGAGAGGCCCATATCATTTTTGTTCCTTTTCGTTTTCGCGCTTTCGGAGGGGCTGGCAGAATTGTCGCTGATCTTCTTGATGAACCCAACATTCTCTTTTCCCCCTTCCCACGACAACACACGCCGCGTTTCACCCTCCTGCACCACACCTCACACTCAGACACAGGAGGCCCCTTGTTGGAAAGGGCTTGGTGTGCTGGCTCGCACAGTCCCCACCAAGCAACAACACCCCCACCATTTTCCTGTGTGTGCTGCCAGCGCAGCGCAGAAAGAGGGCAACGACACGAGCAGATGATCAAGGCCACCAGGAGAATACCAGCGGCGGCAGCCCCGCGCCTGGCCTGCGTCCTGCTTGTCCTCCACCTACAGCTCCTCCTTGGCCAGGCGTTCCAAGCACCAGCTGGAAGCGGACGGCGGCAGCAATTGCGGCAACAGCAGCATCAGCATCAATCCCTTCTTCCGTCGGGCGGGGTCGTGATGAAGACCACCGTTGCAGCCGCCGGCTCAAGCAGCAGCACCACCGAGGCGTCCAGCTCAGGCAGTACCACCACCATGGCCCCACCTGCCCCGCCCAGCAGCACCAGCAAGTCTTCCTCTCCCCAACACTCGTCCACGTCATCATTATCCCCCTCCTCGTCTCCTGCCTATTCCTCCTCCCCCTCCTCCTCCTCCTCCCGACCACTACAAGGCACCCTGCTCGAAACCCGACCATACCTCCCCCCAGGCTTCTTGACCCCGCCTGCGTCCGCCGCTGAATCCTCCCGCTTGGCCGTCGCCGCCGCCATGCACAAGCAGCAAAAGAAGAAAAAGGCGCTGGCAGTACCCCGAGCTCATCACCACGCTTCGCACGCTCAGACGGAGAAAGCGGAGCAAAAAGTGGAAGACGAGGAGGAAGAACGAGAATTTGTCACGGTTGGTGTGATCAGTCATCATGAAGCACTCGAGTTGCTGTGTCTGAGGGAGGGCCTAGGAGGGAGGGGTGGAAGGAAGGGGTTTTATTACCACGAAGGCGTCTCCCTCGACCTGGGCCGCAGCGAAACAATGGTGGTGGTGCTCGAAGAAGGGATCGCCGTCCCGATTCATCAAGAAAAGAACCATCGGCAATATCACCATCATAATCGACGAGGGGGGGGAGGACGACAACCAGCCTTAGTCGCCACTTGGGAGGAGCTAGAAGACATCGTCTCTCAAGCCCACAGAGGCGAGCCGGGGTGCTTTGCCCTCTATGCGGATGGTACTCAGCCGTGGAGAATAAGTGCGATTAGCTTACAGACGGGGAGAGCGGCTAACCTGTTGCCGTCGTTGTTCGTCAAGGGCCCCCCGACGGTGGTGCTGGGGAGTTTTCTGATGCATAGGTTGGAGGGGACGAGGGCAGGGACTTATATAGGGCCTGCGGAGGATACACGGAGGAAATTAGATGCGATTAAGATGAAAAAGGTGTATGGGAAGGTGCTTGATACGACGACGGGGTTGGGATATACGGCGATTGCCGCAGCGAGGTGTGGGCATGTGACGGAGGTGGTTACTATAGAGGCTGATCAAGCGAGTCTGGAGATGAGTAGATATAATCCTTGGAGTAGTGATTTGTATTCGTCATCTTCTTCTTCGTCTTTTTCATCTTTGTCTTCTTCAGGAAGGAGGAGGGTGGGGAGGGAGGACGAGGACGAGGGGGAGGAGGAGGATGAAATAGCGCCTATTCATTTAGTGCAAGGAGATGTGTGTCAGTCGATTCACTCGTTTCGCGACGGGTGTTTCGCGGCCGTCATGCACGATCCCCCCGCAATGGCTCTCTCTCGCGCTACCTCCAATTTGTATTCTCCTGCATTCTATGCCCAGTTGTATCGTGTGTTGAGGTGGAGGGGACGATTATTCCATTTTGTAGGTGGCCACCCAAAGGCAAAGGAGAGCGGGAGGCTCTACAAAACAGTAGTCCAGCGCTTAGAAGCAGCCGGGTTCAAAAAAGTCATGATTCTAGCCTCTGCTCAAGGGGTGGTGGCTGAAAAAGGGGAGGATCGAAAGAGCAAGAAGGTGTTGCATTCTCGGGGAGGGGCTGGAGGAGGAGGGGGGGAGGGAGGGAAGGAGGGAGGGAAGGCCCAGCGGTTAAGGGCGCAG
>Ga0209390_10009306_pt1 | contig 11817 bp, 10 predicted proteins | sample BON01_FD_187212 | JGI IMG/M metagenome (GOLD analysis project Ga0209390, IMG submission 187212) | Freshwater microbial communities from Lake Bonney liftoff mats and glacier meltwater in Antarctica - BON-01 (SPAdes) (version 2) | ecosystem: Environmental > Aquatic > Freshwater > Ice > Glacier... | reverse complement strand
GTGTGTATGTATATACAAATATATATATATATGTATATGTTTTTATCTATATACCTATATACCTATGTATCTATATGCATATATACATATATATACATATATATATGCATACATATATACATATAACAGAGTATGCCGATCTATCCCCCCCCTCCCCACATACTCTCTCTCTCTTTATCTCTCTATATAGATAGTGCGTATATATATATCTATATATATTAATATATATTAATATCGGGCGCACCCCGCAGCGTCGACATCCGAAAGGATGAGGCCTCCGCCTTCGCCAGAGTTTGTCATGGCTCCGACGCGCATCAGCGTGTACTCAGCGCCTGGAAAACAGAGGAGGGTGCAGTTTGGCTCACACACACGCATCTATTAATCTGTCTATGCGTATCGCTCTCTCTATATATTTATATATATATACATGTATACACACATACGCACACACACACGCACACACACACACACACATACGTGCACATACGTGCACACACACATAAACGTACACACACACACACACACACACATACACACACACACACACGCGCGCACACACACACACACACACACACACACGCACACACACACACCTACACACGTGCACACACACACACACCTACACCTACACATAAACCCGAGCCGTGGACGCCGCCGGCCGTGACGTGTGTGCTGTAGTTGAGGAGCACGCACCCCGGGAAATAACCTCCCCTCGCGTTATGCCCTCCTTCCTTTTGCACACATCCTGTGCGAGAGCAGTGCGCGCCTTCACGCAGTTGGCCATGTTGCGAAGATCTGATCTATATAGGCTACCCCTCTCACCGCTGGCCGCGAGTGCGCTCTCCACAGCCTTCGCGTCTCCCAACGCCGCGCCGTCGGGGCTCACGTGCACAAAGACGCGCTTCACGCCCGCCGCCTTGGCCGCCGCGATCTGCGAGGCGAGCTTCGCCTCGTCCGCGTTGACCGCGAGCCAGATGTCCGCGCCCGCCATCGCCTCGGCGAGCTCGCCCTCGCTGAACTTGAGCACGTCGACCAGGCCCGAGTAGCGCGCCTGGCGCGAAAGCAACATCTTCTTGGCGTTGGAGACCGACGAGCTCAGCGCCGTGACCTCGTCAAAGTCGCCGTAGTCGTGGAGCAGCTGGAAGAGGCCGCGCGAGTTGTAAAAGGTCTTCTCCGCATCGTCCGTCACGACAATTTTCTGCCCCATGAGCGCAAACGCGCGGCGCGGCACGGCGCGCACAACTCCCCCCCGGGGCGTGCTCGGCCCGGTGACCAGCGCGCCGAGGGCTGCGATGCTGTATAGAAACATGACCGAAAAGCTATCGGGCGTCTCGCTGCTGGGAAATTGCGCAAACCTATTTTTAGGCAACTTTTTAATCCTAACCCGATATCGTGGGGGGTTACCCGTCACTCCGGCATAGATTTCACGAGTGTCGGCATCTGTGTGTAGCGGGACACATTCCCTCACAGTAGGCCCTAAAGCCCCGAACCGCCTCGACAATTGCAGCGGTGCTGTTTCCACGTGAAGTATCGGGAGGGGGGGCGAAAGGTCACCTACTAAAAAAAAAAATAGATCAGCCGTTTCAACGACGCAAACGAGCAGCTCAAGCAGTTCGAGCGCCTGTCGAGGGACCAGGGTTCATCCGCGGTAATGGACGCTGGCGACGGCGCGCCTGGCGATTTTGACACGTACGAGGACTACCTTGACTCGCAGATCACCGAAACCGACCTCTACTACCTGGAGGATGGGGAGCTGGCGCGGCAGCTCGTGGTGCGTGCCATGGCCTTGGGCGAACCCCTAACGGCCGAGGCAGAGGCGGGAGCTGGCAGCGCAGCGGTTGGTTGGAGGTGGCGCTGGAATACGGCACACTGCGACGAGCGCGCGCTCGGCGCGTGGCCACGTTCGACTGCGGCGTGCGCGCAGCGTGCGGAACACCGTTGCGCGAGACGCAGAAAGCTGCCTACTCTTGGCCAGGCGACGCTTGCGCATGCACCCACGGCACCCACGGTCCTTCCATCCGTGCGCGCAGGAGCTCGGCTACCGCGGCTCCGGCGAGACGCTGAAACGCGATGAGTTCGAGGAGCGAAAGTGAGTACATCTAAAGAATGGTAGAGAATCGCAATCCTTCCCGCCATCACTCCAAGTGACCCTCTGGCCGCGTCTAGACACCACCGCTCCACCACAGGGCTGAGATTTTAATTATAGACACGGGGAAACCACTAGCAAATTTATTGATCTGCTTAGCGAGGCATAGCTAGACGAGGGAGGGTTAACCCTGAACCCTGAATTGAACTACTTGTCTTTTTCTTCTTTCTTTTACAGACGGGTCGTCGAGGAGGCGCGGCTGAGCAAACTTCGCGCGACGCCGAAGGCTCTGGCCTCTGCCGGAAAGGACGTAAGCGGGTTCCCCTTTCTGGCCTCGCTAGCGGTGAGAAAACAATTGATTTATCGAATTCGAGCAACGGCCATCTCTAACACACGCCCTTTAAATACGTCAAATTAACTTTTGATTCAGTATGCAATTAACGTATCCGTCCTCCGGAAAGGTCGTATGCGGGTTCCCCTTTTTGGCCTTACTAGCGGTGAGAAATATAAATCATATTTATCCAAAAAAAGCACTGCCGTCTCAAAGATTAACGTGCCTATTTCTTAGAAATAAAGATGATTAGTTTAGTAACTTATTATCTGATAATTTCCTTAGCTCGGTCGGAAAGGACGTTATTGGCCTCACTAGCGGTGAGAAAAAAAAAAAAATTATCCCCAAAAATCACTGCCTTCTAAGATTAACGTGCCTATTTCTTAGATATAAAGATGATTAGTTCAGTAACTTATTATTCGATCATTTCCTTAGCTCGACCGGAAAGGACGTAAGCGGGTTCCCCTTTCTCGCCTCTCTAGGGGTGAGAAATAAAAATCACATTTGTCATTAAAAAAATAATGCCGTCAAACACCAACATACCTATATCTTAGAAATGAAGAGGATTATTTAGTAACTTATTATTCGATAATCTCCTTAACCTCGGCCGGAAAGGACGTGCGCGGGTTCCCCTTTCTAGCCTCGCTAGCGGTGAGAATGAAAAATCACGTTCATCCAAAAAAATCACTGCCTTTTAAGATAAACGTGCCTATTTCTTAGAAATAAAGATGATTAGTTTAATAACTTATTATTCGATAATTTCCTTAGCTCGGCCGGAAAGGACGTAAGCGGGTTCCCCTTTCTTGCCTCGCTAGCGGTGAGAAATAAAATAAGGTTTGTCCTTAAAAGAATCGGCCGTCTCTAACACTAACGTGCCTACACAGACTAGAGTGGACTATGGTGGTCTGTTTGGAATGCCTGCCTGCGGACAAGCCGTGGGATGTGGTTTGGCCTTTACACGATATTGTCATGACCAATATTGTATGGTGAATGGTTTACTAAAGGATGGTCGGGGAAGAGTCGTTTATCGCGCAATAGCCGTGCAATGGTATTGCAATCGTGTAGGCAATGCAGGCGGGCCGGAAGAATGAAAGGACGATTGATTCTTGCACAAACGACTAGAAGTAAAACAATATCTTGTAAAGGCAAAGATGTGGTGTCTGCGACACGCCGGGGCTCTGGCGTGGCGCCGCGGGCCTGTGTGCGCGTGTATGCGCGTGTGCTGATGCCGACGAATCTTTACATACATACATACATAACCTGCCTTTTTCTCAGAAATGAAGATGATTAATTCAGCAACTTATGATTCGATAATTTTCACATATCGGCCGAAAAGGGACGTAAGCGGATTCCCCTTTCTTGCCTCGCTAGCGGTGAGAAATAAAATAATGGTTGTCCTTAAAAGAATCGGCCGTCTCTCGGGTTAACCCGCCCCCCGTGTATTCACAGGAACGTGAGGAGATGTTGCGCAACGGCAAACTGACGACGATCCTCATAAAAAAGGCAAACCCCATATATGGCAAACATAGCGAACACACGTCTTTAACGTTAGCAAGCACACCGCCTATGCATTAACATGGATTATTTGTCCTGTTACTATTCACAGATGGTTTACATACAAAGAGCACACGAGCACACACGCACATGGAACTGATCCGAGAGTGGCTTTGGGAGCCTACGGGAAGGTCCCTTGGATATATCTAGGTGCTTAGGGGGGGGCAGTCGACACCGCGACCCTACGGCCGTCTTACGCGCCGGCCCGCCGCCCCCCGTGTATTCACAGGAACGTGAAGAGATGGTGCGCAATGGCAAGTTGACGACGATCATCATAAAAAAAAGAATTAAAAAAACATATAGCAACGAAACGTGTTTAACGTTAGGACGGGTTAACTTATTGTGTGTTCCCCCCCTTCTCCTATTTACAGGAACGTGAAGAGATGGTGCGCAACGGCAAGCTGACGACGATCATCATTAAAAAAAAATAACAAATGTATAGCAAACAAACGTCTTTAACGGTGCTTTGGAGCTACTAAGTAACCGCTCTAAGTAAATTCGCTTTGCTCAGGTACCTGAGCGAAATTCGGTTTAAAGTTCTGACAGCGATTTATCCGCGATTTACCCATGAAACCGGAACAGTTCGAAAGAAGCAAGCGATTGACGTGTCGAAACTGAAACGTCTTTTATGCTATGAGTCACAGCATCAAAGTCAAAGTAATGAGAAGTCAGTAGTACAGTTTGATGATGAAAAAGCTGTTTCGAATTACTTAGGCACACAGAGCACCTTTAACGTTAGCAAGCACGCCCTCCTTGTATCAACAGTTTCCCCTTTTTCGTTCTCCTATTCACAGGAACGTGAAGAGATGGTGCGCAATGGAAAGCTGACGACGATCATCATACCAAACCCCATATATGGCAACTATGGCAAACAAACGTCTTTAACGTTAGCAAGCACACCCCCATGTATAACACATTTTTGTTGTTGTTTTCTATTCACAGGAACGTGAAGGGATGGTGCGCAATTGCAAGCTGACGACGATCATCATAAAAAAATAAACTAAACAATGTATAGGAACGAAACGTCTTTAACGTTAGCAAGGGTGAACTTAATGTGTGTTCCCCGGTGTACCCCGAAGAAAAAAATTGATTGTATAACAAACACACGTCTTTAACGTTAGCAAGCACACCGCCTATGTATTAACATGGATTATTTGTCCTTTTACTATTCACAAGGAATACACAACACCCGCACACCTACACAACTATCCTAACCTATGAGTTTACTATTCACAGGAACGTGAAGAGATGGTGCGCAATCACAAGCTCACGACGATCATCATATCAAACTCCATACATGGCAAATATGCCAAACTTACGACTTCAACGTTAGCAAGCAAGCCCTCCATGTATTAACATGTGTGTTCCACCTTCTCCTATTCACAGGAACGTGAAGAGATGGTGCGCAATCACAAGCTCACGACGATCATCATAAAAAAAATCAAACCCCATATATGGCAAACATGGCAAACAAACGTCTATAACGTTAGCAAGGGTTAACTCGATGTATTAATTTGTGTGTTCCCCCTTCTCCTATTCACAGGAACGTGAAGAGATGGTGCGCAACGGCAAGTTGACGACGATCATCATAAAAAAATAAACTAAACAATATATAGGAGCGAAACGTCTTTAACGTTAGCAAGGGTTAACTTAATGTGTGTTACCCGCTGAACCCCGAAAAAAAAATTGATTGAATAGCAAACAAACGTCTTTAACGTTAGCAAGCACACCTCCCATGTATTAAACAATTTTTTGTTGTTCTTTTCTATTCACAGGAACGCGAAGAGATGGTGCGCAACGGCAAGTTGACGACGATCATCTTCATCCGCGATGTGAACGCGAAGGGGCAGGAGGTGTCGGGATACATCGACTACGCCCACAGGCTAAAGCTCGAACAGTGAGCAGAGCTACTATTCTCAATATAGGTCTGGTATCACTACCTAGGGTTAACCCGATCTACATCTGTATCTATATATATCTATATACGTATATACATATATATACCTGTATACTGTGACGAAACACGCTAAATGCAGCATCCGGCGGCATCCGGCATGCATCAGCTGACAATGGCATCCATTCAACAAATCGTTCACGACGATCCTTTTGTAGCATCCGGCGGCATCCGGCTTTCATCAGCTGACAATGGCATCCATTAAACAAATCGTTCACGACGATCCTTTTGATCTAGCGACGTGAATGTGAAGGGGCAGGAGGTGTCTGGATACATCGACTACGCCTATCGACTGAAGCTGGAACAGTGAGAAATTAGTTTAGTGTATTTGATCATTCTCAGAACACAACCTAACACGCTCGGAGGAGGCGCTGCCATTAATTTATAGTGTATGCCATAGCAGTAGTTATCCGAGCTCTAAAGAAGAGATGGGTTAACCCCCCAGAGCGAGGTGTCGGGATACATCCATTACGCTCATCGGCTTAAACTCGAACAGTAAGCATCTCTTATTTTGTTAGTAGTCGTGGCGCAGTATTTAACCCGAAGCTAGCTCTGACTCTAGCTGTAAAGGAGTTAAAATCTATCAATATATACGTGCATCTAGCGGCGTGAATACAGGGGAGCGAGGTGTCGGGATACATCGACTACGCCCATCGACTAAAGCTTGAGCAGTGCGCATTTTTTTTATTTTTTTTTATTAGTTGTAGCGTAGTATTTGCTTACCCTAGCTCTAAAGAAGAGTCGCTTAGTGCTGTTTTGGCCGCCGAACCGGGGCTATGATGGGTATGCAATCTCCGATTATCTTGACTACGCCCACAGACTCAATCTCAAACAGAAACAGTGAGACACAATGCATTCATCTAAAGACATATAGCCCCACTAGGCAAGCTCTAAAAGAGTTCAAATGTATCAATATATCTCGGGTTAACGTTTAAAGGTGCTCTGCAGCTACAATTAACCGCTATGGTTAAATTCGCTTTGCTCAGGTACCTGAGCGAGTTTCGACTAAGGGTTAACCCCGACTAAGTAACCGCTCTAAGTAAATTCGCTTTGCTCAGATACCTGAGCGAAATTCGGTTTCAAGTTCTTGACAGCGATTTATCCGCGATTTACCCATGAATCCGGAACAACTCGGAAGAAGCAAGCGATTGACGTGTCGAAACTGAAACGTCTTTTAGGCTATGAGTCACAGCATCAAAGTCAAAGTAATGAGAAGTCATTAGTACAGTTTGATTATGAAAAAGCTGTTTCGAATTACTTAGGCACACAGAGCACCTTTAATAAGTAAGCAGCGTTTCTGCGTCTTCTTCTTCTTCTTCTTCTTCGTCTTCTTCTTCTTCCTCTTCTTCTTCTTCTCCTCCTCGTCCTTCTCCTCCTTCTCCTACTGCGTCTCCTTCCTTATAGCATCCCGCCATAGCCCTAGCGCGTGCTATTTCGAGCGCGGAACAAGGCCTTCTAGAGGGAGGTGTGGGGCTACATCAACTACGCCCACCAGCTCAAGCTGGAACAGTACGCAGTTATTAGTCTCATCATATGTTTGGTACTACGCTATTACCACAGCCCCACAAGCCTGCGTCACTTCGTGACCAAGGGTTTGCTGCCCCCTGTGGTGTCGGCCTTTACACGATATTGCCATCACCAATGTTGTATGGTGTATGGCATACAAAAGGGGGGTCGGTAGGGGGGCGTATATTGCGCAATGTGCAATAGGGTAGGCTTTGCAAATGGGGGGGGGGTGAATGAGAGGACGATTGACTCTCACAATAAAGCTTTGAAGTGAAACAATATCTTGTAAAGGCTAAGTGGCTGTGGTGGTGCTGGGATGTAGCTTCTCCTTCCCCGTGAGTGGCTGTGAGAGGACCTTTGATTGATTACGCTAGCATCTGAACTAAAACAAAAACACAGTCGCTCTCTCTCCACCGCGCGGCGCGCTTTGCGTGTTGCCTAAGTCGAAAAAAAAAAAAAAAAAAAGTGGCTGAGCCATTCAGGGGCAGGAGGAGGTGTGGAGCTATACATCGACTACGCACAAAGACTGAACCTCGAACAGTACGCAGTTATTTTTCTCATCATATGTTTGGTATTACTACGCGATTACCACCTTTGAGAAATCGTCTCTCTCCTCGATGTTCTACGACGAAACCCCAAAAACTAGCTCGAGAAGAGTAAAAAACTCGAAATAGCCGTCCCGCGCCCCCTTTCGTCTACATATGATTCGGGTCAGATATTGATGATCTGTATACATACACCGTCTGCCGTCAGGCTCCCAAAGCCACTCTCGGATCAGTTCACTGGTCTTGTGTCTCATCGTGTCTTGTGCTCGTTGCGTTGCTATATCTACCCCTCACGGTATATCGTACGCTAATGGATTTTCTGTCGGGCTACATCGAATACGCCCACCGGCTCAAGCTGGAACAGTACGCAGTTATTTTTCTCAACATATTATATTGGTACTACGCTATTACCACAGCCCGGGTTAACCCAAGCCTGCGTCACTTCGTGACCGAGGGTTTGCTGCCCCCTGTGGAGGTGCTGGGATGTGGCGTCTCCTTTCCCGTGAGTGGCTGTGTGAGCACCTTTGATTGATAACGCTATCAGGTTAACCCATTCGGGTTAACTAAAACGCGGGTTAACCCGAGCTGTAAAGGAGTCCAAATGTATTAATATATACGTGCATCTAGCGACGTGAACACAGGGGAGAGAGGTGTGGGGCTACCTCGAATACGCCCAAAGACTGAACCTCGAACAGTACGCAGTTATTTTTCTCAACATATGTTTGGTATTACTATGCGATTACCACCATTACTACGCGATTACCGCCTTTGAGTGTTTTCTTATCTCTTGGTGGCGTTTCTATCTGTTTTTTGTTTACAGGTTCGAGCCCGACTTCGAGAGAAAAAAGAAGCTCATGCCGCGGCCCTCCGATCTCTTCTTCTTCTTATTTAATTTTTTAATTTTCTACTAGGAGATGCATTCCTCACCTTTGAGTGTTTTCTGATCTTTTGTTTGCGTTTCTATCTTTTCCGTTTTACAGGTTTGAGCCTTATTTCGAGAGGAAAAAGAAACTCATTCCGCGGCCCTCCGACCCCTCCTTCTTATGTATATATATGTATATATATATACATACATATATGTATACATATATATATATATATACATATAGATAGATAGATAGATAGATAGATAGATAGATATACATGTATATATATATACATATTACTGGGAGACACACACATCCTCTTGACGTGGCGTTCGCTGTTATTGTTTTGTTTACAGGTTTGAGCCCTATTTCGAGGGAAAAAAAAAGCTCATGCCGCGGCCATCCGACCTCTCCTTCTTTATACATATATATACATATATATATATATATGTATATATATATATATATATATATATATATATATATATATATATATATATATATATATATATATATATATATATACATATATATATATATATATATATTGGTACTCGGCGACACACATATCATTTGCATGTGGCGCTCTCTCATTTCTTTACAGGTTCGAGCCTACTTCGAGAGCAAAAAGAATCTCATGCCGCGGCCATCCGACCTCTCCTTCTTCTATATATAAGGCACCATATATATTTGTATACTTTTTTTCTTTTTTTTTAACTCTGCGACACACATATCGTCTTTATGTGACGCTCTCTCATTTCTTTACAGGTTCGAGCCTTATTTCGAGAGAAAAGAAGCTCATGCCTCCGCCGTCCGACCTCTCCTTCTTTTTATTCTAGATGTGTATATATATACATGTATATATACACATATTACTGGGAGACACACACATACTCTTCATGTGGCGTTTCTCTGTTTTTGTTTTGTTACAGATTCGAGCCTTATTTCGAGAGAAAAAAAGAAGCTCATGCCGCGGCCATCCGACCTCTCCTCCTTTTTATTTTATATTTTAATTTTCTACTAGGAGATGCATTCCTCACCTCTAATTGTTTTCTCATCTTTCTTTGCGTTTCTATCTTTTCCGTTTTACAGATTCGAGACTTATTTCGAGAGAAAAAAGAAGTTCATGCCTCGGCCGTCCGACCTCTCCTTCTTTTTATTTTACATGTGTATGTATGTATATATATACATGTATATATACACATATTACTGGGAGACACACATACTCTTCATGTGCCGTTCTCTTTTTTGTTACAGGTTCGAGCCTTATTTCGAGAGAAAAAAGAAGCTCATGCCTCGGCCCTCCGACCTCTCCTTCTTTAACTGGGAGACACACACGTCGACATCAAATGCGACTCCCAATTTCCAAGTGATCGCTGACAACGAGGCCGGGCTTTTGTTTAAGAACAAGCGCGATCGGAAGGTAACAAATATTTTAGCAAAAACCACTGCGTACTGCTTTGGGGTCAACCCTAACTGCGACAGAAAAGATGCTTCGTCCATAGTCACAGCAGGCGCGACAGCTAAAAACACAGAGAGAGTACGCAGGGGAACAGTCGCGCGTCTAGGGAATCGGGGTCCTTGTGTTCACATTCACACGGATAATCTATAGACTCCTATGAAGACTAAAACAGCCAAATATTTCAGGCGACACCCAACTTCCAAGTGATCGCTGACAACGAGGCCGGGCTCCTGTTTAAGAACTAGCGCGATCGCAAGGTGAACAACATATATTAAGTACTAAAGCTAAACTACACTGCGTACTACTTACGGGTTAACTCGAAATTTCATGAAGACTAATTTTTTTTAAATGACGCGACACCCACCTTCCAAGTGATCGCTGACAACGAGGCTGGGCTCCTGTTTAAGAACAAGCGCGACCGCAAGGTAACAAAACTATATTAAATTAGAAAAAAAATCGTACTACTTACGGGTGAACCCGCACTGCGACAGAGAAGATGCTTCGTCCATAGTCACAGCAGGCGCGACAGCTAACAACACAGAGAGAATACGCAGGGGAACAGTCGCGCATGTAGGGAATCGGGATCCTTGTGTTCACATTCACACGGAGAATCTATAGACTGCTATGAAGACTAAACCTAAATATATAAGGGTTAACTATAACCCCCAATTTTCAAGTGATCGCTGACAACGAGGCTGGGCTCCTGTTTAAGAACAAGCGCGACCGGAAGGTAACAAAACAGATATTAAAGTTAAAAAAATGCGTACTACTTACGGGTTAAAGGTGCCCTGCAGCTACTAAGTAACCGCCATATATAAATTTGCTTCGCTCATGTACATGAGCGAGTTTCGATTTCGAGTTTTGTAGTTTTGATGATAGGCAACTCGAAGTCGAATCACTCAGAGGCACACACGGCACCTTTAAAAGTGCCCTGCAGCTACTATGTAACCGCCATATGTAAATTCGCTTTGCTCATGTTCATGAGCGAGTTGTGTTGTTAAGTTTTGTTCAACTTCAGACGGCGATCACCAGCGATTTACCCATGAAACCCGGAAGAACTCGGAACAAGCAATTAACGAGTTAAACTTAGACCGTCGTTCATGATGAGTCGCAGCACCAAAGTGATTAGTACACGTTGAATAAGAGAAACGTCCTGAGAGTTACATAGGCCCACAGGGCACCTTTAAGAACAAGCTCGACCAGAAGGTACAAATATATAATAAACCTAAAAGTGAGGTTGACACCTTGGGCGTTATAACCATTTCTCGTGGGTGTTTCGAGCGCTGCTGCAGCAATAAGAACACTCCCCCCATGCCCCCATTCTAACCTTAGTTTCGTAACGCTTCGAAACCGGCGGCCGACGCTGCTCCGTGCGTCCGCATACCGTACGCCGTCCGAGGCTAGCCTTCGGCGACGGTGCGGCCACGCGAGTCGGTTTCTTCGGACACACCCACCCCTGCCTGGAAGCAGAAGCGCATTCGCCCCCGTTTCCTTCTTCTCTTAGGTGATCAAT
>Ga0209390_10009305_pt1 | contig 11819 bp, 15 predicted proteins | sample BON01_FD_187212 | JGI IMG/M metagenome (GOLD analysis project Ga0209390, IMG submission 187212) | Freshwater microbial communities from Lake Bonney liftoff mats and glacier meltwater in Antarctica - BON-01 (SPAdes) (version 2) | ecosystem: Environmental > Aquatic > Freshwater > Ice > Glacier... | reverse complement strand
AAGAAACATATATATGTCGGATAAGAAACATATATATGTCGGATAAGCCTTAAACAACATAAGATGAGCAGATAGTGTTACAAAATATTATATGTCGTTCAAGGCCTTATACGACATATAATGTTCTGTTAAGCGACATATAAATACACGTGTAATTTTCAGATGACTGGCCATACATTGAAACACCCAGAAATCAAACGTTTTGACACCTTTCAGCCATGACATCAGCTCCAGCAGGGTACTATTTCCTGCTGCTGCGTGCACCGGGCCTGTGTTGCACTCCATCACAATCACTACAACTTGAAACAACACATCAAGTACCTGTCGCACTACACGTAAACAACAACACAGCAACCGTGAAGGGGCATACTTCGTGGCGATGCGCCCTGTTTTTCTGCTGCTGCTCACAACCATTGTGTCAGGCGCACTGACTCTCCTCACGTCTCTCTGAACCCAAAATCAAATCATTCCAGTACTCACCGCATGACAGCACACATATCGTACAGGAAAAGTGCTACTGAAAATTGTTCTGATTGATTGATGTTGCTTTTATTATTTCCTAAGAAATAGTCTAGTAGCTTTGCTTGAAGCTCTATTTGCTTCGTTCTGATTTGAGACATGCCATGTGCGCACACGTACTTGCGCTTGGCTTCTGAGACCCCACATGAGGCACCACATGTTTTGTATTCATTACTAATATTACTCATAGCCAAGGTTCGAAGGTTTCATTGGGCGATTTTACAACAGTGGAAATGAATGCAATTGAACGAACAACAACTCGTGTTCACAAAGCCTTGCATGAATTGCCCGCAAAAGGGATTCATGAAAACTTGAAAGTATGTTTTCCAAACATTTCAGTTCAGGTTGAATTTATGTGGTACCAAACCTCAGTTTGCTGAAATATTTCAATATTACATTACCGAGGAGGGTACCGGGACTCGGCCAGATTACTTGGTGAATCGTGATGACCCAAAAAATGAGGGGCCATTCGGGGAAAAAAATTGCACAAAAATCAAGAAATAATTGTAGAGTAAACAATCGGAGTTGTGGGTGCACTGTAGAGAAATGCGTCCTGATGTATTTGTGTGGGTGGACAAGTGAGACTTGTACCCAATACCAAGTAACACAGTCTTGTTAGCACGAAGGCCTTTTTCCGTCAATGAAGCAATTGACCTATACTTGTCAATCTCGGGCGCAAGATGGGATGGATTACTGCGATGTCATCGCCAGTTAACGTTGGCTGTTTCACGCCGTGCGCCGAAAAACTTGTTGCATAAACAGGACTTCTACCGTCATCCTCGTCTTTGTCACTGCGACAATCAGTGTCACCATCGTAAGAAGCCATATGTTCATCAGACGAATCACTCGAACCGCCGAGCATGAGCGATGTCGACATGCTGGGGGTGAAGACTTAGATGAAGGCAGTATGGGTGAAATCTTGTCGATGGTAGGAGGAGTAGGAGCGTGGTCAAGCAAGATGAGCAAGGGTCTCCAAGACCTTGTTGTCAAAATCCATTGGATCAGAATCTTCTGAGTCCGCAGAACTGCTATGAGCACAACAGGTTTTGACGATCTGGTCAACCTTGTCAGCTTCTTGCGAAGGATCCAGCGCCGCAATTTCGTTACCTTGCACGTCCTCAAATCCTCGGTCAATGAATTCTTCTTCGATCTCTGAATGTTGCGTTGTAAACGGCGATGCAGCCACGCGTATTCAAAGGTGGCCAGCGGGGTGTGTGTTTGAGGCCTCTGCCACAATTGTGCCGCCTACCGCCGCTCAGAAGGATTCAGATCCGTAGGCGTCTTTCTGAATGTAGCGAACCGAAGACAAAGACTCCAGCATAATTCTTGGGGGACAAGACCAAAGATCCTTGGTGTCAAAAATGCAAGGTGAGGTATGGCATCAAGAAGAAATCATCTCCTTCGACCTCGAACATAACATTTGTGACACCAGTTAGGCAGCCTGAATCACAACACAATCAGAGTGCCACTGCAACGATCTGATGGATCTCGTGGATAGCATCTGCTGGATCCATTGAAATCGAGAACGCCCCTCGCGGCATGATGGACGTGTGAGCCTTGCTATTCTTCTTGAGATCGACCTGCTCTGACGTTAACGTCCATAAGCCGTAGCCCGTACTTTAAGCAGTCAATCAGAGCAATGTGCTGTTAGCAGCATACGTTGATCTTCTCTGAAGCACGCGATTCCTCGAGCGTATTCGAGCATCACCACATTGGGTCTTCCCCCCCTTGACGACAGCAAACTGCATGTGATACAGAGCACATGGCATGTCGTCGCAATACAATCCTGATGATGGATGAGCTCGAGTAGTCGAATAACTGATGTGCACGAAACAGTGTCGTCACGGAAGAGATTGCTCCAGAATGCATCTCCAACAGCATTACTGCCCGTTGAGAGACTTACTGTTGCTGAACAGATCTTCATTCAAGCACGTCTCGTGGCGTTGTGCACTGAAGTAGTAAAGGCAAAATAAACTGAGCAATCAGGCATGAGCAGAACATCCGCAAAGCCACTCGTGAGAGCACAAGCCCGCAGCATTGTGACACATGATAAGAGGCAGATGCAATGCCACCCATAATTCTCGAATAATAGCACTAGCTGAGAAAATAGCGAAGACCAGGTGAGCGAAACAGGACTGCACTGCACGAAACTGTGAGATGCGTAACACAAAATTAGCAGCAAAGAAATCCGATGGAGCAGATGGGAAATGGCTGTCGAGTCACACTATAGAAATCACTCTGACAGTAAGAGCGAGAGCTCCAGTGACAAGTGAAACAACTCAGAAATACTTGCGCACTTTGAACGTCGCCAGCATAATTTGAGGGATGCAATGAGGGGTTAGGGAATGTGCATTGACTACACGAGAAAGAGAATTGAAAGTGTGAGCAATGCCCATTAGACAGAATACGTGACCAGCAACCTGCACCAAATGTATCCATCACAAGCAAAATTATTCGAATTGGCATCACATACCAAGATATCGAGAATGGATCAGCCACCAGCCCTTTGCTTGTCATTCCTTGCCTGTCTTCGTGAGTCCGAAACTCAACGTTCACGGCAAAAGCACATTTTCCTCGCAAATTACTTCAAAGTGAACAGCGATCAGCACAAGAGTCATTGAAGGTTCCTGATGAGAATCGAATCTCAAAGTCAAACAAACCCTTGAAACCATTGCCATGACAATTTCCGTGCCAAAGAACTGGCAGTCGGCGTAGTAACTTGACGGTAAAGTCACACCATAATCTCCGACCCAATAATGGGCAGCAGTCCTCTCCATTGCGGGTATCCATGATGATTGCAGTCCATGCGTTACCACAAGTTCCAATGCTCTCAGCGGAAGACATATTTCCAACGCCAGTAAGAGACTTGAGAACCCATTTGCCACCCTTTGCTTGACTCGGGCCTCCTCCGTTCAATTTGCGAAACACAAAGGAAAGTGTCACTTAAAGTGTCTCAGGATTAAAATCCACATGGAATGTAATTGCTAACAACTCAATGCGCAGAGCACACAATATTTCTCTCACTTTTAAGCCATCAGGCCAAGTGTAGGCACACGAAATACAATATCAGCTAAGTACACGCAAAACAAGAATAGCATATTTACACGATAGAGAGTAACTGTATGAGTAGAATCAACCCCTCTTACATGTAGCCTCTTGACTCTAGCAGCGAACTCACAAAGTGTAATCACACAAATGTATGAATCCCCCCCTTGCTAGGACAAGCATGTATAGGGCACTACATAACATTAAACGTGCTCTACATTAAACGTGCATAAGATGCGCAAAATGTTGTGCCACAAAACAGCACACAGAACAAGTAGAGCCGTAATCAATCATGTTTGATATTATTCGTAAGGGCATACACACACACGCATGTGCAGGACAGTAAAGCGAAGGAAAATGCGAACTGCATGCAAGAGTGCTCACAAAAAACAGTGCCATGTCACTTCAATGTGCAGATGCGCAAAGAAGCATGAGAGAAATGAAGTCGATTCGAGTACGGGGACTGTGAAGCGACTAGGTTGAGCGCAAGAGAAGGAAGCGTCAGCCAGCAAGTGACGACGGTTGGGCGTACGATGGTGCAGTTAACGGAACCGTGGAGATGTAGAGATGAAAATGGATCTTGGGTATCCACAATTCAGCCGTATCAAACTTGAGAGTTTCGTTAAATGAATGTCACCCTTGAACAAAGTGTTACTGAGTACATACACCTCTGGAACGAATCCACACGAGCACGCAATTGCCAGATCTCAATGGAGCAAATACACGATCTCTTTCAGCAGACAGAACGCAACTGCATAAGTGCTAGAAAAGACAATTTAGCTCCGCACGAGCACATGCACACCAACCACAGCTAATAATCACACGATAGGGGTGAGCAATGTTCAGCAAAATTCTGCCCTTCCTAGCTAGCTCTGCAGCATGTAGCCCAGAACTGCAGCTTGAGAATTACAGGAAAAATGAGCAAATCACCGCTAATTTCGGCATTCCCCCCCACAGTGCAGCTCTCATGTGCAAAGGAGCAAAGGACGCAGTGCAAGCACCATGAAACAAGGCAGCACAAGACTATAACGCGTGCGAATATTGCAGCTTGGCGCAAGTGACGTGATAATCGAACATGAAGGAAATAAATTTTTTTCGAGCACGCAGGAATGCAGCTGTGTTTGCACGGAGAACGTTGAAAAGCGCATAAGGAGCAGGTAAAAGACGTGTCGATCTCCAATGTGCGTAAGCACAAAGAGGGAGAGGGTGAGGAACGAACCCGAGCATCGAGCGTCAGAACTCACGAAGAACTGACGAGCCCGATCAGGATGTTGTCCACAGATTTGGATCATTAGATATTGATTGGTAGATTTGGATCGGTACATTTGGATCAGTGGATTTGGATCAGTAGATTTGGATCAGTACATTGGGATCAGTAGATGATCCAAATCTACTTATTCAAATCTATTGATCCAAATCCATTGTTGCTTGTAGCCCATCATGTCCATCATGCAACGTAAGTACACGCCCTCCAAACCTCATAACGACACACTACAGAATTTCATTTTAATGCTACTGATGGCTGGCAGTCACGGGCTGTCTTTTGGGGGCCCAGTTGACCATCGCACCTGCCAGTTGGACTACCCTTCCGCTGACACTGCGACTATCATCTGCGCAAGCATGATCGGCATCTGCAATGGCTCACAGTTGATTTGCTTATGTCCCTGCAGATCTCCTGTAAGTGATGCGCAGAGAGACCTGGTGTCTGCAAGGTGGCGCAACACTTGACGGATGGCTGCCACATGAGTTGGGCCCGGGTTGGACATAAAGCGCGCACACTGATTGACAGCACATGCGCAATCTCCACGAGTGAAGACTGTAACAAGCATACACGATCCAATTGTCTGTTGATATTCACGCATGACTTGCGTCACGCTCGCTGAGTGAAGGGCTGTCCAATGCTTGCAGATACAGGTTTGACTCGCAAGGTGTAGATACAGGGTTGGCATCAGACATTTGAAAAAGTGTCAACACATTGTTACAGTACTTTTCCTGTGACATTCGCACGGTGCCATTTTGGAGATCCTGATCCACCTTGCATTCAAGAGACTAAGTCATCTTTCCGCTGTCGCTCAATTCCAAACCCTTGCCGAGCTCGGTGAGGGATTCTGTGTAAAATTAGTCATTGTTAGTGGCTACAATGGCATCGTCGACACAAATTGTGAATATGATTTTGGATGTGGTACCGTCGGCCTTTTCGACTTCTTTCATGAACGTCACGCCATCTGTGACGAGGTTTTTGAATCAGTGATCTTTCAACCAGCCACCAATTAGTTCATGGAATCCATATGCGCTCTGTTTCAGACCGTACAGAAGCTTGATGCATCGCAGTGCCCTGCCGTTGTGCAGTCTGTATCGACCTTGCAGAATCATATATACTGGCTCCTTGCATTTCGCAATGAGAAATGCGCACTTGATATCAAATTGATATAGAGTCAGGTTTTTCCGTGCTGCAATCGCACATATTGTACGAATTATACTGAATTTGCATGTTGGCGCAAATTTTTCCATATATGATCCAGGCTTTTGCTGTCTGCCGTCTGTATTTGCTCGAGCACGGCATTCAGGGTCGTTCCTAGCCGAAATATTCCCAGAACCTAGACCTGGTTTTGAATGGGTGACGGGGACGAAATTGACCAAAAGTGTGGAATGGCACATTTTCGTTACAAAACGTCACATTCCATGTTCGATGGGACGCTGCCAGGTTTCGACAAAGCTTTTTTTTAGCTCTTCCAACAAGTGTTACGTTTTTCCTGGAACGTGGTACAAATGTGACGATTTTGTCACATCGTCACATCATTTTCCTGGGTTCGGCTTGGAACAAACCTGGGTTTGAGGGTCGTTCCAAGCCGGAATTGGAAAACCTGGAACCCAGAACCCAGGACCTGGCCAGGTTTTGAAACTGCGTTTTGTTCCAAGCCGAATCCAGGAAAATGATGTGACGATGTGACGAAATCGTCACATTTGTACCAAGTTCCAGGAAAATCGTCACATTTTTGGAAGTACTAAAAAAAACTTTTTCGAAACCTGGCAGCGTCACATCGAACCTGGAATGTGACAAAATGTGACGAAAATGTGACGTCACATCAATTCGTCACCGTCCCTCAATTCCAACCCAGGTCCAGGTTCTGGGAAAAAGTCGGCTTGGAACGACCCTGAAGACCTTGCCAGGTCCTGGCTCCAAGGTGCTAGGTCCCTTGATTTCGGCTAGGAACGACCCTCAGTGGTGTTCCCTTCACTATCACATTTCACCTTGAACGAGAAGCAAGTGTTCATGACGAGCCTTCATAAATGTCGCTGGTGTCAACGATTTCCCATGTGCCCATGCCAAAGATCTTGATGACCTCTTTGCCCATAGCCGCTAACCAATTTTGTCCATCAGGTCTACCTAACACTGCAATGTAGTGCATAGGTGCTGGCCCGATCCCCACGAATTCATCTCCTACGTCCTCATACATCATTGCACTCATGGCGAGGGCCACGGCAGCACATGCGTCAGCTGCGTGAGTCTCAAGATATCTCAACTTGCCTTGCTTGCTTTTGTTTTCATCTGTTGTTTGATGGATGGTGTTGCGCGCAGCCAGTTGCACTCGTTGAATAGCTCCATCGAGCTGTGCAGGCTCTTCGAGCACGATCTGTGCTATACTTGCATTGTTGGGATGCTCAAGCGTCCTGCCTTGCCAAATTCTGACTCCATACCTTGCCTAATTTGCTTTGCAATCATATCCACGGCACAGGGCCCAACCTCACCATTATTGCTGAGAAAGATTGGCGATGACTCAGCCAGCACTACTCTGGAGACACGTCCACCAATGTATTTTCTTGCTGGCGCCAAGCTCAACAACTTGCACAGACCATGCAACTCCGTCATCTTGCCAGTAGATGGCACTCATGCGGAGGAGCGAGTCCATGCCAATGAGGTAATTGCTCCCTTTTGCATTAGACACCTTGCTGTGGAGAGTGGTGCTGGCATCTCTCCAAGATGCAGGTAGCGTGCCATATGCGCCAGGATGATCGTGCACGCGAACAGACGATGTCAAATCCTGGATAGTGACGTTGTGCATCGGCTCTGGCTGATTGTCCTGGGGCATGACTGTCGGGTGTACTCCTTCCCGTTGAACGTAATCCATATGCTGCCAGTTCATTGGTTTGCATGTGATGGATGAGATTAGAGTCAACGGCTTTCATTTTAGCCGGCACAGTCATCACTAGCTCGATGCCCCAAGCTGTGTTGCACGGTGTATCTGAGCTGTTGATTCTCTAGAAATTTTCTCGATCGTTGCATTAGGCATGTCACAAAACGGCTTTAACTCCTCGGTGTTGGGTTCCGTGTCAAAATATTCTCGAACACGCTGGTCGCACACTCGACATGGAAAGTAAGTGTCATCAAATTCGTAGTCGACGCTTGCATACACACGATTGGTTCTGGGAGAATATCCAATGAAAGCCCAGCGCCCAAATTACAGGCCCTTTCTGATTGTAGTCAACAAACTTTTTTCCCCGCGGATCAAGTTTTTTGTGTTCAACAAGATCCTTTCCACGAAATACCACCATACCACAGCCAAAAGGTATGAAGAATGAGAAGTCTGGCAGGACTTTGTCTGGCGGAAAAATGGCGTGTCTTTATGGAGGCTTGATTGAGTGTGGGCACGAAATGCAGATGTTAGTGATTAGGATCGCTGCTGCACCCAACAGAGAAGGACATTCCACTCTGAATTAGTGCAAAACGCAGGCCCCTCCTTAGGGTGTCTCCAAATTTTTCGACCCAACCATTTTGTGTCTGCCAGTGCTCATTGCTGTGCCGGACCAGCTTGGCTCCATATTCAGCGAGCACCAAGTCGGTCGTCACAGTCGACTTTTTAAATCAACTCTGGCCTAATAAATCAGAAAGCGAGAAGTGAAGAGCGACAGCTGCTCCGGTGTGTGGTAATCGGGCGCACAATCGGATTTGATAATTAGCGGCTTCTTTGTGAGCATTGGCAAAACGCATTTGAAGACCTGTGCAATCTCGTCCTTCGTTGTGTGCAGCCGAATGTGTGCAAAGCGCGTCTCTCTCCACTATTATAATGCAGTATCATAATCCAGTGACTGTAGGTATTTTGGACATATCAATCAGGTCAAAGTTGATACAGTGCGGTTCACTTCCAGTAGCTGCAGGCGCAGCTGGGGTTCCAACAATTTCGCCTGCTGGCAGATTGAACATGGGAACCCTCGCTTCCTCAGCCCTTTGGGAAGTATGTCCCTGCACCCCACCCACTCTTAGAAAGATGAATGAGCTTGGCCTCGCTTATTACATGACTGCAGTATAGATGCGCCGTCTCCTCGTTTGTCATTTTGCTGATGGAAGCGAGAGCAAAAAAATTCGGGGTTCCAGTTGAATCTATTGCATAGACGTTGAAAGTGTGGACAAGCGGCACATGTATTTCTGCAGGCTTGCGCACTGAGCTTTGATGCTTGCCAAACCTAAACTGGAAATTCAAACTTGCCAACTCAGCCATGCTCACTAGACTGTATTTGACTGTTGGGTCATAGTAGACTCTTGCCATGGTGATGGTTGTCATTGTGCAATCAATATTCTTATCAAGTTGATACATATCAGCCTGCGTGATAGTTTTGATTCCTGTGAGCCCAGCCATACGTGCTGGAACCTTCAGTGGTCGTATATTCTTGAGAAGATTTTGGTCTCGAATAATCGTCTTTGAACAGCAGGAGTTAGTGAAACTTCTCTCCTGTGCCATGCAAAAGCATGAATTGAATAAGTAAGGAAAATGATGTTGAAAGACTTGTGCTTGCACAGTGCGCTGCCCTGTCACATTCATCAACACAGACACTAAGACCTCACGTGCAAGCGTGGTTTAGTTAGTCAGAGCGAAGGACTATTAATCCCTAGATCGTCAGTTTGATTCCGCCTAAAACCCGAGAACTCCAATTTCCATGGATTTGAACTACATATACCCTCAATCAAGGGTACTAAACTACTGTTGAAAGTAATCAAAACAATCATCATCATCACATGGCTTCCAGATAGCAGCCACCACGCAGCATCAAAAATCGCGCATGCTCTCTTCATACTTTCGCCTCAATGTCCTTAATTTGATTCCAGCTGACAGACCGCATGGTGTGCCCTGCTATTGAAAGTATCGCAGGCATGCCCATCCTGGCACCGTTGCTTGTGATATTGCTAATTGCTCCGGGCGTAACACACACTCCGAGGCACATTGCTTCTATGAGCGATGCTCCCATTACAGTTTGCTCCGCCATGTGAACCTTGCCAGCCGTTTGGATTGTGTCACTCTGCAGCTTGCATCCCCATATCCATGAGACACGGTTGCAGGTGTTTTCAGTGAATAGCCCGTGCACATATGTCACCATTCGGTGCGTTGTATTGTGAACACACGAAAGGAGTGACAAGACAGAGAGACAAGCTACGAATCCAGTGATCCAGTTTAGCACTATTTTAGCGAGCATGCTTTGGCGCGAGAGCGATTTGCGTGCTGCTGTGCCTATGTCAGGTGCACTCGACATTTCACGTGTCCACAATACTTTCATCTTCGGCAGCGTCAGCTTGAGCTTGCAGTTTTTCCTGACACGTCAGCACTTCATCATTAATTGTGGCCTTGCTACCAGTCTCCACAAAAGTGCGTCTTTCTTGGTTTGGACGTCCATTGCTGCCATTCCCATGCCCAGCTCGAATCCATTGCCTTCCATTTCTCGCATGCCAGCGAATGCTGCCTCTCGAATATGTATTCGATCAGTGCCTTGTAGTTGCTCACGCATCGCATCTATGACTGTTTAAGCACACCTTGCATATCTGAAGCCTTCTCAGCTGACACTGCTGCCATTGCCTTGTTGCTGCTTTCAGGTGCCTCTTTGCGAGGTCTCTTGCACGCATGACATGCAATCAGTTGCCTGCTTGAGCTTTGTCACTAGATTGTCGCGCACTGTCTTTGAGTCTCCTTCGAGTTGCCAATCTGGCAAATTCTCGACACGAAGATTAGTCAGCGTCGAAATTTGAATTGCTACAATGATAAAAATCGAGGTTCGAAATGCTACACTGGCAGGGATAAGAATCGTGATCAGCTGCATTGTTGCTTCTGCGTATTTTCTCGTGGCTGCTGCATCTGATCTTTGCAGCATTTCCCAGCTATGCAACCCAGTGGAAGATAGTTGTAGGCTCATTGATGCTTAACGAAAATGGTTTACAGTGATCGGTCACGCACACGTGTGGCCAGTGCGTCTAACGTCTCATGGAACTCATCCCCGGACTGCTCTCTATTGTAGCCTTCCACCAAGACACGTGTTTCAGACAAGTTTATTACATGCGTGTTAAACTTTCAATCATCTTTCTCTCCTCAAGGGGCAACCTCACCCCGTGTCATGCTCACCCGAGGCGGGCACAAATCGGTTATAAATCTACTGATCAAAATGTACTGATCCAAATGTACTGATCCAAATCTTCTGATCCAAATTTACCTATCCACATGTACTGATCAAAATCTAATGATCAAAATCTACTAATCCAAATCCATTGATGCAAATCTACTGATCCAAATTTACTGATCCAAATCTACTGATGCCAATGTACTCTTCCAAATCTACTGATCCAAATCTACTGATCCAAATCTACTGATCCAAATCTACTGATCCAAATCTAATGATCCAAATCTGCTAATCAACATCCTAGCTTTGGATTAGTAGATTTGGATCGGTAGATTTGGATGAATAGATTGTGATCAGTAAATTTGAAACAGTGTAGATTGGGATCGGCAGATGTGGAACAGTAGATTTAGATCAGTACATTTGGATCAGCAGATTTGGATCATTAGATGTTGATTGGTAGATTTGGATCGGTACATTTGGATCAGTAGATTTGGATCAGTAGATTTGGATCAGTAGATGTGGGCTGTAGATCAGTGTGCGCGCTTTATGTCCAACCCGGGCCCAACTCTTGTGGCAGCCATCCGTCGAGTGTTGCGCCACCTTGCAGACACCAGGTCTCTCTGGGCATCACTTACAGGAGATCTGCAGGGACACCCCAAACGATAGCCCGTGACTGCCAGCCATCAGTAGCATTAAAATGAAATTCTGTGGTGTGTCGTTGTTGGACTGCGTGTACTTAAGTTGCATTATGGACATGATGGGCTACAAGCAACAATGGATTTGGATCAATAGATTTGAATAAGTAGATTTGGATCATCTACTGATCCCAATGTACTGATCCAAATCTACTGATCCAAATCCACTGATCCAAATGT
>Ga0209390_10009304_pt1 | contig 11820 bp, 18 predicted proteins | sample BON01_FD_187212 | JGI IMG/M metagenome (GOLD analysis project Ga0209390, IMG submission 187212) | Freshwater microbial communities from Lake Bonney liftoff mats and glacier meltwater in Antarctica - BON-01 (SPAdes) (version 2) | ecosystem: Environmental > Aquatic > Freshwater > Ice > Glacier... | reverse complement strand
GGTACTTGACCACTTGAGTCGCACACACACACAAGGAAAAGGGAGGGAGGGAGGGAGGGAGGGAGGGAGGGCATACCTTTTGCTCGCCGCCCTTGCGTTGCTCCCGGTTGTCTTGCTGGTAGGAGCCATGGTACTTGACCACTTGAATGGCATCAGCGCCCAGGAATATCTCTTCGTTGTCCAGCTCCTCGGACAAGGGGTGACGGAGGTAGTTGGAGCGGATCTGAGGAAGGAAGGGAGGGAGGGAGGGAGGGAGGGAGGGGGTGAGTGTCTGCTTGATATGCTGGGGCATGCTGGGGGGGGGCGGCAATAAGAAAGGCCTGAGTCAGTCATGCAGGCATTAAATTCACGAGTCAAGCTCTAAGTCACGAGTCAAGCTCACGCGCGGATGCTCACACCTTTAAAAATACATTTCGATGGCCTGCAGTCCATGTGGACGAGCCCACACAGACCACACAATGGGAGGGAAGACGGCGCGGCCGCGCCCTCCTCTCCTTTGTTGCGTCACTACCTCTGGTCCTAAGAACCATAACATGCACCACCCACACACAAGCCCCCTCTTGTCATTGTCCTCGCTCTCAATCTCTCCACACATACACGCACGTTCACCCCAGACTCAAACACGCTTCCTCGCACCACCCACCAAGCGGCACTACAACACTATCAAGTTGAAGGCAAACGGGACATTCCTCGTCTCCTCATCACTCACTACATCTACATACCTTGAGCTGCTCAATCTTAGCCAGCTTCGGGCCCTCTTCCCCCGCGTCCATGCGAAGCACCCCGCGGCGTGCCAGCGAGGCAGCCACCCGAGCCTTGGGCAGGGCAGAGGGAGGGATAAAGGCCAAAGCGCCCGTCGCCACAAACGCAACCGTCGCGAGCAGCGCCACGGCTACGTGGGTGGTCGGGGACCGCGTCCGCCGCATGTTTTGCTTCCTGTGTGCAGGGTGGGGGAGAGGAGAAGCGGAATTTTGGAAATGAAAGAACAAGCATGATGCCAAGGCCTGGTGCGTGATGCAGGGGTGGAGTAGAGAAAGACATAGAGTAAGTAAAGGCAAGGGCAACCACCAAGCTCCAAGCTTCGGCAGCGGAGCGATAGCGCGAGAACGAGACCCACAAAATGGCGCGAGCCCCATGTTTCTTCCACACCACACCACCAAACCATACCATACGGAGCAGTAAGAAGTAACAACAACACAACACAAGACGAAAGAATTCTTTCTTTCGATGCAATCACTATTTTCTTTTCATTTGCTCTCCACTCTCCCACCCACCCCGCCTCCCATCATCATCCTCTCATCAAATCTTCATCAATCTCAAATCAACCTCCCTCCCTCCTTCCTCCTTCCCTCCTCCTCACTTCACACCTTCAACGCCTCCCCCACCGCCACCGCCCACCCCTCAATCCCCGGCGCTTCCCGCGGGTAAAAACTCCTCTCCTCCTCCCACCCCGCCTGCCTAGCAACCGTCGCAGTCGTCTCCCCAATACAAGCCACATTACACCCCTCCCTCCTTCCCTCCCTCCCTCCTCATCCTTTCAACGCCTCCCCCACCGCTGCCGCCCACCCCTCAATCCCCGGCGCTTCCTGCGGGTAAAAAATCCTCTCCTCCTCCCACCCTACCTGCCTAGCCGCCGTCGCAGTCGTCTCCCCAATACAAGCCACATTAAAACCCATCCCTACCCTAGACACCCACACTTTCAACGCACTCGGACTGGCGAATGCAACCACTTTACAGTTTTTCGCCATCACTTCATCTTCTTCGCTCCAATCCGCCGGAATCGTATCGTAGGTATTAAGCCTAGTAACCTCAAACAATCTCCCTCCCTCCCCCCCTCCCTCCCTCCCTCCCTCCCCCCGAGCATGCAACCCATCCTCCAAGGTATGCGCCGCCCGCTTCGAGGCCGGGTACAACACCCTTGCCGTCCTCCCTCCCTCCCTCCCTCCTTCATTCACCTCTGGTAACTCGACTGCAAGCACTTTAGCCAGGGCTTTTGAAGGCGTGAATTTTATTCCGGCCCCTGCTTGTGTTAAGAGATCGCCGGTCGCTTCCCCTATAGGGACGAGGTTGGTTGGTTTATAGATGGGGCAGGCTTGAGCGACTTCGAGAAAGACTTGCGCGGCCTAGGAGGGAGGGAGGGAGGGAGGGAGGGAGGAAGGGAGGGTGAGTAAATTTTATTCCGGCCCCTGCTTTTGTTAAGAGTTCTCCCGTGGCTTCCCCTATAGGGACGAGGTTGGTTGGTTTGTAGGTGGGGCAGGCTTGGGCTAGTTCGAGGAAGACGTGCGCGGCCTGGTGAAGGAGGGAGAGAGGGAGGGAGGGGAGGGAGGAAGGGAGGAGGGAGGGAGGCGGGTGAGTCCTTCCGCGTCTCTTGCTAGTGGAAATGCCACTCCGTGCGTGGCAACCCGCTCCTCTCAATTTGTACATTTGTCAGCTAGAGCTCGTCAAGTTTCCCTCCTTCCTTCGCTTCCTTCCTCCCTCCCTCCCTCCCTCCCTCGCTACTCACCTCGGGCGACGTAATAACGACATAGTCAAACACCTGCGTTTCCAACGTCTCTTGCAACTGGGCATGGCCCTCCGCGTGGCAATGCGCAATACACGGGAGCTCCAACACATTGATCTGCTGCGCTTCTAGCCTTTTGCGGAGCTTGTCGTTCTTGCCGGCCTCGCGGGTGAGGACCACCAGGCCCTCAGTTAAGGTAGAGGAGGAGGACGAGGAGGACGAGGAGGACGAGGAGGATGAAGCCCGTTGGTGTACGTCTGCCGTAGCCGCGGGTGGGCGGGCGCTCCCACGGCTGCTGCAGTATGTCAGCAGGTGCTGCTGTTGTCTTTGGTGCTGCTGCTGGCGGGTCGTGGCCAGAGGGAGTTGCTGCTGCTGCTGCTTGAGGTGGGGCAGGAGGAGGAAAGCGTCTGTTGCTGCAGGGAGGAGGAGGAGGAGGCAAAGGAGGAGGGTTACGCCCAAGACGAAGAGCCCTCGAGGCTGTTGTAGTGGTGGTGGTCGCATGGCTGTGTGTGTGTGTGTGTGGAAAAACTTTGCGTAGAAAGGGTTGGGTTTGGAGGGGGAGTGGGGAGGTCAGACGACGTTGATGAAAGGAAGGAACTTGTGGTTGCTTGCTTACACAATCAACCACGCACACTACGCACAGGCACACCACGCGCAGGACGGGGGCAAGGACGTGCACAAGCTGCTGGGCAATACCGGGGTGCTTTTTCCTTGTCGCGAACGCGTTGGTTGCCTTAGCTTTCCTACACTCCTGAGATCGAAGAAGGGGGCTATAGGATCATCACAAGCGCCATCGCCCTCCTCATCCCAATGCGCAAGCCACCATGCACGCACAGCCCACGCGTTTAGACGATTCAGGCACTTCGTCCAGCACCCTCGCATGCCCGGAACGCCAGCGCTAGAGCCAAATTGCGTTGGCCTTGCTCCTTTCCTCCTCAGCATCATCCTCACACACACACCCTGCCCACTTCCTCCTCACACAGACGCGAGCGCATTGCCGCACCACCCCATCTAAACCATGGGGGACAGCGTCCGGGACATGATGCGGCAAGCCGCCAAGGACAAGCAGAGAAAAGCGGACGCCCTGGCCGCAGCTTTGAAGAATAGCAAGGGCAAGGAGCAGGTGCGTTTGGGGGTGGGTGGTGGGGTTGGGATGGAAGTAGGAGTGTAGTGGTTGTGTGTGTATAGACTTGTGTCTGACACGACAGTCCCTCTAGTCATTGCCTAGGCTCTCCAATACGCAGGAACCTAGACTCACACACTCCGCCCCTTCCACACACATACACAGCTCCTGGCACTCATGCGGCAAAAAGTAGGCAAGGCCGCACCCCAAGCAGCACCAGCAGGCCCTCCCAAACCCCCTCCATCCTCATCACAATCCAAGATGCCACCTCCCCCTCCCCCTGCTCCTCCACGAGCGCCAGGCACTATGCCCCCACCCTCCCTACCGGAGAAGAAACATATCGTCGTTGCTTCCCTTCCTGGGTCGATGGCTCCACCACCACCACCACAAGCACGTCCTCCTGCTACTGCTGCTCCTCCTCCTCCTCCTTCAGCAGTACCAGCAGTAAGCTCGGGTGGCATGCTGCCTGGCTTTGAAGGCATGGGCTCAGATGATGAAGATGAGGAGGAGGACGAGAGAGAGGAAGGGACGGGGGTGGGGAAGGCGGCCGCTGCCCCTGCAGCACCCTTATCAGCTTTGCCTGCTGGTTTTTTCGACGCCGGGATGGATGAAGACAAGGAAGAAGAAGGAGAAGGAGACGAAGATAGTCAACCGATGTCCATTCCTACTCCTCCTCCTCCTTCCTCTCCTCCTCCCCCTCCTTCTACAAATGATACCACGGCCTTACCCACCGGTTTTTTCGACGACCCAGACGCAGACGCAGCTGCTCACAACATCGACCTTGTCGCTCAAAAAGAGGCAGCAATAAAAGCCGAATGGGACGAATTCCAAAAATTTGCCGCAGCAGTCGTTGTCTCGGAAGCAGACCAGGAGGCGCAGGAAGAGGAGGAGAGGGAGGAGGAGGAGCAGAGGAAGGAGTTGGAGCATATGTACTATGCAGCGAGGCTGGCGGGCTTGATGGCTACGTCGGGGGAGGCGGCGGGGAGGAGGGGGAGGAAGGGGAGGACGGAGGGGGAGGGGGAGGAGGGAGGGAGGGAGGAGGATGTGTTGACTGCTGTTGAGGGGGTGCCTTCTAAGATGGAAGCGCCGACGTTGGTTGCTGGTGTGGTGGTGGAGGAGGAGGAGGGAGGGGGGAAGGGAGGGGGGGCAGGTAAGGGAAGGGAAGGAGGAGGGGGAGGAGGAGGGTTGAATGCTTCTTTGGAAATCTCGGCTATGCTTCGGGCGAAGAAGAGGAGGAAGAAGGAGGCGATGGATGAGGCTTTTGAGAAGGATTATGTTCCTCCTGACCCTTTGGATTGGCGGGCTAAGACGTTTGGTTGAATGTAAATGAAAGCGGAGCAAAAAGAAGAGGAACGAAAAGAAATAATTGGATAAACAAAGAAAGGACAAGTGCTTTCCATTTCAATTATGGTTGTTTGCCTTTTCTTTGTGTTGTACATTTTTAAGCCAGCAGCAGCTGAGTTTAGTAATATAGGCGGCTTTAGCTGCGCTGCTGCCAGAAGGGAGATCAGGCACGACGAGCCGCGACGCAGGCCCCCCCCGACATGGCCCGGACGCGGACATTTCGGAGGCGCGGGGCAAGGCGCAGGAGAAGGCGCGGGGCAAGGCGCGGGGGAAGGCAGTGGTTTCTTTCTTCTCGAAGTCCTTGATCTTTTCTTCTTAAAGGCCTCCTCCTTTATTTTGCCACTCTAATTTTTATTGAATGCGACATTTTGACGATTGGCTTGCTCTAACATTTTCGACAGACATTTTGTCTGTTTGACAAAAATATAGAATCACTTGAGCTAGCTCGCGCTCCCTCTTCCCTCTCTCAGCGAACACACTCAAAAAAGATCTCTACATAAAAGGCAAGGCAAGGCCATTCTCTGATGCCACAAGATACTAGTTCTACCCGCCCACAAAGAGCCTCGAACTATATCTCTATATATCAAATAATCTCCAAATGGACATTCCAGATTCTAGTCAAAATAGGAAACTGTATGAATCTTTGTTCGTCCTATTCCCTTCATACTCCTCCCCAATAGCATAACTCCAAACCCATATATATCTAGGAGGTCCTAATACTTTTCTGGTCTCAATGAATTGTTATAGTGTATTGATTTGAGCCCCAACTTGCTTAGAACCCGTTGCGGAGCGACATAGTGTAAAAGCCCATCGACCCATAGGTCGGGAAGGCATAGGTGTTGGGAGCAGTTGGCTGGGCGATCGCCGTGATGCGGAAAATGTAGTTGCCCGCCGCAACGGCGCTCGAAGCCGTGAACACCACCGAGGTGGACGAATAGGCGTCGTTGGCGCCCAGCGTGGTCCCGGTGCCGGACGTAACCCACTGGCCCCCGGTCAGCACGGCAGAGAAGATTTCGACCTGGAACCGAAGGTTGGTCTCGGCGATGGGCGACACAGTGATGGTGTAACGCTGGCGAATCCGCACAGGGTACTGGTGTTGGCCGGACTCACAAGTGATGGCGGCTTGCGGGTAAGTAGAAGTGGTGGAGGAGGACACCGTGGTCAAGTCGCGGTACGGTAACTTGAGTGTGCAGCCCGCGGGCGCGTTGACAGTGTTCGGGCGCGTTCCGATCAGGCCGCGAATAACCGCGACGTCATCCTGCTCGTTGTCCGCTGAGGGATACTGTCCGCGCGACCACTGGTCGAGCCCCACCACGGCTGTGTGTGCGTGATTGTGTATGTGTGTGGGTGGGTGCGTATTAAGAGCGTGAGGAGTGTGTGCATTGTGGGTCGCTGAATGAAGCGAAGCAAAGCCTCTGAGACAAAAATGAAATAATTAGAAGCCACAAACTCCTGAGAGCCGCATGCGCTTGCCGCCCAAGCACTTACCAGCGCCACCCATGATAGCGTTCCACCGGCGACTGGACGGCAGCGTCGAAGGGAGCCCGAACAGGTACGCCTGCCTTGGAGAAATCGTCCCGTCGTGGCGCAAATTTAGAATGTGCCCCACCTCGTGAGTGATGGTCTGGGCTAGCACGGCATCGCCACACACGCAGCCAGCCCATACCGTGTTTCCACCCCAGTTCAAAGAGTTGAGGTATGCCACGCCACACGTGTTGCCGCTCAGGATGCCCGTGGCGGTGCGCGCAAGGATCACACGGACCTTTTTAAGCGGCGAGTTATCATAGAAGGCCCGGTCGGAGGTGATCTGTGTTATTTTTGTTTTGGAGGGGAAACGGAGGGGGAAAGGAGCAGGGTAGGAGTGAGTCGAACGAATTACGGAAGGAGGACGATAAAGCCATTGAATAAGAACAAAAGAATCTGGCCATATAATGTTTAAATTGTTAGTGAGAGTCACAAGCGAGGAAGACATGAAGAAGGAGGGAAGAAATGAAACGCTTAGGTACAAAACGTGTGAAAGAAGAGAATACGAAGGAGGACATATGCCTCAGTGAGCTAGACTCGCCCGCCCGTCACACAAGACAACCACAAGGCCCATCAAACGTCTTATGAGAAGAAAGGAAGAGGAGAAAGGGAAGAAGAAGTAGTAGAGGAAAGGAGTGGGAGGAGAGAAAAAGGAAGAGAGAAGGGTGGTGGAGAAAGAGGAGTATTCAAGAAACAAAATAAATGCGTGCTTCCGAGCACCCCCTTCCCTACCCGCCAGAAAGAAAACTCGTACCTCCACATTAAACGGGGCAAAGTCTTCTCGGACGGCATTCTTCAAAGCAGACAGCAGGCCCACGGTGACGCTGGTGGGGCAGGCGGTGACATTAATGAAGCCCCCTCCATTCCAGGGCTGGTAGACCCCCGATACAGGCGCCAATTCCAGGTGAATCAACAGGCCCACCACTTGCAGCTGGCGGTGCTCCAGGCCATGCTCATGCCCATGGACGGCGTGCGTGTGGTGGTGGTGGTGGTCATGGCCCTCATCAAGGGCAGTATTCCCCGTCATCTCTTCCTCCCCTTCCTCCTCCTCCACCCCCTCCTCCTCCACGGCCAGCACACGGCGGCCTTCAGCCCCATGCTTCTTCTCCCGCTTCTCATGGCGCTTTTCCTTACGATTCAGCCTCTTGAGCTCCTTCTCGGCACGTCTCGCGGCCTTGCGTGCCTCCCGGGCCTCGTTGTAGTTCCGAGGGTCCGCACCAGCACTGCCCTTCCGGAACCGACACAGCCCCTCATCCACGGGAAATTGAGTAATCAGGACGGCTCCCCCCACGGTTTCAAAGTTATAAAAGAAACCGGCCATCACCACCCCACCCTCGACGGTCTCCGCGGTCGTGTCAAGGAACCAATGGAACGTGTGGTCTTCTGCCAGGTCTAAATCGCGGACGCCGTCCACGATCCCCGTCATGAGAAGCAAAGAGGTGTCAGCAGTAGTCGCCTGGCTCTCGTCCGGGGGCCCCAGGTACAAGTACTCGGCAATCACATTGTAGGTCTCGTTGCCATTATTCGGGAGGCGGAGTACGATCTTGTTGTCAGAAGGTGCGTTCTGGGCGTCGATACTGTTGATGCTCGTGGGAATCATAGCCGCAATCGTGGCGTAGTTAAAATTATCACTGAACACCACAGCAGACAGGTTGGCATTGTTGTAAATGTTCTCCTGCACCTCGCCCGTAATGTTGTAGATAACAGTGGGCACCTCGTCAGCTGTGGGGCAGGGTGGGGTGGATTAGTGGTGTGAGTGGAGCGGCTCGCATGGGTTGGACTATGGGATATGCTTGCGGCTTTCCGAGGGATGCACGCTCCTTATGCTGAGTCCCTCCTCCATTTTATTATTCCCTGAGTTGCCTGGCCAAAGAAGCCCCCTGCCCGCCTGCCCCCTGCCCGCCTGCCCCCTGCCCCCTGCCCGCATCCTACCAAGGCCCCCGCACAAATGGTCCAGACCTTGGCGGATCGTGCAGCCCACCCTTCTTTGCCCTTGCTTGTTGACGCACACACACACACACACTTCTCGTCCGCCTCGGGCTCTCTCTCGTCGTCTGAGAAGTGTCGGGGGCTCTCACGTTTCTTACTTACCTTGCCCCAAGCCCAAGACAGCCGCCAAGGCCGTGGCTGCCATCGCCCCACGCTTCATTCCTCTGTGTATATGTATATGCTGTGTGGATTGGTGGAGAAGCAGGGTATGTATGTGTGTAGCTATGCCTGATTAGACACTCGTTTGTTGCGTTCATCCTCCGCCGTTTTTAAGAGTGAGATTTCGGATATGGACACAATCTAAGCAGGGTTTCTGACCGACTGCGGCCAACAAGGAGAACACACGCCCTGCCTTGAGTCGACAATGCATTGCCTTGGCAAAGCATAGGAGACCGCAGGTGGAACAAGAGTAACAAAGTCCAGGTGTTCTTGCATCGGGGCAGGAAGGTCAAACGCCGCGGGGGGGGGGTCATTTCAGGGCAAGACCTTTCAACGGCAGGCGAACAGGGACCACCGCAACGGCTCTCTTCTCCAGAACCGCCATGGGAGACTGATCGCAATTGCGAAATGGTCTTGGTGTATGTATAAAGGTAAGGTCTCTTTGGGTTTGCCTGGACATTCTTTGACACACACGATGTGCTAGAAAGGCAAGGACACGGTCCTTTTGGGCCCTCGTGTTTTATTTTGCTTACGTTTTCAACATGACTCCCGCACTTTTCCTCCCGAGTCTTACAGCTTTCAACAGGCAAGAAGCCCGCGAGGCCATCACTTCATTTGCAATTAAAGATATCACATTTAAGATCACTTTTTGCATGACCTAGCGCACCCCAATTTTGAGTCGCGCGGAGAAGCAAAGAGACTCTTCTCCATAGGACGACTGGACGAGCGGTTCTTGCAGAAGCCGCCGAGGAGCAGGGGGGCATGGAGCGCGCCCGCGAAATCGACGTGATCGTCAAAAGATTCTTTACCGAGAGGCATCTCTTCACTTCCGTCGGGACGCTCTCATGCTCTTGGCAGAGGGAGATGCAGAGGGAGCAGCTCATAAGTTGAGGCATGTGTCAGCGACCTACGTGAGCGAATTTGACCTTGTGGGGATTAACCTATTGGAGCTCTACTCTCTCGAGCCTCAAATAGCTGCATGCAAGGTCCTGGCTGATGCCTTGGTGCAGACGGGGGATGCTGATAATGTGTTGAAAGCTGGGCTAATCATGGCAGACGTGGAGGAGACGGAGGCCATTCTGGCAGGGTATTGGGAAGGAATTTTGGAAGAGACGCGGCGGGAGCTTGGGAAGCAACGGGCGGCAGCAGCGTGTGCTTCAGATGAAGGAGGGGTGGCGATAAAGAAATGCAAGGTGGCGACGCGGAAGCAGCAGAAGCGCAAGGCCCAGCAGCAGAAGAAGGCGGCCGAGGAGGCGGAAGCTGCGGCAGCAGCAGCAGCAGCAGCAGCAGCAGCAGCAGCAGCAGCAGCAGCAGCAGCAGCAGCAGGAGCAGCCGCAGCAGCAGCAGTGGCGGTAGCAGCAGTGCGTGGAGAGGACGACACGCAGGAGCAGAGGGAGGGTGGGACGAAGGCGCAGGAGGGGCAAGGGAAGGAAGAGCAGGAGCAGAATCCCGATGAGGAGGATGGCGAGAAGAATAGAAGTCAGGAAGCCGTGTGGCAGGTGCTGCGGCTGCCTTGGGGGCGATGGGGTTGAGCGGGACGAATGGACAGGAGGGGGGAGAGGAAGAGTGCTCGGTGTGTCTCAATGTCCTTGATGGCGACGATGCCGGCCCGCCGCTGGTGTGCGGGCATCGTTACCACGCCTTTTGCCTGCATTTCTGGGTGGAGCGATGCACCAGCAAGTGATTAAGGCCACCTGCCCGTACTGCCGGGCACCGTTGCAGGAGATGGAGGGCAGGAAAGAGAGTTCTTCTGATCAAGTCAAAGTGTTAGTAATTCTTTCTTCTTCAGGTAACGAAAGAAAAGACTTTGTAAATGTGCTTGCACGTTAATCTGCACTGTTGAGCCTTGCGCGCTTGCGTGCCGAGTGGGGATTAAAAGCCGCAACCATTTTCCAAAGCGCAAATAGCAAAGATAATAGCCCCACACACATTTTGCTGGTGGTGGCGGCATGTGCTTGCCTCGCTTGGCTTTTCTTTTGGATTTCAAAGGGTGGGGAGGTTGGCAAATTCCTTCTTTAGAACGTCTCTGCCTGCATTCCACAGTACCCGGCAGAACGGCACGTGCATTGCTTGGTCTTTGCCAAGCATTACACCAGGCCCCTACCCCTGGCAAACATGCTGGGTTGCGCATCTCGTTGACAAGCACAATTGATCCTAGTCCCCTTTTTCCTCCTTCCCCCCCTCCTTCAGCAGGCAACAAGCGAAGCCAAACAGCGCAAGGCAGGGCGGGGGCGAGGGCCGTGCCGCTGCAGCTTCCACCTACGGTAATCTACCCTACTCTACAGCAATGCTCATCCTCGATGGCCTGGGCGTCACCCCCTTCATCCTCGCCCTCCTCTACCTCGCGACCACGGCGCTGATCGCGTCGCGGCTGCGCAATTTGCACGCTCGCCACCCCGAAATGAATACCACCAAGCTCTTTGTCCTATCGGTCCTCTTGAGCTGCACAATGCGCTGCCTCAGCTTCATAGCCCTGGGCGCCTTTTCAGTACAGTCTATTGCCATCGACAACGACAGCAGTGGCCGCTCTTCGTCGTCGTCCTCCTCCTACGCCTCGCAGGATCCCGACACGCAATTTTATGAAAAGGTGGGGATTTGAGCAAGCCTTCCTTTTATTCTTCCTCTCATGCCTCACGCACCTTTAATTTCCCTAGTCAACTGGTGCATCCTTTCTATCCTTTCGCGCGCCTTCCTCGTCCTTATTTACCCCCCCTTTCCTCCCTTCCTCCCCCTCCCCAGGCCCTGCTCATCCTCTTCAACCTCCCCGACTTCGTCTTCGTCTCCGCCTACGTCCTCCTCGCCCTCGTCTGGGCCGAAACCTTCATCCAATCCCGTTCCCACTGGCTGTCCGTCAAGCAATTCCATCGCATGTGGCTCCTGTCCTACCTCATCTTCAATGCCTGTCTTTATCTAGGGCAACTCGTCCTCTATACCCTCCTCTTCCTCCCTAAGGGGAACCAAGAATTCCTCTCCAAGTGCATTTTTCTTACCTTGTGTTTTATCAATTTTTCGCTGCCTATTATTCTGTTGCTGCTCTTCTTTTATCTCTCGATAATGTTTGCTGGGTTTCCGTACAAGAGTAGATTGGCGCCGGCGAAGCTGAATAAGATTAGCAAGGTAGGTCTTGAGGGAGGGAGGGAGGGAGGGAGGGAGGGAGGAAGGAAGGTTGGGGAAGGAGCCG
>Ga0209390_10009302_pt1 | contig 11821 bp, 6 predicted proteins | sample BON01_FD_187212 | JGI IMG/M metagenome (GOLD analysis project Ga0209390, IMG submission 187212) | Freshwater microbial communities from Lake Bonney liftoff mats and glacier meltwater in Antarctica - BON-01 (SPAdes) (version 2) | ecosystem: Environmental > Aquatic > Freshwater > Ice > Glacier... | reverse complement strand
TCCCGCGAGGCGGGCTTCCACATTCCAATGCCCTGGCAATGCCCTGGCACTCCGCGACATTGGGAGGGCCCAGTGCGCGCGATCGTCCGCAGGGCGGGCTCCCACCGGCCTTCTAGCTGTCCGGGGCCCGAAGACGCTACCGCCCTACCGTGTTCCCCGCGACGGTATCTGGTGGCATGGCCAGGGCGCGATGATAACGCCGAATGTCAGCGGTTTGATGACAAGAGAAGGGCTAGGCAAGGACCAGGCCAGTCGATGCAGCTCGGGTGAGGGTCCAGCTGGCTCCGGCGACAATGGCCACCTCGGCGCAGCATTCGAAGGGCTCCCCTCGAGCATGTCGCTGTGATCTGTCCTGAAAACTACCCGTACGGCCTGTCAAGAGTCGTTCAAACGTTGAACGCTAGCCTACGCCCGGCGGGCAGGCACTGACAACTGTTTGATTCCGCTGAAATGTGACAGGGTTCAAGTCGTGAACGGTACAGGCCGATTCGAGGCGGCCTGCTGGGTCTCCCCGGTGGGCGAGGCGCATGCGGATCACGCGTGTGCGCGCCGCAAGCCTGCCGCCGCACCACGACCGCACTACTCTTGTGCCGCCACCTCATCCCGGTCACGGCAGCAGGCCGCCGTCTGCCGCTGCTCGTACTCCAACGCCAGGCCGGCAATGCGGCCACCGCTTCCTGTTTCCAGCCAGCGCCGGATCCGTCCCGCATCACCGAGGGGCGTGTGGGTGCCGAATGAATTCAGCAGCACCACGGCCACCGGTCGGTTCTCGATTTCGGTGACCATCACCAGGCAGCGCCCTGCCGCATCGAGATAGCCCGTTTTGCTCAGCTCCACGTCCCAGCGACCGCGACGGGTCAGTCGGTTGGTATTGCCATAGGGCAGGCTGTAGCGGGGATTGCGGAAGCGCACCTGAAAGCTCGGCGTCACGGAGTATTCACGGATCAGCGGGTGTTTCCAGCTCTCGGCGAGCAGGCGCGCGAGGTCCGCCGCCGTCGACGCGTTGTCACTGGACAGTCCGGTCGGGTCGACGAACCGGGTAGCGGCCATACCGAGCTCGAGTGCCCTGTCGTTCATCGCTTGGACGAAGGCCGCGTAGCCATCCGGGTGATGCCGGCCGAGCAGATGGGCCGCCAGATTCTCCGAGGACATCAGCGCGATGCGCAGAAGATCCCGCCGGCGCGCTTCGGACCCGATCCGCAGCCGCGAGAAGGCATTCGTCGGCGCGGCGCGATCGCGTTCGAGAATGGGCAACCATTCATCGAGGTCCGCGCCGCTCTCGAGCACCACAAGGGCCGTCATCAACTTGGTGATGGACGCGATCGGCGCCGCAGTCTCCGCATGCTTGGCATAGAGCGTCTCGCCCGTGTCCAGCGCGACGACCTGGGCATGCACGGAAGCGAGCACCAGCGCCTCCGCGTCGCGTTGCTCGAAGCCGGCACCTGCACTGCCGCCAAGCATGAGCAGGACCAGCCAGCAGCCTGGATGCCTGCTGCGGCGCTCACGCGCATCGACCGGCCTCGGCACTATGATTCCAGACTCGAGCACCGTCACTGTTGCGGTGCCTGTTGCGGTGCCTGTTGCGGTGCCTGTTGCGGTGCCTGTTGCGGTGCCTGTTGCGGTGCCTGTTGCGGTGCCTGTTGCTGGGCTTCCCGCTGACGAGCGGCCGCTTCCGCTGCCGCCGCCTGTGCGGCGAGCCGCTCGGCCCAGGGCAGCGGACTCATCGACGGCTGCGGCGCACCGCTCAATCCCGGCGTCCCGCCGGTGGCGGCTCCGAGCAGCGCGCCGAACAGGGGATTGCTCTGGCCGAGGCGACGTTGGGCCTGCAGTCGTGCGAGCTCTGTACCGACCTGCGACAAGTTGATCATGCCCGGACCCGCCGCACCCTGAATGGGGATGCGCAGCGCATCATCCTCGTTGGCGGCAATGCCGAACACGCTGCGCAGGGTCAGAGGCATGACGGCGAGGACCAGATCAGCGCGTTGATTGACCAGATCCATGCTGCCCCAGGTGGCGAAATGCATCTGGTCACCCAGCAACAGATCCATGCGCCGCGAGTAGGCCAGCCGGCCCTCTCGCACGGACATCACCGCCGGCGTGAACTCAACGGTCCAGACATCGCCCATGGGCCGCAAATTGCCGAAGCGCTGGCCGATCGCCACCAGCCCTTCCAGCAGCGGGCCACTCTCGAGTTCGATGCGACCGAGCGTCAGGCTCATCTGCGGCACATGGATCTGGCCAAGCGCGCCTTCACCGGTGGGGATCACCACGCCCTGGGCGGGAATCAGCAGCCGGATCGGATCTTCGCCGCCGCGCATGGTGTCGAAGATGGGGTGAAAACGGGCGAGCACCGTGCGCCCGAACGCCTCCGTGGGCTGGACCTGGGCAGACAGCGTTTCACGCAGGGTCAGGGTGCCCTTGTTCCAATGCGCTTTGACGTCGGCCTGGGCATTGCCTCCGCGCAGTTCGAAGTTCAGCGGCCCGGCGCCATCGCGGAGCGCGACATCCATGCGGGCATCGACAGTCCGCCCGAGACTGGCCAGCAGCATGCCGTTGCTGGCCAGGAAGCGGTCCAAAACAGCGACCGGGAGCTGCGCGATGCGCCCGTCAACGTCCAGCGCCAAACGCTCGGTGGAGAACGCCCGCTCGGCGTCGAACATTTGCCCGACGCGCGCCTTCAAATCGATGGCTCCCGGCGTGGCACCACGCTCAGCCACCGATCCGGTCAGCTCGGCCACGAGCTCCTGGCCTGCGGACGCGGTGCCCACGTTCGCCAGCAGGTTCTCGATCCGATAGCCCTCTCCGGTCACGCTGTGGCGCAGCTGTGCTTCCGCCATTGTGATCCGGGCATCGAGATCCGGCAGCCGGCCCCTGCCCGCCTCACCACGAGGCATCCGCAGGCGGGTGATCGAGGCATCGATGACGGTGTCCGCGGCCACCAGAAGTCGACCCGAATCCGGGCGACCCGAGTCCGGGCGACCCGAGTCCGGGCGACCCGAGTCCGGGCGACCCGAATCCGGGCGACCCGAGTCCGGGCGACCCGAGTCCGGCTGCACGGTGGGCGGGGACAGCGCGGCATGGGCGGCTGGCGTCAGCGTCAGGCGCACCTGGGCCGGGCGCTTGAGACTGATGGCATCACCGATATCGAGTTCCGCGTCCGCAGAGAGGTGGCGGGCGTTGGCACTCAAAGAGGCCGAGCCCCGCGGCACTTCGCCCAGCGCGATCCGGCTCGTGACCTTCATGTCCAGCGCTGATCCGAGCAGTTCGGGCAAGGCTGGCTGATCGGCGAAGATGCCCACCAAGGCGGCCGGCAGCTTGGCCAGATCCAAATCCAGCTTCACGTTGCCGCTTCCATCCGCGCGCAGGTTTTCGATGTCCACCGAGCCCTCGAGGGTTCCCGGCGCACTGCCTTCGGCAGAGACCCGGCCGTCGAGGCTGATCTTGCCGCGACCTTCCGCGCCCTGGAAATCCAGGTCGGCGCTGAGCCCATCCACCGCCGCCAGCGGACGATTGCCCGCCAGAAAACGCATGCGACCCAGTTCTGCCTTGCCGTGGGCACGGAGCTTGGTGAGCCCCGGTTCGACCAGGCCCACATCGAGCCGATCCAGCGTCATCCGCAACAGCGCGGTATCGGCCAGCCGAATGTCGTTCTCGGCCTCTTCGCTGCTCATCAAGCTGTCGATGAAGGCCGGCGTCAGCGGCAGGCTGATGCTGGCTGGCGCCGTGAGCGTCAAGGTTTCCATGCCGACGCCGACCCGGAACGGCAGCCGCGCCTCGAGCGCGCCGCCCACGAGTTCGATACGGCCATCAGTCGCCAGCAGCGTCGCGTCCACCGCCGCCGCCATGGCTTCGAGATCATGGCCGTAGTGCTTCGACGGTACGCGGACGATCTCGCCGCCTGACGAGGTAATGGCCAGCGGGTAGACCACGAAGGAGTGGGCATCCACCACGCCGCGATCACCCGGGCCGACGAACACCCGGCCGAGCAGTTCGAGGACGTCGTTGCTGCCATTACCGAGGGTGATCATGGCCGGATCGACGTCCAGCCGTTCCGCCAGAGCGCGCTTGAGTTCGAAACCGTTGCCATCGGGATAGCGGTTCAGCGCCTCACCTGCACGCGCCAGGGCCTTGTGCACCGCCGGGCCGGGACCACGGGGGTTCTCGTTGCTGGCCAGCTTGAGGGCTGCGCGAATACCGAGTTCGCGCTCGAGCTCCTCCACCGGCTTGCCGGGCTGGTAGGGCTGAAGCGCGCGGATCGCCGGGCGGGCGCGGGCTAGGATGCGGTCAGTCATGGTGTTGTGGCTCATGTGATCGAAACTGGGTTTTGTCTGTAGGCGAGCGCGTGTACGCGCCGCACCCCTGCCGACCGCATGCGGCCCAACCGTATGCGGCCCAACCGTATGCGGTCCAACCGTATGCGGCCGGGGCCTACCGGGGCGTATGGCCTGTCGGTGAGTCGAATCGAGAGCATGGCGGTATCGAAACGACTCACAGCACCGCCCGCGGAAAGGAGCCCAAGGACTTCACTTCGATGGTGATGGCCCGCAGTTCATCGATGACCTGGGCGACATCCGGCTCGTCCTGGTGGCCCTCACAGTCAATGAAGAACACATAGGACCAGTTGCCCGCTCGCGAAGGCCGGGTTTCGAGCCGGGTCAGGCTGATGCCATGACGGTGGAAGGGCTCGAGCAGCTGATAAAGCGCACCCGGCTCGTTGCGGGTGGACACCAGCAGCGTGGTCTTGTCGCGACCGCTGGGCGGCACGCGCTGTCCGCCGAGCACCAGAAAACGGGTGGTATTGTCCGGCTGATCCTCGATGTTGTCGGCGAGCCGGGTGAGGCCATAGCGTTCGGCCGCCATTTCCCCGGCAATGGCGGCGGCGTTGCTGTCCTTTCGCACCATGGCTGCCGCTTCAGCGTTGCTGGCGACGGGAATGCGCTCGAGCTTCGGCCAATGGGCATCCAGCCAATAGCGGCACTGGGCCAACGACTGCTGGTGCGACAGCACCCTCGTAAGGTCTGCAGGTGCCACCCCCGGTGGAATGAGCAGGTGATGATGGATGCGCAGTTCCACTTCGCCGGCAATTTGCAGCTTGGATGCCATAAAGCTGTCGAGCGTGTGATTCACCACGCCCTCGGTGGAATTCTCCACCGGAACCACACCGTAGTGGGCGCTACCGGACTCCACTTCGCGGAACACCTCGCCAATGGAGGCCATGGGGCGGGTGCGGGCGAAGTGACCAAAGTGCTTGACCGCAGCGGCCTCGGTGAACGTCCCCTCGGGGCCTAAGTAGGCCACGGTCAGGGGCTGCTCGAGGGCAAGGCAGCAGGACATGATCTCGCGGAACAGCCGCGCCATTTCCTCGCTGCCCATCGGACCGGTATTGCGCGCCTTGACCCTGGCAAGCACCTGCGCCTCCCGCTCCGGCCGGTAGAACACCGGTTCGGCGCCGGGGTCCGCTTCGAGCTTCACCCTGGCCACTTCCTGCGCCGCTTCGGCGCGAGCGTTGAGCAGACGCTGCAGTTCGAGGTCGATAGCGTCGATGCGCTCGCGCAACGCGGCGAGCGCTGCTTCGGTGTCCTTGGGGTCCTGCGCGGTCATGACTCGTCATCCATCAAGCTTGGATCGGGCCGGCGGGCAGCGTCTGCGATCAACCGTGTTCGCGCTCGAAATCTCCCATGAACGCCACCAGGGCGTCGACCGCCTCCTGGCTCACTGCATTGTAGAGACTGGCGCGCATGCCGCCGACGCTGCGATGCCCGCCTAGATTGGTCAGGCCGCGCTCCTCGGCGGCCGCCAGGAAGGCCTTGTCCAGAGCCGGATCGGCCAGCAGGAAGGGTACGTTCATCTGCGAGCGATTGGCTTGGGTCACCGGCGAGGAATAGAAGTTGCTGGCATCGATCGCGTGGTAGAGCGTTTGCGCCTTGCGCTGGTTGATCTCAGCCATCGCCGCTAGGCCACCGAGCTCATCGAGCCAGTTGAATACCAGGCCTGCTAGGTACCAGCCGTAGGTGGGCGGCGTGTTGTACATGGAGCCCGCTTCTGCGGCCACCTGCCAGTCGAGCATGGACGGGGTGATGTCCCGGGCGCGACCGAGCAGATCCTTGCGGACGATGACCAGAGTCAGGCCGGCGGGACCAATGTTTTTCTGGGCACCGGCGTAGATGACGCCGAAGCGGGACACGTCCAGCGGACCTGCGAGAATGCTGGAGCTGTAGTCCGCCACCAGCGGGACATCGCCGACCTCCGGAATGAAGTCGAAGGCGACGCCACCGATGGTCTCGTTGGGCGTGACGTGCAGGTAGGCGGCAGCGGCGGGCATCTGCCATTCCGCCTGCGGCGGCACGTGGCCGAAGCCGCTGGCCTCACTGCTCGCGACCACGCTGACTGTGGCGTAGCGCTTGGCCTCGGCAATGGCCTTCTTCGACCAGGCACCGGTGTTGACGTAGGCAACGGTATCGCCGGCGGCACTCAGGTTGAGCGGCACCGCGGCGAACTGGGCGCTGGCGCCACCTTGCAAGAACAGCACGGCGTAATCGTCGGGCACCCCGAGCAATCGCCGCAGGTCGGCCTCGGCGCGGGCTGCGATGTCGATGAAGGCCTTGCTGCGATGGCTCATTTCCATCACCGACATGCCGGTACCGGCATAGTCGAGCAGCTCGCTGCGGGCACGCTCGAGAACGGTTTCGGGCAGCGCCGCGGGGCCCGCGGAGAAGTTGTAGACGCGCGTCATGCCGGTGTCAGCTCCCAATGAAATAGTGGACATCCAGAAACTTTCCTGGATGTCCAGTAAGTGTGTGGATGTCCAGTAATTTTCGGTGGTTACTCGGTGTCTTTGTCCTCTTCGGCGTCTTCCGCGTCTTCCGCGTCTTCGGCGTCACTTTCGGCGATGCGTTCGAGGCCGACGAGGTGCTCGCCGTCGCGCAGGTTGATCAGGCGTACGCCCTGGGTGGCGCGGGACAGCAGCGGCACTTCGTCGACCCGGGTGCGCACCAGCGTGCCCTGATTAGAGATCAGCATGATCTCCTCACCCGCTGCGACCTGGGCGGCGCCGACCACGCGTCCGTTGCGCGCCGAGGTGCGCATGGTGATCACGCCCTGGCCGCCGCGACCGCGCAGGGGAAACTCCGCTACTGCGGTACGCTTGCCGTAGCCGTGCTCGCTGGCCGTGAGGATCTCGCCGTCGGCATCGGGAATGATGCAGGCAATCACCTGATCGTCGCCGAGCAGACGTATGCCGCGGACACCGCGTGCGGTCCGCCCCATGGCGCGGACGTCGGACTCCTTGAAGCGCACGCCGCGGCCGGAGCCGGCGAAGAGCATGACGTCCTGGTGGCCATCCGTGAACGCAGCCCGCACCAGGTGATTGCCTTCCTCGAGATCGATGGCGATCAGGCCCACCGAACGCGGCCGGGAGAACTGGTCGATGGGCGTCTTCTTCACGGTGCCGTTGGCCGTAGCCATGAAAATGAAGCCGTCGTCGGTGTTCTCCTGCACCGGCAGCAGCGTGGTGATGCGCTCGCCTTCACCGAGGGGCAACAGGTTGACCACAGGGCGTCCGCGCGAGGCCCGGCTGCCCTGGGGGAACTGGTAGACCTTGAGCCAGAACACCTTGCCCTGATCGGTGAAGCAGAGAATGGTGTCATGGGAACTGGCCACGAGCAGATGCTCGATGAAGTCATCCTCGTTCATGGAGGTGGCTGCCTTGCCGCGTCCGCCCCGCCGCTGGGCCTCGTAGGTGGCCAGGGGCTGGGCCTTGGCATAACCGCGGTTGGACACGGTGACCACCATGTCCTCTTCGTTGATCAAGTCCTCGTAGGACAGATCCTCGTAGGAGCCGGTGATCTCGGTACGGCGCGGATCGTCATAGGCTTCGAGCACTTCCCCGAGTTCCTCGCGAATGACTTCCATCAAGCGCTCGCCGCTGCCGAGGATGTGCAGGTAGCCTTCGATCTCGCTGAGCAGGGCCTGGTACTCATCGATGAGCTTGCCCTGCTCCATGCTGGTCAGGCGGTTCAAGCGCAGATCGAGAATGGCCTGGGCCTGCACCGGCGACAGCCAATAGAGCCCGTCGCGCAGGCCATACTGCTCTTCCAGGCCATCGGGACGGCAAGCCTCCGCGCCAGCGCGCGCGAGCAGGGTGGACACGGTGTCCGATCCCCAGCCGCGGCCGCACAGCGCATCGCGGGCCTCAGCCGGCGTCGGCGAGGCCTTGATCAGGGCGATGACCGCGTCGATGTTGGACAAGGCCACGGCCTGGCCTTCGAGAATGTGGCCGCGCTCCCGGGCCTTGCGCAGCAGATACACGGTGCGTCGCGTCACCACCTCGCGGCGGTGACGGATGAACGCCTGCAGCATCTGCTTCAAGTTCATGATTTTCGGCTGGCCGTCCTCCAGCGCAACGCAGTTGATGCCAAACACGGTCTGCATCTGAGTCTGGCTGTAGAGGTTGTTCAGCACCACCTCGCCGGATTCACTCCGGCGGATCTCGATGACGATGCGCATGCCGTCTTTGTCGGACTCGTCGCGCAACTCGGAAATGCCTTCGATGCGCTTTTCCTTGACCAGCTCGGCGATCTTTTCGATCAGCCGGGCCTTGTTGAGCTGGTAGGGAATCTCGTGAACGATGATGGTGTCGCGGCCGGTCTTGGCATCGGTTTCCACCTCGGCTTTGGCGCGCACGTAGATGCGGCCGCGGCCGGTCTTGTAGGCCTGCACGATACCGGCGCGGCCGTTGATGATCGCTCCGGTGGGAAAGTCCGGCCCGGTGACGTGGTTCATGAGATCGTCGATGGTCAGATCGTCGTCGTCTACCAGCGCGATGCAGGCACGGACGATCTCGCCGATGTTGTGCGGCGGGATGTTGGTGGCCATGCCGACGGCAATGCCGGAGGAGCCATTCACCAGCAGGTTCGGCACCCGGGTCGGCAGGACCTCGGGCATGGACAGGGTTTCGTCGTAGTTCAGGACCTGATTGACGGTGTCCTTGTCGAGATCCGCCAGCAGCAGGTCGGCGAGTTTGGCCATGCGCACTTCGGTGTAACGCATGGCGGCCGGAGGATCGCCGTCCACGGAACCGAAGTTACCCTGGCCATCCACCAGCAGATAGCGCAGAGAGAAACTCTGGGCCATGCGGACGATGGTGTCGTAGACCGCGGAGTCGCCGTGGGGGTGGTACTTACCGATGACCTCACCCACCACCCGCGCCGACTTCATGTAGGGTCGGTTCCAGGTGTTGTTGAGCTCGCTCATGGCGAACAACACCCGTCGATGCACGGGTTTGAGCCCGTCCCGCACATCGGGCAGCGCCCGCCCGACGATGACGCTCATTGCGTAGTCGAGATAGGACTGCTTGAGCTCGTCTTCGATGTTGACGGGAAGAATTTCCCTGCCGATCTCTGCCATGTAGTGCCTCGATGGTCGCCCAGTGCCGGGCGCAAAGCCCCCGTGGGACCGGAATCCGGCCCCCTCGATTCACGCCCACAGGGCGCGTCCGGAAAGCCCGTCATTTTAGCCTGTCCGGGCCGCTCTAGGCGAGCGCAGTCAGCCGACTGCGCCACGACCTATGACGCGACGCCGCCAGACGCTCTGTTATCATCCGCGGCCGGCCCCTGGAGCACGTCATGTCCGACACTACTGCCACCGCCCTCCTGAGCGCCCGCTGGGTACTCCCCGTGGCGCCGGAGAACCGGGTCCTCGAGCATCACAGCCTGGTCCTGGCCGGCGACCGCATTCTGGCCATCCTACCCACGCAAACAGCGAAAACGACCCATCCTGGCCTGCCGGAGACCGTCCTCGGCCATCACGCCCTGCTGCCAGGACTGGTGAATGCCCACGGCCATGCCGCCATGAGCCTGTTTCGGGGCTACGCCGACGACCTGCCTCTGGATACCTGGCTCAATGATCGCATCTGGCCCCTGGAGGAGCGCTGGGTGGATGCAGGCTTCGTCGCCGACGGCACGGCGCTGGCCATCGCTGAGATGGTGGCGGGCGGCACCACCACCTTCAGCGACATGTACTTCTTTCCGGAAGCCACCGCGGCGGTGGCCCTGCGCGCAGGGATCCGGGCCCAGGTCTGCGGACCCGTGGTGCGCTTTGGCAATGCCTGGGCGGCAGGAGCCGACGAAGCCATTCATCAGTCCCTGGCCCTGCACGACGAATTCCGGGATTCCGGTCAGATCCACGTCGCCTTTGGTCCCCATTCCACCTATGCCCTGGATGCGCTGCACCTCGCCAAGGTGTCGACCCTGGCCCAGGAACTGGACATGCGGGTGCAGATCCATCTGCACGAAACTGCCGATGAGGTCGCCACCGCCCGCCGCGAGACCGGCGAACGGCCGCTGGCCACCATCGAACGCTGCGGTCTGCTCGGACCTCAGCTGCAGGCCGTGCACATGATCGCCCTGGAACCCGGGGACGCCGAACGGCTGGCTGAGCACGATGTCAGCGTGATCCACTGCCCGCAGTCGAACCTGAAGCTGGCCAGCGGCTTCGCGCCCATCGCCGAACTTCGGGCCGCCGGCGTCCGCGTGGCGCTAGGTACAGATGGCGCCGCCAGCAACAACAGCCTGTCGATGCTGCGGGAGATGCACGTGGCAGCGATCCTGGCCAAGGCGGTGGCGAGCGATGCCGCCGCCCTGCCCGCCCTGGAAGTCATCAAGATGGCGACCTTGGCCGGTGCCGAGGCTCTCGGGCTCGGCGAGGAGATCGGCTCACTGGAAGTCGGCAAGTGCGCGGACATGGTGGCCATCGACCTCTCCGGCGTGGCCAGCGAACCGGTATTCCATCCGGAATCGCAGCTGGTCTACGCCAGCACCCACAGCGCCGTGAGTCGAGTCTGGGTGGGCGGCGAACTGCTGTTCGAGGAAGGTCGGCATCTGCGTCAGGATGTGGATGCGGTGCTGGCCAGCGTCCGCCGCTGGCGGGATCGCATGCAGGAGGCGATGTGATGGGTGTGGGAACGCCCCGTTGGAGCGCCCAATGGGCGCGATCGCCCGCAGCACTGCAGGCTCCGACAGCCTTCGCTCGGACGCCTCCAGATCGCCCACAAACAACAGTGAGCCCTGAACATGGTCCATGACAGCCCCAACATCGACGCCGCCGAAGTGGCCAAGTTCGAAGCGATGGCTCACCGCTGGTGGGACCCGGAAGGGGACTTCCGACCGCTGCACGACATCAATCCCGTACGGCTGGCCTGGATCGCCAAGCGTCATGCGCTGCCAGGCGCGCGAGTGCTGGACGTGGGTTGTGGCGGTGGCCTGCTCACCGAAGCCATGGCACTTGCCGGCGCCGCCGTGACCGGCATCGACGCCGGCGAGGCGCCGCTGACGGTGGCCCGTCTGCACAGCCTGGAGTCAGGGGTCGAGGTCACGTATCGCCAAGTACCCGCCGAGGCGCTGGCAGCGGAGCAGCCGGGCAGTTTCGACGCGGTCTGTTGCCTGGAAATGCTCGAGCACGTACCCGATCCCGGATCGGTAGTGCGCGCCTGTGCCGATCTGGTCCGGCCCGGCGGCGATCTATTCTTCTCGACCATCAACCGCAATCCAAAGGCCTGGGCCCTGGCGGTAGTGGGTGCAGAATACGTGCTCGGGCTCTTGCCCAAGGGCACCCACGACTATGCCCGCTTCATCCGGCCCTCGGAGCTCGCGCGCCATCTGCGCGCGGCCAACCTGCAAGTCAAGGAGATCGCCGGCATGCGCTACAACCCCTTCAGCCGCCACTGCAGCATCAGCGCGGACGTGGACATCAACTACATCGTCCATGGGGTACGCCCGGCATCGGTGCCCCCGGCATTGGTGCCCCCGGCATTGGTGCCCCCGGC
>Ga0209390_10009293_pt1 | contig 11830 bp, 9 predicted proteins | sample BON01_FD_187212 | JGI IMG/M metagenome (GOLD analysis project Ga0209390, IMG submission 187212) | Freshwater microbial communities from Lake Bonney liftoff mats and glacier meltwater in Antarctica - BON-01 (SPAdes) (version 2) | ecosystem: Environmental > Aquatic > Freshwater > Ice > Glacier... | reverse complement strand
GGCGAGGAAAAACCGGCGGTCGTCGTCGTCATGGAAAATCGTCTCCCGCCGGTTGCCGCGCGCCATCACGTGGTAATAGGCACCGGGGAATTCAATACGGAGACTCCTTGGCATGAACGGAGCGTAGGGGAGCGGGGATTTTTGTCAAGTTTTGCACCTTGACCCCATTTTCTGACCCCATTTTCCTGACCCCATTTTCCTATCATCTCCAGAATCCTCGCCTGAAGGTGTTCATAGAGCGACCGGAGTTCTTTCAGCCCTTGCGCTGCATCGAGCGAAACGCCAGCCCATCCCTGTTTCAGGATAAATGCCTGCGGGTCTTTGGCGATGAGTTCCAGCAACGCGATATCCCCACGGTCGCGGGCTTCGATGATCGCCTGGGTGAGGCGCTCGTAGGTCTTGCGCTTCTCGGGATCCTGCTCGTGGAGATCCGGGTGGAACATACGCACAAGTTTCTTCCAAAGCTGTTTCAGGCGCGCGTCAGGTTCTGTGGAAAGTAGGATAGCCGTCCCGGCTGTCTCGGCAGCCGGGCGTCCCGCCTGCTGACTTCGGAAACACAACTAGCAAATCACAAATTCCCTCGCGCTGATAATCACCGGTCGTGGCTTCGGCGGCTTCCTCGCCTTCCGCCAGCAAGCGCTCGATGAAAGCTTTGCGGAAATTCACCAACACGCGGAGACTATCCCGCTCCTGATAATACGTCCGCAGCGCACCGAAGAGCTTGGAGCGGATCGCATCCACCTTGGATTCCTCAATCCCGGATTCCATCTCCAGATCCGCCAACCGGTTCCGCGCCGCCTCCACCAGCCGTTGGTAAAACTCCATCTCAGGTTGTTGGAAAACCACCAGCCCGGCGGTGTCACCGCCCGCGTTTTACTGAATCTCCAGATCGAGAAACGCCACGTCCTCCGGCACGGAGCCATTCTCCAATGGTCCGAGATACCACCGACCCATCGCCGAACTCCGCTCGTTCGAGGACTCCGAAAGCCAGCCCAACGAGCGAATTCGGATTCCATCCCTGTTCCCGGAGTAGAAAAATGTTTCAATGAGACACTATCATTTATGAAACTCAAGCCGGTCTCCTGAAACGGAAACCCGTATCACTCGCTCGCCTGTCGTAATTCCACCCAAAATCTTCTCCGCAATCGGTCCACCCAGCATCCTATCCATCACCCGTTCCAGATTCCTAGCTCCGTATTCCGGGCTGTAACCTTCCCGCAGGATCAGCTCCACCGCGCTTTCATCCAGCTCCACCGTCACGCCCCGATCCGAAATCCTCGCATTCAGTTGCGTGAGCAATTTCCCCACGATCTCCCGCGCCGCATCCATCCCCAGGGTATTGAAATGCACGATCTTCGTCAGCCGGTTCACCAGTTCCGGCCGCAAATGCTTGCGGATTGCCTCTTCGCATGGAGCGTGGGCATCTTGCCCTCGTTCTTCATCTTCCATCCCAAACCCCATCCTCCTCTTCGCCACCACTCCGCTCCCCAGATTGCTCGTCAAAATAATCACCGACTCCCGGAAGCTGCACTTCCTTCCCTGGCTGTCGGTCAGGGTTCCCTCATCGAAGATTTGCAGAAACAAATCCAACACCCGTGGATGAGCTTTCTCAATCTCATCGAACAACACGACGCTGTAGGGATGCGTCCGTATCGCATCCGTTAGCTGGCCGCCCTCGTCGTGGCCGACGTAGCCCGGTGGCGAGCCGATCAGCTTTGCCACCGAGTGCTCCTCCATGAACTCGGACATGTCGAAGCGGATCATCCGCCGCTCGTCGTGAAACAAAAACTCCGCCAGCGCCTTCGCCAGCTCCGTCTTGCCAGTGCCGGATGGTCCCACAAACAGAAACACCCCCGCCGGACGCTCGGGCTTTTTAAGTCCGGCACGCGCCAGCCGCACCGCCTCCGCCACCGCGCCGATGGCTTCCGGCTGTCCTTTCACCCGCCCGGAAAGCAACTCCTCCAGCCGCTTCAAGCGCTCCCCTTCATCCGCCGTCAGCGTCCCCACCGGAATCCCACACCGCGCCGCCACCACCCCCGCAATCTCCTCCCGCCCCACCCGCAAGTAGCTGCCGCGTCCCGCGTAGCTGCTGCGTCTCGCGGCAGGCCGTGATCCCGGCGTCCCGCCGGGATTCTTCTCTTCGATCAACGGCTGCGGAGTCAAAGTCCGGAACCTCACCGCCGCACAAGCCTGATCCACCAAATCCAGCGCTTTGTCCGGCAACCTGAAATCCGGCAGATACCTCACCGACCACTCCACCGCCGCCTTCAGCGCATCGTCGTCCAGAGCCACGCCATGGTGTTCTTCCAAGCGCTCGCGTAGGGCACTTAGAATTACCACCGCCTCTTCCGGTGTGGGTTCCTCGATCCGCAGCGGCTGGAATCGCCGTTCCAGCGCACCATCCTTTTCGATGGTCTGTCGGTATTCCTTGCTGGTTGTCGCGCCGATCAAACGGATCGCGCCACGGGCCAGCGCGGGTTTCAGGATGTTCGCCGCATCCATGCTGCCGCCCGCCTGCCCGGCACCCAGCAACAGATGGATCTCGTCGATAAACAGGATCGGCCTCGGCTCGGTGGACGCCTCACGGATCACCGCCTCCATACGCTCCTCGAATTCCCCGCGATACTTCGTCCCGGCCACCAGCGAGGGCAGGGAAATCTCGATGACCCGGGTCTTGCCCAGCTCTTCCGGCAAGCTCCCATCCGCCATGAGCTGCGCAAATCCCTCGACCACCCCGGTCTTCCCGACGCCCGGCTCGCCGATCAGAATCAGGTTGTTCTTCCGGCTTTGCAGCAGAACCCGGGTAATCGCCACCAGCTCCGCACGTCGACCGATCAATGGCGGTAGAGCCCCTTCCACCGCCAATGCCGTAAGATCACGCCCGAAGCGCTCCAGCGCGGTCTTTTTCTTTGGCTTTTTGTCCTCTTCCTCCATTGGGCGGGCATCACTCCTTCTTTCCTCCTGCGCCTTGTGGTTTAAAATTTTCTGCCTCAATCCCCCCAATCCCCGCAACACCTCAAACGAATCGCACCCCAGCTTCGTCACCGCCGCCGTGAATACAGGATCTCCACTCTCGATCAAAGCCACCAACAAATGCGCCGGCCGCAGGCTTCCGCCATCCGCCGACGCCAGGACTGCCCCCTGCTTGAAAATCTTACCCAACGCCGGACTCCGGTGCAAGGGACGCTCCGCAGCTTCCTGCTTCCGCCCCAACTCTGCCCGCAAGACCCGCCGCAGCTTCATCGGCGAAAGCCCGACCGCTTCAATGGCCTCCTTCACCTCGGACAAATCCGCCGCAATCCGCTCTTCCGCCACCTTCCACTCCGGCGCTGCCGCATCCAGCAACGCGGAAAGCTCCAAATCCACGGCCTTGCACACACCAATCCAAAAATGCGCGGGTTCGATCACCGGAAACCCGGCAAGCGCCGCTTCGGCCTCGGCGATGCGCCAGCAGATGTCGATGGAGGGGGAGATCATGGGAAATTAGTGTTACAGTTCCTCGTATCAATCCTCAGAGGGAAAGTGATAGTCCCAAAAAAGGTGGATCACCCATTTGTTATTTACTACCAAACGAAGCTTGTCTTGGGACAAATTCAACGACTTGACACTCTCATACGGACCAGGAACAACGAAGAGTTCCATCCCTATCTCGCAATCAATCACTGATACGGTGCCATCATTGCCACCGAGAAACGCGAACGGATAGCAATCAAACGCCGCGATTGGGGATTCATAAGAAACGCTACGACTCGTCGGGCATGTTCTGAGTAGCCTTCCCGTTGCTACATCCCAGACCGCGACCCCGTGTCCACGGGCGAGAAGCTTTGAGTTGTCGTCACAAAGTGCAATTTGCCACACCTTCCGATCCTCGCTTTCGAGGTAGGTTGTGATTTTGTGCCACTTCCGGCTCAGCCACTTCCGGCAAGAATACCGTGCCAATGTCGTCTTTTGAAGCGAGTAGTCGCGAATCTTCGCTATCGCCCATTTCCCGTCATCGCTAATGCACGCTAGCGAATCGCAGTTGCTGTGCGGGAGCTGCATTGAAGACACGGCGCGATCCAAGACATCATCCCACAGTACTATAATATCATACGACCGGGGAACTGCCTGACGAAAAATCGTGAAGCGGCCATCCGGTGTCGTGCGCGCGGTATGCAACCCTTGTGAGTAGTGATACCGAGTCGCTGGACCTTTCGGTTGTAGACCCTGGACATTTGGGTAAAAATCATTTGTGGAAGACGATGTCTCGAACTGGCGCTCCAATACTCCAGATCTCAATTTAGTGGGTACGCCGTGAGCGCAAATCCGTTGTTCCAATTCTTGGAGACTGCTGTCCGTAAGCAAGTCTTCCTGTAGTTGAAGGCTTCGAACAAGCTTGAGTGCTGCTGTGAATTGCCCACGTGCGAAAGCTTGTTCGGCAAGAGCGAGATTCGATTCCACCAGTTCACACTTGTGATGGACTTCAGCAAAGCTGGTTGGCCGAGCCAAGGATTGAAATGATGAAGGGGGTGGTAATGAAATCTTTACTGAAAATACCTGGTTGCTACCATCGCAACCAAAGAGCATGACATGATCATTAAACCACTGCACTTCCCATATATCTCTATCAATGTCCTTGAGCTTGATCGTGCAAATTTTCCTGCCGCTAGATAATTTCCACAACCCAATCAAGGACGATAGTTTCGTTTTTTTATCTGTATAGAAAACATTATCAGAACCTACACCCAGTAAGTATTTATTCTCTGGCGAAAATGCAATTTTACTGTGGTCGCAACCGTTTCTAATTACTCTCGCAATGCCGTCATCCACGGCCCAAACATGAAGAGGGCTTCCACCAGCAATGTAGTCACCAGCAGGAGACAAGGTCAGGCGCATCACACAGTCTCCCGGTGAATTTTTCGACAGGATGCCGACCATTTCCCAATCTCCGCTGGAGGCGGACATACCAAGCAAGTCTTTACTGTCGCCGATGAAGCACATACGCCGTGTTTGGGAACTGTGGTGAATTTTGGGTCGCTTCCATAAGCGGGGTACATCTTGGCAAAGAACAATGTATCCGGACGATGGGATCTCAACGGCGTCATATGCGGTAACTACAGGTAGCTTTGTAATATGATGAGTCTTAAATGGCCAAGCGCCCGCCAGTCTTTTGGCTTCCTCTGGATTTGAGAGGTCAAGTTCTCCCATGGGGATTAATTCAGGTATCTTCCAAATGCGTATGCGACCGTCGGTTGTGCCTCCGGTTATCAATTCACACTCATTGACCAGACTGAAACAGCAGACACGGCACTCATGTGCACCTCTACTTTGGACGATTGCATGTGTCCTTAGATCAAATGAGTAAATGCGGGTCTCGATGGGGATTTCCAGCTTTCCCTCCTTCATTTTTGCACTATCAGGCTGCGTTATGGGCTTGTTCTGCGAAAAAATCACCCATTGACCATCACTTGTGATTGCACAGTCGCTGATCCAAAGCCTATCGCAATCCTGCCGACCAAAGGCAGTTGTTGGAAGCGTCTCTGCGGGCAGCTGAATCGGGAATGAAGCAACCTTTACCCCATCCAGTGTTTGGATAAGGACACTGCCAGTCCTGCTTACGGTGATCAACTGAGAGTCGCCCTCATCTGTGGTGACAAGCTGGATGGCCGCGAGTGGCGAAGGATGGCGGGCAATCGTCTTCGACCGGGTTTCATTCGCGGGCAGATGCTTCAAACGAGCTGCTCGGGCGTGTATAGGAACGCCGCTCTCCGTGCAGATGTGATCCAACAGTGTATCAAGAGCATCGGAATTAATCTCGTTGCGGAAGCTCGACAACCACGTGATGATGTCTTCGTCGGTGGCTTTAGCCAACCTCCATTCAGTCACCAACAAGTTGAATTTTGCGTTGAGATTCCGAGGATTAAGCTTCATCGCCTGTTCAAGGCACTCAATTCCACGCTCAGTTTTGCCAAGGTCTAGCAGGGACGCGCCTTTGTTGTTCAGTGCATCGGATGAAGCCTGACCTTCGCCGGTATAGCTGCGAGGATACGTCTCACCTGTGAGGTTTTCATGTATCCTAATGAGCGCCTCGGCTTGAGCTAGAAGGTTTGATGACCGCTGCTTGACGGGCACCACAAGACATTCGTGAAGCAGTTGAGCCAGTGGGTCAGTCTGGACTTTTTCCTGATAGAATTCCTCAAGCACAAAGGGCGCAGCCCTACCATCAGCCCAATCGCATTCGCCTTTGAGCATCTCCAGAACCAATACCGCCCAACTCCAGGCATCCGAAGCCGTTGATAGCGGTTGTCCAGCGAACTGCTCAGGCGATGCATACTCGGGAGTCAGGAAACCAGCCCCTTCCACTAGGATGCTTTGACCGACCTTGCGCGTTGTTGCAGCACCTTCATGTGCTGCCAAGCGGGCATTGGCGAGCCCGAAATCGCTGACCTTGGCAGCTCCGTCTGTCGTCATCAAAACATTGCCCGGCTTCACATCTTGATGCACTAGGCCTTTCTGGTGGGAGAAGTGCAGCCCCCAGGCAACTTGAATGGCGATGTCCAGAATGCGCTCCATTCCGGCCTCGGCTCCCTCCTGATAAAGCCGACCACTACGAATCCATTCAGAAAGCGTACCTCCCTCCACAAACTCAGCAAAAATGCGCGGAATTCCTCCCAGTCTTCGGACATAGAAACAACTGACTATGTGGGGATGAAGACCGAGATTGACCCATGTTTCTGCTTCACGCTCGAAGTTGGAAGCCTGTTCCTCTGTCTGAAAGAACTCGGGACGTGGTGATTTTACGGCCATGTCCATATCCCAGTCCTTGTGATAAGCTCGGTAAACGAGCCCCATGCCACCACTGGTGAAGACGTCGCGGATCGCATACTTGTCCAAAATGACATCGCCGTTTTGCCAAATGGACGGAACCTGTTCTTGATCTGAGAAGTTCATAATGTACTCCGGGGCTTTTTCATGGTTTGAGTGGGAAGATGAATCATGTGGGCGAGGGGGATAATCTTCAACCTACACGGTAAAAGCTGAAATTCTTAGGTCGGTGTTGATGTATGAATTTATCTGGAATATTTGAAGCATCCTGCATAGTAGCTTGATCCGATGATTCGTGACTTACGTCGCTTTTATTCCTCTTGATGTGGTTGGGACAATTAGATTTCCATTCGGTTCCAAGATACGGAATCGCCAACTCATTGAAGCCTTGGAAAGCTTGTCGCTGTCTTCGGCAGTTGCCAGACCCTTGGCATGCAGTCCCAGCGTGAGGTATTGAAGATCTTGGACGTCGTGCTCTGTTCGCTCCTCGCCAAAAACATCGCGAGGATTGGGATAGCGTCGAAGTAGAATCAACCCCTGCATCACCAAGGTCTGAAAATGCCGGTAGTATATCCACTTTGGATTGATTTTCGATGCGTGAATCCACCCAATTTCGTCAGCAATTCTTTGTATGCGGGGCGGTTCTCTAAGCTTTTTGCATAATTCGACGAAATCTTCGTCTGATGACCAAATCCCGGCCAACTCATCATCCGAGAAGCCGGGAACGGTTCTCGTGGCTTTTACGTTTCTGAGGAAATCAATTTGAGGAACAATATTTTTCGAGTTGTGCTGCTCCAAAGCTTTAGCAATGTCTGGCGTAGGATGCCATGTTGTGCTGGCAATTTCTGGATTGAAAATCATCTCACTGCAGGTGACGGATCCTGCGGGTTTCCCAGTGTCACTTTCCTGCTTGAGAAGTGATGCAATGTGAACTCGTCGAAATGCAGGGAATTTTTTTAATTCCCGCTCACGGTTCTCTGGCGACGTGGTAAAAATTTCATAGTAAAACGCCGTTGGCACAACGAGTGTGTATTCTTTGGCAAGCCGAGAAAGGTTTCCCGATTTTCGGTTTGCATAGCTCTTGTCGATCACAAGGGGGGGCTTCATGTTTGTGAGGTTGGGATGGATAGGATACGTTGTAAAAGCTGAAACGCTGAGTTGAAGAGGAGGAAGGGATGTGGAAGAGGTGCCCATGCTCCTTGAATACGGGCGAGGTGGAAAATCGTCAACTTGGGGGAAAAATAGGCATTTTGTGGCTCATTTGAGACGCTTTACGGTGCTTGATGCAAGCAGGGACCGCATTTGGGTGATGGCGATATCGTTGAGAGTGGCGAGGCGATCGGGCTGTGGTAGGCCTTGGCGGATGAGGACGGAGTTCAGGCTTTCGAGGTTGGTGAGGACGACGAGTTGCTCCAGCGGGGCGTGGTCGCGGACGTTTCCCTCGGCACCCGGGTTGGCTTCGCGCCATTGTTTGGCGGTTTGGCCGAAAAGGGCGACGTTGAGCAAGTCCGCTTCGCTGGCATAGACGGCGGAGGCTTGGGATTTGGTGATGGAGGGAGGGATGAGGGTGTCCTTGATGGCATCGGTGTGGATGCGGTAATTGATCTTGGAGAGGGTGCGCTGGAGATTCCAATCGAGCTTGAGCCGGTCATTTTCCTCGTCCTTGAGGCGCTGGAATTCCTTGATTAGGTAGAGCTTGAACTCGGGGCTGAGCCATGAGCCGATCTCGAAGGCGATGTCCTTATGGGCGTATGTGCCGCCACCGTAGCGACCGGCTTTGGATTGGAACCCGATAGCCCCAGTTGCTTCGATCCACTTTCTGGGTGTGAGCGAAAACCGGTTCAGACCAGCCTGATTTCTAAAGGTCTCGAATTCGAGACCTTTAAACTCCGGATTGTGAATCTTCTCCCAAATGCCGATGAATTCGAGCGTGTTGCGATTGCGCATCCAGTTGTAAATCAGGCCATCGTCGCCGAATTTTTTCGCCATGTCGGTTAGCGAGATGAAATCGCCCGTATCATTGGAAACCACGGCAATCGCGGCTCCTTGGACGTCGATGTTGTTTTTCTTGGCTTTGCTCATGGGATTTCAGGTGCTGGAGGTATTGAAGGGATCATTTCAGCGGATGGCGGCGAGTAGTTTTCTGGCGTCGGGAAAGCGGTCTTTCGGATTTCTGACGAGGGATTTGTCGATGGTGGTGGAGATTTCCTTCTCCAGTCCCGGCAGCCGCTCGCGGATCGGCACGGGGTTTTCGTTGAGGATGATGTCGATGGGGTCGCGTTTGGGATCGAAACGGTAGGGAAATTTTCCGGTGAGGAGGTGGTAGAGAGTGGCCGCGAAGCTCCAGACATCGGAGACGGGTTTGACGTATTTGAAGTTCACGATTTGCTCGGGCGGCATGAAGACCGGGGTGCCGGCGTATTGGCCGGTGAGGCTCATGCCGCTGAGGCCGGCGATCTGGAAGTTCTTGGCGAGGCCGAAGTCGGACACCTTCGCCCGGCCTTGGTGGATGAGGATGTTGTGCGGCTTGAGGTCGCGGTGGACGAAGCCTTCCTTGTGGGCGGCGGCGAGTCCTTCGAGCGCCTGGAGTGCCCACGGGCGGATGGTATCCCATGGCAGGGTGCCGCCGTGGCTGCGGGCGACATCGGCGAGCGAGCCGCCGTCGCAGTATTCCATGACGAAGAAGAAGGTGCCTTCGTCCGAGCCGCTGTCGAGGAAGCGCACGATGTTCGGATGCCGCAGCTTGGCGATGACGTCCATCTCGCGCTTGAACTGGGCTATGGCACGGGTGTCGGCCTGGGCGCGGGAGAGCATGATTTTCACGGCCACTTTTCCCGCGCCGCTCTGCTGGGGTTTTGCCAGATAGACCGCCCCGCAGCCGCCGCGGCCGAGTTCGCGCTCGATGTGGTAGCCTTTAAGAAGGAACGCATCCTCGCCGGGTTTGCCGAAGATCAACTGCTGCATGGCCTCCGGCGAGAGCCCGGAAAGATCGCCCTCTGGCAGGGCGGCATTCACCTGCCGCACGCCAGGGACATCCGGCGCGGCCTTGATGCGAACCTCGATGCTGGATTGGCCGACGGTGATGCGGTCGCCGTGCTTGAGGTCTATGCTGGGATACTGGCGCGTAGCTCCTTGTTCCGGGGTTTCGCCTTTTTCCCGCCCGCCGCATTTTTTCCCGTTCACATGGGTGCCGTTCATGCTGCCGAGGTCGCGCAGTGAAGCTTGAGGTGGGCAGGCTTCGAGTAGGAAGTGGTGGCGGGAGACTTGTGTGTCGTCAGGAAGGCATAGATGACAATCCTTCATCCGCCCAAGCAGGAAGGTGTCGTGCTCGGTGAGTTCGAAGGCTTTTGAGGTGCCGTCGGGTTGTTGGACTTGGAGGTGGACGGTGGAGGGCACGGTTATTGGTTAGAGGTTATTTGTTATTGGGGAAGAGTTGAAGAGGAAAAGGCGGAATGTCGAAGGTCTGAAGAGGTTGGGTGTGGACGGGACGCCCACACTCCCTGATTACGGTTGAGGCGGGAAATCGTCAACCTGGGTGGAAGACTGGTGGCGGGACGCCTCCAGCACGGCCTGCGGCGGGACGCCGCAGCTACTTTTGAGGAAACCGAGGGTATCGACGCCGGAAAAGCCCATGGATTCGAGTTTCTCACGGAGCGAGGCGATGGCGGCGTGGGCGAGTTTGTGGGCGGCTTGTTTGGAGATGCCGAGGGAGGCGCCGATCTCGTTGTAGCTTTTCCCATCGCGGATGCCTTCGGTGACTTGGCGCAGGCGGGGTGAGAGGGTGGCCATCGCTTGTTCGAGGTGTCTCGCGGATTCCTGCATGGCCGCATGTTGGGGCAGCGATGCTGCGTTTGCTGCTGGAATCCGTTCTACCAAAGCCTCTGGCCGGGTGGCGGACTCAGTGGCGGGTGAATCCAGCACATAGAGATGATGCCGGTGGTGGCGGACTTGTTTTTCGTAGAGATCGCGGAGGGCATTGCGCATCGCACGGGCGGCATACGCGGGAAAATCGCCTTTGGTTGGATCGAAAAGCCGGGCTGCACGGGCAAGGGCCTCCTGGGCAGCCATTTCGATTTCCGCATGGGGCAGCCCCGGGATATTGTCGAAATCCCGCGCGATCTTTGCCGCGAGGGGAAGGAGATCGTTCACCAGTGCGCACATAGGGCAATCCTGTGCAGCGAAACTTCAAACTTCAAATTCTAAACTTCTGATAGGGTAAGTCCTTACTTCGGGTCAGTAGTCGTATTGCAACATTTTGAGTATTTCCCCGTTGGAGAGGATCGCTTCAAGCGGCATGTGGCTGGACTTCGCGTTGGATTCGTTCCCCGGTTTCGCGTGCGGCACGCAACAGTTTAAAGTCGAGTTGCAGGCGCAGGTCGTATTGACTCGGGTGCGTCTCACGCACCCTCACTCCTTCGGAGAAAGTAGCGTTCGCTCCTGTCCAAAACGGCTACAAGCCTTCGCCTTTTTTCCGGGGCTTCGTGAGTTTACGTGGGGGTTTCACGTTTGGGGGATTTTCATGTCAATCGGGGGGCTTTCAATCCAGCCAGTTTTCTACCCGCAGTCCCGGCACTGGTTTGAAGTCGGCGAGGTTGCGCGTGAGCAGGGTGGCATCGTGAGCCAGGCAGATGCAGGCAATTTTCAAATCCTGTGTGCCAACTTTCTGACGGAGCGCTTTCAAGGAATCGAAGTGGTTCGCAGCATCGTCATCCCATGGAAGCACCAGCCAGGATGCGAATACCTCGACCTACCTGACGAGCCGCTGGTAGGCGGCGATTTGGGTTCGTGGAGCGGTGCGCCGACGGATTTCGGCGAGCCAGCCGCGCAATGATTCCTCGACGGTGATCGCCGTAACCGCTGCGTCTGCATCCACAGCTTCGAGCGCATGAAGCAATCTAACCCATCTTTAACACCTTGATTGGTAAATCTTTATTCTTTAAAGGATTGCGGGGATTTCAAATTCCTTCGGGCACTACATTTTGTTTGTTTTGTTAAATTGTCACTCTTTGGAGACCGCCGGGATCGG
>Ga0209390_10009292_pt1 | contig 11831 bp, 10 predicted proteins | sample BON01_FD_187212 | JGI IMG/M metagenome (GOLD analysis project Ga0209390, IMG submission 187212) | Freshwater microbial communities from Lake Bonney liftoff mats and glacier meltwater in Antarctica - BON-01 (SPAdes) (version 2) | ecosystem: Environmental > Aquatic > Freshwater > Ice > Glacier... | reverse complement strand
GCATGTGAATCGGCTGAGGATGTCTCAAACACTCGATATAATTGTGTTTCGAGCATTATGTGTGTCTTGTATACAAGTATTTTGTGATGTATAATACGACTTCAAAGTGTCGGAAAATGACACAAAAACGTGTTTTGTGAGTGTATTAGTTGGCTGGCATTTCTCTGGTGGTGGCAGCATATTGCTAGCGCTGCACCAAATCTCATTGCAGCCCGACCAACTTTCCCCAAAATGTTTGGCAGATCACCCGACGAGTCCGAGCACTGCCGGAAATGTTCAGACTGTCATACCTATTCGGAAAATGGATGCATGTGTATTGCGCTATGCATATATCTGCATGGTTGAAAACTGCCATTGTATGTGTGTGTATTCGCACATGTACGACAGAAGCTGTTTCAAAATAGGTACATTGCAGTCAAAAAATACAAGGCAGTACAATTATACATCGGGCTACAATTATACATCGGGCTACAATTATACATCGGGCTACAAATTGCTTGAAGTTCTCTATTCTGTTCTCCCTTGCTTCTTCCGGGGTGGAGTTCGGGTGCGAACATCTCGGGCGTCTCGAACATCTCAGCGGTGCCCGCTGTAAACGGTGCTGTATGTACGACAGGCATCATATATACGGCTGTTTGCCTTTCTCTGTGCGGTTCATCCGAAGTGTCAGAAATCTACACGAAAAAACACGGATTGGACACCAGACTTTGCGTCCAAACTCACAGTAGCGTTTCCCGAGGCTGTGCATTTATACAGTTTCGATAATAAAATTTGCTAAAACACGTATTCGAGACGTGCGCTGCATTTACGATACCATCCAGTGTCGCAAAGCCGGGTTCTACGCTCTCTCTCTACAGCTCCTCCTGCTCTGGAGTCATGGAGATCATCAAGTTCTGGCATCAATTATTATTCGCGAATAGGTACAGCATCTGCAGATGATGCAGGAGTGTTGGCCTTTACTGATCCGCCAATCTACTCTACTGTCGAGGGCAGATGTGTTGGTTTTTCTAGGGGGGGAGGTCACGCCAGCTTTCCTTTCTGAATGGAAAGAAGCTTTGCGGCATTTACCAGTCAATGCTACATTACATTATCAGCCACTGCGATTATTATACGCGAATATGTGTTCCGTGTGCGTGTTAATTGACTCACATTTCTCTGTCGCATCAAGACTACTGTTTACTATTGCAACTGAACTACGCATTGGAAAGTCTAAAAATGTTGAAGCATTATAAGAGTCACGATCAACAGCATCAACTCATTTGCCGGTCAACACCGCACCATCGTTTTTCAATTAGGGCTTTGGGATGGCCAAAACACCACCAAGGTCTATGTTGTCCTGTGGCACAGCAACTACCTTCGTTCTTAGTAACGAGGGAGATTTATGGGTTACTGGATTGAACCACCAGCTCCAGTTGGGACTCAGCAATGCCTGCCAACGCAACCGCATCCAGCCTTTATCATGGGAATATTTCGAACTTGTTCATAGCACAAACAACAAAATACCCGCTTTTCGGGCGGTGTATACGTGCGGGAGCACGACGTTTGCGACGACGGTTGAAAACAGTCTGTTTTCGTGGGGAAATAACAACCACGGTCAACTGGGGCAAGGCGACGCAAACGACGTGTGTCTGCCCGCTCGCGTGTGTTTCTTGTATTCCGACGTGTCAAAAGACATGTGTCTGTTACCCAAAATCTGGCAAGTGAGTTGCGGAAATAATCACACCTTGATTCTGTCGGTGGATGGGAGGATTTTGTCGTGCGGAGAGAACACATGCGGTCAGCTGGGCCGGGGCGATATGGACTTCACAACGACGTGCAATCGTTTTGTTGTGGTATATCCACTGCACGGGCAACACACGGCTGCATCGAAAAACGTGCGATCTATCGCGTCGGGCGCGTACGTTTGTGCGATGATTTTGGAAGACGAGTCGCTGTGGCTATGGGGCAATCACGTCTACGGCCAGGTGCCAGGAGCGCCGCGCCCCGGCGGAGGCTTCTTGCCTCGAAAAATTCCCTTCAAAATTGAGGACATTGTCGATGACTACGACAATGAAGACCCTGACCACGAGAGGCGACCGTTTCTGGTAGAAAGCATCTCGATATCGATTGAGCATTGTGCGTGTATTACAACAGACAAACGCGTGTGGACTTGGGGTATGAACAGTTTCGGGAAATTGGGCAATGGGACCAAAAACGGCAACTCATGTCGACCAGCAAGCGTTATGAGTGCGTCGCAACTGCAATCCATGTCGATGCCCGTGGAAATTTGCTGTGGCGGGCACCACACTCTGATCCGAACCAGCATTGGCTCGCTGTGGGCGGCAGGTGCTCACAAGCTTGGGATCGGGATAGATGGTGGTCACGAATCGAGTCTATGTCGTTTTCAGAGAGTTGCACTGCCACGTTGCGCGTATGTCGACGGCGGAGGAAACATGCAGGTGTTGGCCATGGCCGCTGGCAAAACGCACAGTGCCATCATCACGACGGGGGGGCATGTGATGACGTGTGGCAAAATGAAAGCGTCCATTCCAGTGACGCCCCGACCACTAGAGGAGGGCGAGGTCGCAGCGCACAGCGCGTTTGGGGGACTAGGTTATTTCCAGGGGTTGGCGCAACAGGGTCATGTTAGTACATTCCAGAAGGTATACAAACTCCAAGGGAAGGTGTCGTTTTTTGCAGATTTTTCGGCGTGCACTCTAGCAAAGGTGCACATTATGCTTCTGGGGGCACACTTTGACAAGACAGGGAGTGTGGCTAGCACGACGCCTTCAACCGACCGCATGTTCATGAATTTGGTTCCTGACGATGTGCTTGACGTTATTATTCGACAGATCATAGTGGTCTAGTCAGGTTTTGCATGAATTCGAAAAGAACATCATTGATTTCTTCGATTTCGCCTTCGTTTTGGTGTGTCCTGACATCTATTGTTTCCAGTGCCGCATCCATCTCCGTGGATGCCCTTTCTTGCACCTTCAGCGACAGCTTTATGCTTTCGAGCTGTCTTTGCATAAATTGATGTTGCTCTCGCAGTTCGGCCACGGTGGATGACAGGGCATTGATATGTTGTTGTAAATTGGAAATGTCGTTGGAGACGCTGGTGTCATTTGAACGACGATTGAAAAAGTTGCCAGCAGCAGATTCCTCCAGCACAGAACACTCGCACTCCATCGTGTCGAGCACGCATTGTGTTGTTGATGCCCTTATATACCATTGCCACGAGTACGCGAGACAGGAAGAGAGACACACACTTTGGTCTTGTAATAAAACAAATCAAATGTTTTTCAACGTGTGGGTCCCTAATGAGTGTCGGAATACACTTTGTGCAGTGCAAAGCTCTCACTGGGCAAAAGTGGTCGTGTGTGCTCGCCCTCGCATGTATCAGGTTCAAGAAGCGACCGACGATAGCTTGTTGGACCAGTTTCTGGACAATGGATCCCAGTTGGCACGTCGCTGCAAAAATCACACTCGCTTTGCCCACTGCGAGCAGCATATGTGTGTGGATTGCAGGGGGTGCACAAATCTCCAGGTTCAGCCGCAAATTTTCCTGGTGCGCACTGGCTGCATTGGTGGTTGTGTATCTGGAAACCTTTTTCGCACAAACATACGTGCTTGTTCCACATCATGTTTGGTGGACACGACTCACACGGGGCACCTGGGCTTGGTCGGAATTGTGTAAATGCACACAGCTCATCATCCATTACTTGTGCCACGCCAAAATTCAATAGCAGCAAAACAGCAACAAGACATTTGAAAAATCCTTGCATTGGATGTGTTGACAAATTCGAACTTTTATTCCGACCTCGGGGCTTTGTTCAATCTAGCCAGGTGAGTAGCAACATTTTTATAGCATTGACCAACACAGGTGTGAGAGAGTGTGTGTGTATATGCTACTCATATATTTGATACGCCTGACATTGAATCTGTTGACTTTGGCACAACGCAAGCACCCTAAAATAGAGAGATTTCTATTTCTCGGGACACGAAAGTTGATGGTGCCTTGCTAGCAAACTGCGCGTGAAGCACACGCGCTGTGTGTTTTGCTGTTTTTGGCAGTACATAGCAGTCTTCATGACTTACTACACGCAGCAAGCGACACGAGAGGTTGGCATGGGCAACATCCTGTTTTTTGCGACGGAGCAACACCCAAAGAAAAAAGAGAACAGGGTTGGGACGCTGACGATACAGGTTTACAAACACAAGGAAAACGCCGAATCACCAACAAAAATGCTACTCAAATGCTGCAACGTGGCTCCTATTTTGACTGGCACGATTTCAAGGGAGTACTCGATTGTGTCTTGTCACCAGGATGCTTTGCGCAGGCACATCAACATGTACTTGTGCCGACAGTATGGCAATCCATCGGCGGGTGGGTGCTCTGCGGTAGTGCCGGCGCTCAGCGATTCGCTCTATGTGTTGGCTGTGGAGATCGCGCCCGGGGAAGTCGGGTCGACAGAACAGCTTTCGCCGTGGGAAAGTGGGACGGCGACGAGTGACGGGGGCGGCGGGGGCAGTGCACGTGGTAGCGGCATGGTAAATAGTACTAGCAACAGGACCAGCAACAGCATGGTGCACATCAAATTCTGCCGGGTCGAAGACGTGCCCATGATTATGCAGGCGTGTCGTGTTTTTTTCCGACAGGTTTCATCGTCCGGTGGCGGGCAGATGAAGGTGGAGTTTCCGCGCGGACAGATGCCGATGTGGTGGAAACTGGCAAACGAGGATGTATTCGACTTTAAGAAGACACGTGAAACCTTCAGTAACGTGGAGGTGGTCGAGCAGTTCCGAGAGCGCAGCGGATGCCACTTTTCGACGTGTTTTTCCTTTGACGACAGCGATGTGCTGGTTTCCTCTCGTCTGCGAACACATGATGGCACCGGGTGGATCCCTGTGGTGTATGTGGACTTGTCGAAACTGATGATGGGTGAGATGCGCGAGATAAAAAGACGGCGAATGGTGGCGCTCGAGCAGGAGCTGTGTTCGGACAGGACGGGATAGCGCAAAAAGTGTCACTGGTGAGCCGTGGCAGAAGAGGGAGAATCCAGGTCGCGAGCGGTTTTTTGTCTGCTTTGGCATTTTTTGTGTGTGTAATTTCGGTGAAAAAACATAGGTGCGAGTGCGACACCGTCTCAGACCGTCTCAGAACTGCACATGGTTTATCTCGCATTTGCTATATAAGTACAGGCATGGAGGGTGTAGGAAAACAGTGACGCAATGTCAACAGATGATGAAAAGTCAAAGCAAGCCAGGAGCATTTGTGAGCAGGCAGAGCAACAGAAGACACGATTTTCCAAGTATCAGGCAACCGTGGCCGAGCTTGAGAAGGAACTGACAGAGGAGGAAATTGTAATCAAAGACATGATTGCGAACAGAAAGGGCGGACAGGCTGGTGACCTGCTCACGGACGGACTTGAAAAACGCAAGATCACTGTCAACGAAATGAACAAGGAGTTGGATTTACTCGTGAAAAAACAGACTGATATTACCAACCAAGCAGCTGAGCACGCTGGCAAGATCCTTGGCGACCACGCCGCAGAAATGGATCAGCAAAAGAAGAAAGCTGACATCGCAACCAAGTTCCAGGTGGCCAAACAAGGTGCAGCCATGCAGGGCAAACACGATGCCGCTTTGATCAAACAGTCCGCGGACGACGACGAAAAACACAGGACAGAAAAGGCCAAGAACGCCGCCGCACACACCGCAGAAAAGGCCAAAATGACAAAAGAACACGGCGCCAAGCAGGCTGGGTTGGTGGTAGATTTGTCAAAAAAACACGCCGCACACACGGCAAACTTGGTGTCTGTCAATGCGGAATTCTTGCAGCATGTCAAGATTTTTGTCGACAAGGTCAAGGGACTTCTGTCGAAAAGGGCGCAGTACGAAGGCGTATTCCTTGAGATTGACCATGCAATCGTTACCATCGACCAAGAGCTGGGCGAGTTCTCTGTTCACGCGACACAGCCTGTGACTACGGGCCCACTCGCTTCACGCACTGGTCTTCCTGTACCCGCAGCAGGCCCAGTACAAGGGCCTCCTAATAAGGGAAGTATCTAATAACGTGTTTCTGTAGCTGAACGTAGAACACAATGGACTATATACAACAGAAGTCAATTCAGAAGCCTAACAATTTAGACTTTTGTATGAAATGTGGCTACCAATGGTGCTGATTTTCGTTTGGCATACAGCACGATGTCACACTCGTTGTGGATATTGTGGGGTTAAATCGAGCTCAAGTGTAATAAACGTTTTTATCCAATACGTTGTGTCTGTGACTACGGACCCACTCGTTTCACACACTCACTGGTCTTCCTGTACCAAAGCCACGGGTGGGTTCAGCGGCATAATACACGTTTTTTGAAAACGCTTTCTCTGCAACACCCAACGTAACTCGAAGGAAAGAAAGATATCGACACACAAGGTGTATGCAATGAAGGAGAGAGTGACATTTTCGGACATGAGTGACGATTTCTTGCGCGACGTGATGCACGAAGAGCATCAGACGACTGGGCAGTCGAAAAAGAGGAAGATGGATAGCTGCAAAAAGACACTGGATTGTGACTGCTCATCGCCTCATGCGTCGAGTCTGGCTTTCGACACACAGGGGTGTCTGAAGTGCCCGAAAACCGACTGCGCTTTCTATATACAAAATTTCGTGGAAACGTTTCTGCACTGTAATAATGTCGACATTTACCACATTGGCCGTGTTTAGTCTGTATGGGTTTGGTGATTTTAAACAGCCAGTTCATTTATTAAAGTCAATGTGTAAAACCAGCTCTTGCCGGTCGGCTTTTTGTGTGTGTGTGCTGATCGAAGGGCATTAGCATGGTCCAGTATATACGCGTTGGTGTTTTGATGCACAACCAGCGCTGGCAAGCAATGCAGTCTATTGTGACGGCGGCGGTCGTGACGCTGCTGATGGAAGTGCAACCGTGCAACTCCAGATACACCCCACACACCGAGTACCGGCCACAAAAGGATGTCTGTGTCCAAACACTGCACCACAGCGGTGCATTCCTCATCGAGAGCGCAGGGGGATCTTCGCAACGGTCGATGTATTGTTCTTCCAACACCGACTTTGTGCCCGCGACATACGGTGAGAAGCGAATTGTGCCGCAGACGTTCACACAGTACAGTCTGTGGGCAGAGACGCCCGAAAATTCTGTCACACCCAGCGCTTGTGCGCAGCAGACCAAGGCTGCGCTGTGTCCAGACGAAAAAGAAACACCTCTCTTCATCGTAGACCGTCCGAGCAATGCCTTGTTCGAGTGCCGATGCAAAGATGGGTACTTCTGGAAGTCGAGCGCAGACGACAGTGCTGGTGTTGGATGTGTTGAGTGCCCAGCCGGACAATTTTGTCCGATACATACCAACATGCATTTTTCATGCCCTCCGAATACCAAGCTTTTGATGGCGTCGGCGGCTTCGCGTGATGGTGTACGACGCTTTTTGGCACTCAGTGCTCCCGACGCATACTGCCAGGCGGACCAAGGGTATGTGATAAGACACGCGCATTCTGACATCAATGCCCTATTACGGGAGAGTAGAAGCACTGCATCGTCGAAATTTGAGTTTTACACCAGCAGCCCCTGTACCACGCCCTCGTGTTTTGAGAGATCACTGTGTGATGTGGCCGGACAGCTGATGCGCTTTGCAGGCAGATGTCCGTCCGGGCAATTTTTCGGCACTCTTGCCGACACAAACAAGACAGTACCTTCGTGTCAGATGTGCCCCGCCGACTCGTACTGCGTGGACGATCAGCGGACAGCATGTCGTCTGCACCAAAAAACATACGGTGTCGGTCACTCAAGCGAAGACGACTGTCGCTGCGCCCCTGGATCTTACAAAAGTGCCACCGACAGACTAACATGCATCAATATCACGAGTCCCGACTTTTATAGTCGGGCATGTCTCTCGTCGTCGGACAAGACGTGTGGTGTAAAACTACACTGCCCGCCGGGGCACCGCTGCTACAGAGGAAGTGTGGTGCTGCAGTGCGGGCGTGGCGAATTTCTCGACAGCGACTTGCAACAGTGTGTTGCATGCCCGTTAGGCTTCTACTGCGTGGAAGGTGCGGTTCTTCGGCGATGCCCCGATGGTGCCACCACGAGCCAAATTCGCGGGGCGCACGCCAGTGATTGCTTCTGCGTCGCTCCATTGTTCCAGACTGCCATCGCTGGCACGGCACAGGGTTTTGTATGCCAGAGTCAGCCGGCAAGTCATACTGTGCCGCAAACCGCATCCGCCAGAGGCGTGAGCTTTTCAGACACCGAGAGATCCCGGGCTATGGCGTATATGACAGTCAATATTCTGTTTTCCAGCCTGCGTGTCCATCACCGCACAGCTGGAAATATCATAGGCACAGTGTTGGTCTTTGATAGCCAGCGGGTGAGTCTCGAGGTGCATTTGTTCGTGCATAGCATCCAAAACAACGACGTGAGCATCGCCACCTCTTCACTCTCGCTGGTCAACACAATTGCTGGCGTCGCGCTGGAGCCATTGAACACGAAAATTGTGCTGGGTTGGATGGACTTTGCTGCGCTTGGACAAGGGAGCGTGGCGATTTATGTGATGTTGATGGACATTCAGAAAGGTTTGGTACTGAGAGGTCTGCTACAAACATCCCACAACACGAACACCAGTGAATTGTATGTTACTGCACAAGAATGGGTCCGAATGTGGGAATTCCAACCCAGTAGCTACTACACAACGCTGGCATTGCCTGACCATTTCGCGGTAGTGGCATATCAAGCAAGCGATACCGCTGAGATTCAGGCGGAACTGACTTTGACTGGCCAGAATATCACCTCAGAAGAACAACCCTACCACGACTTTGTGAAACTCGACTTACTGACGGGTCGAGTCAGAACGACCCAAATCTTGACGAACAAGAGCATCGCAGCGACCTTTTTCAATCCCTCTACGCTGAAAACAGACACCGAGCAGACGTCTGTCTCATTCTGCGACCCCCCTGCGCCCGACACCGGAGAGTTGGGCACAGAGCTGGCTCGTATTGACATTTATACATGGCAGCTCGCTGTCGCCAACGCCACCACTGCAGCATCGTCGTCGTCACACACTGAATCCCCATGCGGCGATGGCAGAACAAAAATGATCCCACAAGGCACGCAACTTGTTCACGTGTCAAGCACACAACTCGTCGCATACCGTGATGTGTATGGCATGTCGCCACTGGTAATCTTCCAAGACATAGAAAGTCGTTCCTTCGGAGTCTTGCACCTGGATTATGCGGTCTGTACTCCTGGAAAATGGGCAAATCGCGATTCTTTTTTCAAGTGTGTGTGTAGGCCTGGGTACAAGCCCCGCGCTCGCTCTATGTCCGGCAGTGTCATCGATGCCAGCAGTGACGATTGCGTGCTCTGTTCCAACACAGAGGTTTGCAGCGCCGGCACTCCGGTTACCGCGAATGCTTCCAAGTGTGCACCCGGCTATAAACTACACGCAGGCGTCTCTTGTGTGTTGTGTGGGAACGACGAATTCTGTCGTCACAGTCGAGGCAACGCATGTCCAGTCAACTCAGACACCTCGCAGACAAAGGGGGCTGTCGACGTGTCTGCATGCGTGTGCAAGCCTGGCTACCACTATCGCGATTCGCTGTACGGCATTTGCGAGGAGTGTAGGAAGCCCTTTTATTGCACTGACTCGCGCATGCACACATGCCCTAGGAATACCAGCACAGTGGTCGACAAAGCTGGAAACAGCAGGCTGTGTCGCTGCTGGCCAGGATTTTACGACCTTGGCCTTTCCACAGGAACACAGAATGACTCTGTGACGCTGCAGTGCGGCGAAACACCCATTGGATTCTACAACACTCCTGGTGGTATAAGAATGTGCCCAGCGTTGCATACCACGCAATACACGCAGAGCACGTCTGTATCGCAATGCGTGTGCGCAGGGGGGTACAAGATCAACCACAACCTGAGCAGCATTGACAGGTGTGTATCTTGTGTCCTTGGCGAAGTTTGTACGGTGGCGTCGCGTGGGATCGTCGGAAGCTGTACGCCGTATTACAAGCAGATAGCGAACCAACAGCACGACGCATGTGTATGTGAAGCCGGCTTTTATGACGAAATGGCCACCCAAGAGGGTGTGATGCGCTGCATCCCTTGTCCAGCAGGCTACTACTGTCCACAGGAAAGAGCGGCAAAAGTGCAATCAACTGTGATTCAGTGTCCGTATAAGACGACCTCACACCCTGGCACACCGAGTCAAAGCGGGTGCTTCTGCAAACAATCCGACAGAAATCTCATGACCAGTCCGGTAGCTCCATTTGCGCTGCGATGTCTGTGTGCCAGCACGCACTACGAGTCTGTGGAGAACATGTGCACGGCATGTCCAACAAATATGTTTGTGTCAGTGCAGACGATGTTTTCGTCAGTGGTCATGTTACCCCGGGTGTCGGCGTGTTCTTGTGTTTCGGGATTCTACAGACAAGAGCTTATTTTTATGGGCAATAACCAGGCCAGTGCATCTTGCATCATATGCCCTGTTGGGCACATCTGCCCTGTCGGACAAAACGACGTTGGACCTACACCCTGCCCAATGGGCACGTTCGGGCCGTCCATCGGGCAAGGAAATGAACGAGGTTGTCTGACATGTCCAGTGGCGTCAAAGTCGAACGCAGCATCCAAAACGCCAAATGCAGCATCCAAAACGCCAAATACAGCATCAAATACGTCAGATACAGCATCAAACACGTCAGATACAGCATCAAACACGTCAACCACAGCATCAAACACGTCAACTACAGCATCAAACACGTCAACTACAACACCAAACACGTCAACTACAGCATCAAACACGTCAACTACAGCATCAAACACGTCAAATACAGCACCAAACACGACGCCCAACACACAGCTGAGCTTGCAGGGGTCTGTCATCGACTGTTTCTTAGAATTTACACCGGTGTTTTCCAGCCGCGAGTTGGAGTTTGACATGTGTACCTTTGTGTTTGTCGTTTTCTCCGACGACGTAATGTCCGATGAGATTGCAAGTGCAATCCTGCGCATTTTCAGGCATAAAGATGCGTCGGTCGACGTGGTGCCTTCGTTGAAGCGGATTCAGTACAGCGTGACACTCACACACACATTCTTCTTGGACATACTGTTTGTGATTTCACAAATGTACGCCAATTGGTCGGTGATCCGCTCGCAATCACAGGACAATCCGACTTTTTACGCTTCCATGGTGCGCTACGTTTTTTGCGACACCATGTTGCGGATTGCCGACGACCTACATGCAACCAATGTCGACGTAGCTGTTTGCTATCTGTCCATGGATCGCATGACCACCGTCGGTAAGTTGTAGTCGTTGTTTGTCTACATCTGCACCTTTATGCCGTCTGTGGTCGCCTCCGATTTTGCCTTGATTCATGCCATTCTGTTACCATGTATTTGGTTTTGTGTTCAAGGTTGAGTTTGGATACGTCACTCTGAAATTATCTGAACAATTTTGAATGAGGGTTTTTTGGCGTCATCACCCCATATGTTTGATGGCACATTTTGCATAACATTTGTGTTTGCAATTTTTCCAATTTGCTGTGACGTTGGCGCTGCATGGTACACATTTCTCCCTTGTGTAATATGTAATTGTGTGTATTATTCACAAAACCTTAAACCCCAATTTCTAAACTTTGGAATAACCTTTGTCATGTGTCCAGGGAAACAGAGCCAGCCTGTTCTCCTTGTTTTGTGTGAAATGCTCCACAGCGACACCTTCTGATTTTTGCAAGTCCCTCCAAACAGATGGCATTACAAACACATTGAATCGGAACACAACCACATTCATGCAGTTGCGTGCCAAGTTTGCACTCG
>Ga0209390_10009289_pt1 | contig 11832 bp, 12 predicted proteins | sample BON01_FD_187212 | JGI IMG/M metagenome (GOLD analysis project Ga0209390, IMG submission 187212) | Freshwater microbial communities from Lake Bonney liftoff mats and glacier meltwater in Antarctica - BON-01 (SPAdes) (version 2) | ecosystem: Environmental > Aquatic > Freshwater > Ice > Glacier... | reverse complement strand
CTGTAGGGGTCTACACCGCCGAGTTCGTCAGGCTCCCGATAGGCGTGTTGCCATTCCCTATTGCGATACACCTTGTCTGTAGTTATTACGATCACAGCGCGCACCGAGGAGCATGAGCGAACCGCCTCGAGTAAGTTCGCCGTGCCCAAGACATTAGTGCGCAATGTACCCAGCGGATCCGCGTACGACTCGCGCACCAGTGGCTGGGCCGCTAAATGGAACACAACCTCAGGCTGGGCCGACGTGATCACTCGCTTGACCAAGTCAAGCTCGGCAATATCACCCCTTTTATCGGCGGCCAAGGTTGATTTGACTCGTGCTACCTCGAACAGGTTCGGTGTAGCCAACGGATCAAGGGCCAGCCCGTACACGTCAGCTCCGAGAAGGGACAGCCAATGCGACAGCCAGCCACCTTTGAACCCGGTGTGCCCTGTAACAAGAACCCGTCTCGACGACCAGCCCGATGTATGGATGGGTGCGACTTTCACCACAACTTCCACGGAGCTTCTCCAGACGCCCAGAGGGCCTCCAACTCTTCCTTCTCCCGAAGGGTGTCCATCGGCTGCCAGAACCCCTCGTGCTTGAACCCCATAAGTTGGCCGGCATTGGCTAGGTCTCTGGCCGGCCCTTTCTCCCAGCTCGTGTCATCCCCAGCGATCATTTGCAGGCAGTCGCGGGATAACACAAAAAACCCCCCGTTGATCAGGCCACCGTCTCCTAGGGGCTTCTCTTCAAATTCGACAACATCCGTTCCCTTCATTCTAAGTGAGCCAAATCGTCCAGCCCGGCGAACCGCCAGCACAGTCGCCATTTTGCCGTGACTTCTGTGAAAGGCGATTTCGGCGGCAAGATTCGCATTCGTCAGTCCGTCACCGTAGGTGAAACAGAAGTCCTCTTCACCCTCGAGGTAGGGGGCTACTCTTTTTAGTCGTCCGCCCGTGTTAGTGCTCTCGCCAGTATCCACAAGCGTCACCGTCCAAGGCTCAGCACTTTGCTGGTGCACCGTCATTGCGTTCTCTCGCAAATCGAAAGTGACATCAGACATGTGTAAGAAGTAGTTAGCAAAATACTCCTTGATTACGTATCCTTTATATCCGAGACACATCACGAATTCATTGATTCCGTGATGTGAATACGATTTTAAGATATGCCAGAGAATAGGTTGACCCCCCACCTCGATCATGGGCTTTGGTTTCAAGTGCGTTTCTTCCGAGATACGCGTGCCCAATCCTCCAGCAAGAATCACAGCTTTCACTCGACTCCCCTCTAAACGATTCTATTCGCATTAGGACGATGGGCCACTGAATCTATATCTACGATGGCTCCTAGTGAATCAATAGTGCACCAAGATTTACAAGTCAAGGTCTTCGGACCCCGATTCGAGCAATGTCTGCGAATAGACGAGGCCACTGCGGGACCGACTGGTGAAAGCCCGTATGTTAACAGGATGTGCGGTCTTATCGTTAAGCAGTGGGGAATATGAGTGAGAAAAACGCCACGGCACCCTATGCTGAGAATCAGTACCTTGCTGTTTCAGTTAAGCCTTCCGTCCTTAGTAACTCAATAAGACAAGAGTTGGAGCAGCTAGTGGAAAATCCGTCAAATCACTACTGGGAACCCAACGATCAACTCCGTAATCTGACAATTGTTGTTCCAACATTCCAGCGATCGGAGCATCTTTTGAGAACCGTCAGATTCTGGTCTGGAAAAGGGCCACAGTTACTGGTGCTGGACGGTTCACCAAATCCCACCAAAGATGATGGTCTATTTGACTCTGTGAAGGCTCTAACCTATGTGCATATGCCAGAGTCAATCCAATCCCGGTTAGTTAACTCCTCTGACTACATTCGGACGGATTACGTGACTCTTATGGGTGACGATGAGGTTCACATGCCAAGTTCACTTACGGCTTCAATCAAAGAATTAGAAGGCAACCCGAAGCTTGCTAGTTGTCTTGGATGGTCTGTTGGTTTTTGGCCCCGAAGGGGTAAAGAATCAACGCGGGAAATTTTGGGGCGCTCTTGCTATCCAGACCTGCACTTCCGAGAGAACACCCAAGAGAGTGCGCAGGAGCGCCTCTTAACACATTTTGGTCAGTACGTCCCATCCAATATTTATAGCGTTGTGCGAAAAGTTGCGTACGGGAATGCTTTGAAACTCATCGCTTTGCCGGGTGAAAGAGTCTTCGCTCAATCGGAACTCGAATTTGAATTGGCGATGCTGTATCAAGGTGGCAATAAAGTGCTACCGAATTTGCACTGGTTGAGAAATTTTGGGGATTCTGGAAATTCCACGCAAGATGCTGACACTAATCCTCAAAATATTTTTCATGTTCGGTTCCTTGATCCTGATTATTCCGCTTGGAGAAATGATTTTTTATCAACTCGAGCTCTAATTTTGGCTTCAATTGATGGGGAGGAAGCAGCACAAGTCCGGCTTTGGCTGGAGAAATCTCTGTTACTTTACTCTGAAATCTGTGCACGTACGATTTCCAAGCCAACGTTGGCAGCGCGGGTCGCCTCATACCTACAAATACACTTACGCTCTTTTGTCCCGGAAGAGCAGCATCACAGGGTGCGAAAGATTTTGAAAATTATCAGACGTCAAAACTTCAGCCAAAGTTTGCAAGAAGCCGTGAGAGATCTCAGTTTGAACGGCATGAAATATTCAGAAGCGGAGCTTAACCAGGTCATAGAAGAGCGCATTCAAGCCTGAAAACTCATAATCACTTGGCGTAATTCGTAGCAAAAGATTTCCGAAAACCTATGAAATGTAATTTGCCATTTTAGAGTAGGAATGCATGTTCTTAATATGTTCCTCAATGGAGCAGAGTTCTGATTCTTCGGTGCTCAGGAAAGCTTCCATTTGACGGAAAAATCCTGGCTTGAAATCGGAGTCAAGAGCATCATCAATGTCGACTTCTTGGATTTCAAACGAGCCGTGGCGCATTAGGTGGAGTTTCTCCATTGGGCGAAGGATTAGCCGGTGATTGACGGTCATGATTTCAACGCCCCACCTGCCTGGTGCTTCCCAGTCAGAGAGGTAGGAAAATAATGCCCCCGAGTCGAGTTTCCCCGCCCCTGCGAAACGAGAGGATGAGGAGTGTCCAGCGATTTCTCCGCTGGACCATGATTGCCAATCTGATGGCTGACCACAAAGATGGAAGACCAAGTCAACGACATGGGTGGAATTTGCTAGGAACCATCTTTGACGAACTTCTTTCTGGTAATTATCCGATTGCAGTAGGTGTTTGGGTTCGTTGAACTCAAAGAAAACACTTGTGACACCGCCATCAGCTTTAACGATCCGAGTCAATTCCTGGGTGGACGCATAGAAGCGCCTGTTGTAGGCAATGGATACGAGACAGCCAGTAGCGAGTGCGGCTTCTCTAATATTCGTGAGAACTTCGATGGAGAGGGAGCCTGGCTTTTCAATGAGAATGCGCTGCGTCCCCGCTTTGATGAGTAAAAGTGCCACATCTGCTAGGTCACTGATGGGCAATGCGAGTACAGCAATCTCAGGTGTAACTCTTTTTTCGAGGGCCGTTGCCAGGCCACCTGTCTCGACAGGCATCCCAGTTTCGCTCGTAAACATATCTGCTGACTTTTCTCCTCGTCCAATTACTGAGAAATCAATGCTCAATGCAGTCATGACCTTCGCGTGTGCGACAGCGATTGCACCGGCGCCAACAAGCCAAATGGAAATCATCAAGTAATCATGACAGTTTGAGAAAAGTTTTGATGCGTTCTACGTTGGTAATCCAATAATTCAGTGAGATACATCCTGTGATCCTCACGGACATCCTCAAATTTTGGGAGGCCGCATTCACCTGTTTGCAGTATTCCACCCACAAGATCAGCGGTCAGTTCACTTTGAAAAGGGCCTCTACCATGCAGCACGTCTTGCAGTAAGGATCCCAGCGCAGTTCCGACTGTTTCATCAATTACGGCGTCCCCCTGTTGAGTTCGAATTGTAATTGTCACTGGCGTTACTCTGTCGTTCTCCGCGAGCAATGTAGAGATCAAAACTAAGTCGCTGCCGCTCGAAAACCCGTACCTCAATTCCCCTGTGAATTCCAAGAATCCTTGGCGTTTTGATTCTCTCCACTCATTCTCGACTAGGGAGCAATCCAAGTTCACTAGATCTTCACTTGACAACCATCGAACAAGGTCACAAAAGTGAACACTGTTAGATCCTAAATTCCAATCTGAACCTTCAACAATCACTTGTATGGGACCAGCATTATGTAGTTCATTTTTTAATTCTTGATAAATCGGCCACAACCGTCGGGCATGATTGACCCAACAACCTTTACCCCTGCCCGCTAGCGCCGCTAGATCCTCTAAATCCTTAAGCCCAGTTGTGATTAACTTTTCAAGAATCAGGTAGTCGAATGCTCGTCCATCTAGGAAAGAGTTCAGGCTTTCGTATCTAATATCTGCTGTTGTCGCACTGATAACGAGATCAAAATGATCAGGTAAATCGCTCAAAGTAGAGTCGAACTTCACGGAATGGGTGCCAACGTCTATTGAGTAAGTGCCTTTCCATTTTTGAAATGCCGAGACGGAATTAATCGAAGGATCCTGTAACCAGATGTCTAAAGGTTGGTTTCCCGAGAGCAGGCCCTGCACGTACCGAGATCCCAGTTGACCAACCCCTAAAACTGCGATCGAAGGGTTTGGCCGCTGAGGCCTTTCTGCCAGCGGAATGTCCATAAATAGCCTCTTCTTAGAAAAAATCTGTGTATGACAAATAATAGCAATCCCGAATCGCACACCCAAACACGACTCTGAACTGATTGGGACGTCACCGTCCAGTCTCTTTAGCTTTTCTAGGATTTCGTCTCTTGAGCACTTCCGAAGATGCCCAATGAGTCTTACTCAGACCATATACTTTGAATTCGAAGTCTCTCACTGCAAAGGATCACTGTGTCGTTACCTATCGGTTTTAATGCCACTTCGGCATCAATCCAGGAAGCAATGGTTGCGATTTCGAAAGGGACGGCTAACGCCGCTTTTGCTTTAACTGATGACAATATCCTGGTGGGCATCGTGACTGATGGGGACGTTCGTCGGGCATTACTTGAGGGTGCACAGATGTCAGATCCCGTGATTCCTTTCATTCAGCGAAATCCAGCGGTTGCATCAGAAACGGAGTCCCGCTCCGCAGTTCTCGACTTGATGCAGGCACGCGCAATTTCACAAGTTCCAGTCGTGAACGCTGCCGGCCAACTAGTTGGGGTTCACCTTCTACGCGAACTACTGGGCAGGGTAGACAGACCAAATGTAGGACTGATTCTGGCCGGTGGTCGGGGAACCAGACTTCAACCAGTGACCGACTCACTGCCGAAGCCAATGATCCCAGTGGCGGGGACCCCAATTCTCGAACGTGTCTTGAACCATCTTATTGGTTTTGGATTGAACAGGATTGTTCTGTCAGTTGGCTACCTAGGGCAAATGATCGAAGACCACTTCGGTGACGGTTCCCATTTCGGATGTGAGATCACCTATCTGAAGGAAGACCCCAACAGTCCCCGAGGCACAGGTGGACCTTTGGCGAGCCTCCCAAGTTTGTTCTCTGAGCTAAGGGAACCGATTTTGGTGATGAATGGGGACTTGGTAACGCAGTTCGATGTGGCGGCGATGCTTACCCACCACGAACGCAGCGAGTCGATAGCCACCATCGGTGCCTTTAACTATTCCTACGAGGTGCCTTATGGGGTACTCAATACAAATGACGCAGGAGAAATTACTGCCATCTTGGAAAAGCCCGTACGCCAAGAATTAGTGAGTGGTGGTGTCTATGTTTTGGACGCGAGTATTCCTCAGCAGGTACCAGACAATGCATTTTTTCCGATGACCCAGGTGTTGTCCGACTGCATTCGCCGAAAAGAAAGAGTGACAGTTTGGCCGCTGGATGAGGGCTGGGTGGACGTCGGTCGTCCGCAGGACCTTGCCAGGGCCCAAGGCGTCGAATGATTCCAGTGACCTTTCTAGGATCTTTCTTTCATAAGCATGAAAGCCTCCGCAGCAACAAAGCCTGAAGCCGCACCGCGCACCTGACTCAACGCGCGAACAGCTTCCTCGCTACGAGGGAACGGGAATTCCCCCAGTTCCGATTCATAGTATTTGAGAATTCGGATCTTTTCTTCCAGCCATTCGGAGATATCAATGAACACGTTTGGGTCGAAGGCATCACGTCGACCGATTGAGGCGTCTGTTTCGGAAAGTGTTTCGTAAGCGAGCACCCGTTTGGTGAACGGGTACCGAAACCACTTTGTGCACGCGGCGACCGCGTCGAAGACAATGCGGTGGTCACTGTGCGCATCACCCCAGAAAGGAACAAGAATCTCTTCCTGCTCAAAATTCTGTATGATCTGGGAAATTTCAGCCACGAGGTCGCCCATCGGCACCGTGTCAAGACGGGTGGTTGGGTAATTCAAAAACCATGTGTCTTCAACGTTGATGCCCAGAGCTGTGCGGACATTTTCAACCTCTTTTTCTCGTGTTCGTTTTCTTTCCAGATCTACATTCTTTGAAGATGTCAACGCAGTCACCACAAGCCATCCGACTGTTCCACCCGCTGACTTACGTCTCAAGAGAGTGCCACCGGGACCAAGAATTTCGTCATCTGGATGCGGGGCAACAACTAAGGTTTTCATAGATACTCGTCTACCTTAATCCTCACGGGGGGCTCGATCTCAACAAGCCGAATCGCTCCATCATCAGTCATAACAGTCAAACCTTGAGAATCTACCCCGATAACCAATCCGGGCTCCAAATGAGACCGATGATCCTCAACGACTTCGGTCCGCCAGACCCTCACTTGCTCATCTTTGTAGTCGAAATGAGCACCAAGATACGGGCGGGTAAGCGCCCGGACAAGATTGTGGATCGCGGAATTTGACATACGCCAATCTATCCGGCCATCAGCGATCGACCTCTGACGCCAGTAGTTTGTCTTGGACTGATCTTGAGTGACACGAGCCATGCTTCCGTCAATTAATTTTGGAATAAATTCCTGGACTTGAGACACGGCGGCTGCTGTGATCTTTTCATAAAGAGTTCCAGCATCATCTTCTTCATGAGTGGCAACCGACGTTTGGGACACGATGTCTCCGGAATCGGCACCCTCATCCAACAAAAAGAAAGTTGAGGTGGTTTCCGCCAACCCGAGAGCCAATGCCCAGATGATCGGGTGGCGACCCCTATTTGATGGCAAAGCCGCTGGATGAAAAAATGGGGTCCTCCCAGGTGGAATACCCAGAAGTTCCGTACCTAGTGTTGAGACCAGCCGAAATAACAGATGAGATCGGGCTTCAGGCCAGCGATCCATTCGAGGCTCTCGGGCTCGTTGATATCTGATACATGCTTAAAGGGAATTCCATGTTGAAGGGCAACAGGCCCAAGATCAATTTCATCGGAATCTCTAAGTTCTGGACTCCTCGTACATACACCTACGACCTCTGCCGGAAGGTTGAGGAGTTGTCCGAGCATGACCGCTGAGAACTTCACCCCCCGATAAGGACAACCTTCACAACGATTCCAGATCGCGAAAACGCTTCATCAAGATTCCTTCAAGAGGTGCACTCTCTAAAACCTCAACCACTGTGGCGCTGCCACCGGACACACCATAAGGGTTAGTCACGCTAGCTAGGTTCGACTGAAATTCAGTCGAATAGATAGATTGGATGGCTTCGATGATCGAACCAGTTTCCGGATCACAGTCGACCACGCTTTCAGCCCGCAAACGTCCGCTTTGGCGCGATCCGATATTCACCGTGGGTTTGCGCATGGCCGGGGCCTCAATCAGCCCACTTGATGAATTGCCAACTACGCCATCTACGTAATGCATTAGTGAGTGGTAGCGGACTTGGCCCAAGGAGGTGAAAGACGCTGCCCTAGGTGTGCGAGCTACGTATCCGTGGATGAGACTGGTGATTCCTCGGCCTTCCATATCTGAATTAGGCATTGTAATAAAAGTATGGATATTAGGGAACGCGTCCAGAGCGTCTAACAACGATTTCATCTGAACGTTTGCGGATCCAGATTCCAAAGTCACAGGGTGAAAGGTGACAAGTAGGTTCCGCTTTCCCAACTCAACGCCAAGGGATGATTGAAGTTCCTCTAAGCTCATGGGCTTTTCCCGGGCGATGCTGTCCAAGCCTACGGCTCCGACGGTAAAGACCCGTTCCGGCGACTCTCCCAGTTGGATGACTCTTTGTCTAAACTCAGGGGCCGCGACAAAGTGCAACTGGGCCATCTTGGTCAAACCATGTCGGATGGCCTCGTCTATGGCCCCTTCGGTCGACTCTCCGCCATGGATGTGAGCTATTGGAATGCGCGCCACTGTCGATGCGGCCCCGGCCGCCCACATTTCGTAGCGATCACCCAGGAGGAGGACGATGTCGGGCCGCAATTCGTCGAAGGCCTCTGCCAAGCCCGTGATTGCTAGTCCCATGGATTTGGACACTCCGACAGCCGTGTCAGAACTCAGCAGCATTTCGACCTTTCGGTCAATAGTGAATCCGCCTGCTTCGATTTCCCGGTAGGTCAACCCGAATTCGGGAGAGAGATGAGCCCCTGTCACGACAAGTTGGAGTTCCAGTAGTTCGGAATCCCGGATTCCTTCCATGACCCATCGAAGCAAGCCGTAATCAGCCCGCGTCCCGGTAACAACACAAACTTTTCTCATAATTCAATCATCTCGTTGGGTGCGAAGTCGCGTTTTGCTATTTGACCCAGCACGTCATCCCAGAGCATCGGTGACATTCCGGATCCAGGTCGCTTGGCCGTGATATTCATTGATGTGAACGGCTCACCCTCTGGGATGGTTGCTACCGCTACAAGTGATTTTCGAGCGACAGCCATGTTGTCTATTTCACTGGGCTGCGGAGTCTTAATTCCATCTCCCAGGGCAAGTTCGATATTACGAATTGCGCGAACCATGTCGGCAAACTCGGCCGGCTCCAGGCTTGCCGCGTGATCAGGGCCGGCAGCTGTCCTATCGAGTGTCAGATGTTTCTCGATGACACAAGCCCCCAGTGCTACGGCCGCGACAGCCACTTCGTGGCCCATGGTGTGGTCGGAATAGCCGACATTCACACCGAACACGTCTCGCATTGTCACCATCGCTTGCAAATTAACGTCACACATGGGTGCCGGGTACTCGGTTGTGCAATGGAGAATGGTCACGTCCTCCATGGGTGTTCCGGCGGATAACAAGACATCAAGGGCGCTGCGAACTTCTTCCAGGTTTGCCATGCCGGTTGACAAAATGATGGGACGCCCAAGTCTGCCGGTGTGACGCAGGTAAGGCAAGTTCGTAATCTCACCTGAAGGGATCTTGATGCGGTCGATCCCAAAACCCATTAGCATGTTCACGCTTTCGATGTCAAAACCTGTGGAGAGGAAACCGATACCGCGGTCCTGACATCGCTCGCTAATGGCAAGATGATCGTTGTGACTCAATTCGAGTTTGCGGAGCATCTCGAATTGAGTCTCCTTGGCGCTTGTTGCAGCTTTCTGATATTTAGCCTTGTCCGCATCGGGCGTAGCTAATCTATCTGCTGTGAAGGTCTGAAACTTGACGATGTCAGCACCACAGTCGGCGGCAGCATCGACCAAACTCAGTGCAGTTGTAAGTTCACCGTCGTGATTAACCCCAGCCTCCGCAATGACGAGAACAGTCATCTAAAACGCACCCCGATCCGTGGCGTGAAATTGCCGCGCCACTGAGTGACGCGAACGTAGGTGTCCAATGTCTTTACAAGGAACGAGTTGCTATCCACGCCGACCATGGCGCCAGGAAACCCACCATGCGGCTTGACTCCGTTGAGAAATTCCGCTCGTTCAATGATAATGGGGGTTTCTCCGAAAAAGGTTGTGGCGCCAGGACCTGGGTCGGAAAGAGCTCGGACAAAGCCGAATACTTCCCTTGAAGTTTGACCCCAAACGAGGCGTTCATCCCCTGCTCTTCGCCCGGAGCAGTAAAAACCCATTGGATCGATGCTGATTTGAGGGACGCGCTTATCATCGCCGTTATGGACTTGAAGGAGAGCCTCAATCAGGGTCTCGGCGCAGTATGTTCCGGCTCTATCAAGAAGAGTTCCATAAGTATCCTCATCCGAAATGGCGTAACTCTTTTGCAGGATGATGTCCCCTGTATCGATGCCTTCATCAACATAGTGAACGGTGACACCGAAAGAAGGTTCATCGTTGATCAGTACCCAGTTCAGGACATTTCGACCTCGGTACCAGGGTAATTTGCCTGCGTGGCAGTTGATTATTCCGTGCGGACTGGATGCCATGATGAGCGAGCGAAAAATTTGGTCGAATGACATGGATACCAAAATGTCACAGTCGAAAGTGATCAACTTCGCCAAGAATTTACTGCTGTTCACATCAGGTGCAGACAACACCTCAATGTTCAATCCTCTTGCCATAGCGGCCAATTCATTGTCAGGCTGCCGTTGACGTAAAACGACAAACGCGATTTCAAGCGACTGTTCTTGGGCAATCAAATTCAGAGCTCGCTGTCCCCAGATGCCGTCGGCGAAATAGCCAATGCGCATACCATTCCTTCCGTTACTCCGAGTTACTGAGCGTAGTCATGACCTGACTTAGACCCAGCAGGCTCTCTAGGAATCAGGAACTGGTTTCAGATAGCCCTGAGCTGCTTGGGATGTTGATGATTCTCTGCTCTAGGAGCGATGCCACCGGTAATGGCGCACTCGGGCAGTCCCGGAATGGCCTAAGTGAGGATAAGAGCGTCCATGCAGGGCGGGCCATGAACCCATTATCGTTCAGGGCCTTCAGAACTGTGTCACGGTGATGTGATTGATCCTCATCTAGGAGGAGGGTCTGGAGCCAGTAGTTGCTGCGGGTGCCCAGCGGTTCACGAAATAGTTGAACGCCGGCAATCCCTGCCAATGCCGCACGGTAGTTCTCGAAGAGTTGTCTCTTGGATGTTATGAACGACTCGATCTGCTCGAGTTGCGCGCAGCCCAAGGCGGCGTTGATGTTGGGCATTCGGTAGTTGTATCCGACTTCATCGTGGGTGTATTCCCATCTGTGGGGCACTTTTGCCGTCGTTGTCAGGTGTTTTGCCCGTTGTGCCAGGTGCGAGTCGTTCGTGAGGATCGCGCCGCCACCGCCCGTGGTTACAATCTTGTTCCCATTAAAGCTGAGTGTTCCAAGGAGGCCGAACGTCCCGGTGTGTTGACCGTTGACAAGGCTCCCCAGAGACTCGGCCGCATCTTCAATAACAGGCAGACGGTATTCCGCTGCTACTTCCATGACACCGACCACGTCGCAAGGATGACCGTAAGCATGCATCGGGACGACCGCGGCAATACGCCGACCCGTGGCTTGATTCACGCACGCTCCATTCTCCACAGTGGTGGTTTCAGTGAGCCACGCTCGCATTGCGGCTGGATCAATGCCAAGGGTCGACTGCTGGCTGTCAAGGAAATGTGGTGTCGCCCCGCAGTAATGCACCGCGTTCGCCGTCGCGACGAAACTCAGTGCCGGAACAAGGACTTCATCACCTGGTTGCACACCGGCGAGGAGGAGGGCAACGTGAAGAGCCGACGTGCCATTGACTGTTGCGACTACATGCTTGGCACCGGTGAACGCAGAAAGGTCGGCTTCAAACCTGTCGACGTAAGCACCGACCGAGGAAACATAGGTGGACGCTAAACAGTCAGAGAGATACCGGCTCTCATTGCCATTCAGACGAGGCTCATGCAGCGCGACGGGCCCGTCCCCCAGGACACTGGCGAGCGCGGCAACAATGGTTGCAGGCAGAGTGTTCATACGTTATAGACGTCGG
>Ga0209390_10009288_pt1 | contig 11832 bp, 12 predicted proteins | sample BON01_FD_187212 | JGI IMG/M metagenome (GOLD analysis project Ga0209390, IMG submission 187212) | Freshwater microbial communities from Lake Bonney liftoff mats and glacier meltwater in Antarctica - BON-01 (SPAdes) (version 2) | ecosystem: Environmental > Aquatic > Freshwater > Ice > Glacier... | reverse complement strand
CTGGGACAAGCAGTGGAGGAGTGAGAATATGTTGTTCAGGAGGTTTCGTCTGCGATTTTACATCATGATGATCGTTAGGGAATGCCAATGCCGCCACTTCGTCCCAAGATTGCTCTTGGACAAGTCGTGGAGGAGTGAGAATATGTTGTCCAGGAGGTTCCGGCTGCGATTGTACATCAGGATGACCGTTAGGGAATGCCAATGCCGCCACTTCGTCCCAAGATTGCTCGGGGACAAGCAGTGGAGGCGTGAGAATATGTTGTTTAGGAGGTTTCGTCTGCGATTTTACATCAGGATGATCGTTTGGCAATGCCAATGCCGCCACTTTGTCAACGGGTTTCTCTGGGACAAGCAGTGGAGGAGTGAGAATATGTTGTTCAGGAGGTTGCGTCTGCGATTTTACATCAGGATGATCGTTAGGGAATGCCAATGCCGCCACTTCGTCCCAAGATTGCTCGGGGACAAGCAGTGGAGGCGTGAGAATATGTTGTTCAGAAGGTTTCGCCTGCGATTTTACATCAGGATGATCGTTTGGCAATGCCAATGCCGCCACTTTGTCAACGGGTTTCTCTGGGACAAGCAGTGGAGGAGTGAGAATATGTTGTTCAGGAGGTTGCGTCTGCGATTTTACATGATGATGATCGTTAGGGAATGCCAATGCCGCCACTTCGTCCCAAGATTGCTCTTGGACAAGTAGTGGAGGAGTGAGAATATGTTGTTCATGAGGTTTCGCCTGCGATTGTACATGATGATGATCGTTAGGGAATGCCAATGCTGCCACTTCGTCACAATATTGCTCGGGGACAATCATTGGAGGGGTTTGATAACATGGTTGATATGGAGGAGTCGTACACGGTTGTTGACATGGGGTTGGATAACATGGTTGATATGGAGGAGTCGTACATGGTTGTTGACACGGGGTTGGATAACATGGTTGATATGGAGGAGTCGTACACGGTTGTTGACACGGGGTTGGATAACATGGTTGATATGGAGGATTCGTACACGGTGGTTGATAACATGGAAAATATAATTGAGATGGAGGAGGAGCAGTGAGGATGGTCGGATTTGCATTCCCCCCTGACTGTGATTTTTTTCCTGGTTGTAGAAGTTTCTTTTCCGATTTAGTATTTTCGTCGGTGGTGTTCTTGATACGGACTAGGAACTCATCCTCGAATAGCTGTACCGGACCATTTTTTTTCGTAAAGGTGATTATGAGTTGTTCCAACTCTTGCATCCATGATTGTCCTGACAATTGCATCGACTTCCCTCTTCTCTGATGGTACTTAGCCTCAGTCACAGCCCAAAAATGATTGTTTGCTACCGAACTATTTTTTTGTACCAACATTTCTAGATTACCTTTTGTATGCCCCTTTCTAGAAGCCGCGTACACATGGTGCCTTCGCACAGATTCGTTGTCGAACACGAGCATGTCAGGAGTGTGCGAGAAGAATCGATTGCGGAAGGCTGCACACTTTAGAGCATCGAATAGGATCGTCTCTTGACTCCCTTCGCCAAATGCGCGAACCCATATATTGTGACGCTCAGCGTACCGCGCTCGCACCTTCTCACGCACGGTCTCGATGTCGAAGTATGAACCGAATGTCTTGGATGAGTGCATATCTAGGGAATCCTCTCCTGGCTGTGGTGATTGCGGGGGGGTGTGGAACTGTTCTAAGTGTTGTGCCCCCACATTGTTGTCTCCCATTTCCGATGCCTTGATATTCATGCGCCCGTCCTTGTAGTTCTCATAGAACTCGCACCTGACAATAGGATCACGGAAATATCCTCCTTCGTGCACTGCTACATCGATCGGATCTATCCCCCCCTCGTTTAATGCGAGCTTTACCACAACATCAGGTGCCCCGCACCTCCTCAGTAGAGTGGGTGTGTACCGGGCCGATATATAAACGTCAGCATGAGTGCCACCTCTTTGTTTATTTAGGAATGGGATGGATTCTTGTTGTACCATTAGGTGGCGTTCTGGCGGCGTTATGTTTGTTTGTTGTTTCTCCATGTGGCTCCGTTTCTTCTCACTGTTACCGAATGCAATGTATATGACTCCTGCGATCGCTATCGACGTCACTGCTATCGTGCTCGCTCGCTCGTGCATTTGTGTGGTCACCGAGATAACCGTGTAGTGTGCCTCTATTACCCGTTTCAGGAGACTTGCCACTGCGGATGCTTCTCCGCCATCAATACTACTGAGCCGTTTGTTCAGTGTCGCGATCTTGCCCATACCGACGTGAACAACGTATAGTGCATGCACCAGTTTCGAGTCATTGGATACCCACACCCTTAGGACGCACATGAGCCAGCAGAGGTCCATGTACAGGATAGCGACCACTGAGAAAGCTGTAGCCTGCGTGAAGCGTTGCCCCTTCATACCGGGTGCCGTTATCTGCATTAGCGCCACGATCATCACTGTGGTCACCACGACCGATGCGAGGATGTACTTGCGTATTTGTTTCTTTCGGTACGAATCGATCGTGGGGTCTATAATTTGCGACTGCATTTTCTTCCTACATTCGTTCACCAAATTTCATTAACTGTGTGTACACACGGACAAGGGAATTACCTTGAGGTGTGACCTATTTAAATGTTCCGCCGACTGTAGTGGAAATTCGGAAGAGTGTAAAAGGATCAGGATCATTATTTTACTAATGGGACCCGCTTCTGATAAAATCTCCGCGTTTGATAAGCTCCTATGGTTATCCGTCTCCTCACCGAACGAAGCCCCCGCAGCCCGCATCTTCCAGATGAAATTGGGGTACGTCTGTTCCCGCACCAACGGGCGTCGATCGCCGCATGCATGTCGATGGAAAGAGAACTGATCAGCTTGCGAGAACTGTTTGGTATTTCAGAACATGATAATAATGATGGCAACAGCGTCGTTGGTGTTGATGACGAGGCCATTGCTGATGCAGCGTCTTCGATATTCCTTGTAGCTTCAACATCGAAGGTCGTGCGTCCTAGGGTCGGTGTGATCAGCGATCTTGGGGGGTCCGGTAAGTCGTTGATTATTCTCAGCATGGTGTTATTCTTGAAAACCATTGTACCCGCCCCACTTCCTTCAAGCGATGTGGATTACATATCCTTTGCGTGCGACAACGTCTCGATCGTGATGGACTCCCACCGTATGCCTAATGTACGGACTTCTGTTATTGTGATTCCGCATACATTGGTATATCAGTGGAAGTGCTATGCCGAGAGCTTTCGTGACCACTTATCGTTCACCGTTGTGTCGCGCTACAACCACGTTTGCGAATTGTGCGACCTCTCCCGTATTCAATCGCTAGATTTGATCATAGTATCGAACTCCTTTTATGACTCGATCGCGATGACATTGAACCGAATGCAAGTGAAGATTGCGCGCGTGTTCATCGACGAGGCAGATACAATCTCCGCCTGTACTGTCTCTATGGACGCCGGCTTCCACTGGTACGTTACCTCCGACACAAATAGTCTCATGAACGGGTCTCCAGCTAACTCGTACATAGTGAACAACACCTTCAAAGCAAATGTCATGTCATCCCACCATAGCCGCCTCCACGAGCCCACCGGTTTGTTCGTCCGGAACGAGGACGCTTTCGTGTTGAGATCGTTCGAGTTTCCAGTTGCGAACATCGCAAACGTGACTTGTAGGTTCCCATCTAATCCACCTGGGAGTAGCAGTTACTACTTCCCCCACAAATTGTTCAAGGAACACTCTCTAAATATGCGTGTCCTGGCAGAGATTGAGTCCGGAAAAGGCATAGACAATGCTCTGCGTATTATTCCTTCATCCCAACACGAATCGGATGAGTTGGGGGCTCTGAAACGTTTGTTGACCTCTTCGATTCCCGGAGTGGTTAGAAGGGCAGAAACTCGCACGGCTATTGTAACCTCAAACCCAGAGGAGACCGCTTCCTGCTCAATATGCTACGATGACATCGGATCTCGTGGTTATGGGAACACAGGTTGCTCTGATGTACAACTTAAACCGCAAGTGGTTGTCCCATGCTGCGCAAACTCGTTTTGCCTTCGCTGTTTATGTATGTGGCTTGCTACATCATCGTCGGACTCTAGCCCGTCTTCTGCTACGTGTCCCATATGTCGCAGCCCGACGCGACTCGAGGATGCCATTGTCGTGCACTCATCGGAACTCTCTGAAACACTTGAGACAAATATCGCAGAAGACCACGAGCATCAAACGCCTCCATTGGGCACTGTGTTCTGCAAGATGGAAACGTTGAAGTACTTTTTGAATACAATGGTGACATCATCATCTAATGGTCGAGTCATCATTTTTTCTTCTCACCGGTATGCATTGGATAGCATCTCCGAGTGTTTGGGCGATCTTTCAATTCCTTACGCGTTCTTGCGCGGGAACAGTGGCATCATCCGCAATACGATCAACCGATTTCGCTCTGGAATTGTGCGGGTTCTGCTGGCGAGTCCCACGCATTTCGGATCTGGTCTGAACATGGAGATGGTGAGCGACATCATTTTCATGCATCCTCCGCATCAGTCGCTTGTTACACGGGTGATCGAACGCGCGCTGAGAGTGGGTCGAACCAGCCAGTTAAGGGTGTGGAACATGTGCTACGAGGGTGACATATTGGACTGGTACACGCAGTATCCATCGGTCACTCCAGGCGAAGTTGCCGCCATTATTGATGTATCATCAGATGCATCTGGACTTTAAATAATCTCACAAATAAAACAGGTGTAAAGAATTCTTGACAATGAATTGTACGCGTGGAGATATGTTTGGGATGATGATGAAAAACGAAGGTGACCGAGCGACTGATGCTTCTGAGCCGTTGCTTTCCGGGACTATGCGAATGACGACGTACCCGATAGAGTATCCCGATATCTGGAGACACTACAAGCTCCAGTTGGCGTCGTTTTGGGTTGCCGAGGAGATCGACTTTTCACGTGATCGCGAGCATTTCAACAACAAGTTGAATGAAGAGGAGCGACACTTTGTCAAGAACATTCTTGTCTTCTTCGCTGCTAGCGACACGCTTGTATCTCTCAACCTGATGACGAACTTCTGTAAGGATGTGACTGTCATGGAGGCGCAGTACGGGTACACCTTCCAGGCGATGATGGAGAACGTGCACGCCGAGGTGTACAGTCTGATGATCGAAACTTTTATCCAAGACAATAGTGTGAAGGACTCGATCTACAAGGACCTTGGGGACATGCAAAGCGTGATTAGGAAGGTGAATTGGGCTGCCAAGTGGTGCGACCCGTCTGAGCCTTTCCACAAGCGCATTGTTGCGTTCGCAATCGTCGAGGGATTGTTCTTCTCAGGCGCCTTTTGCGCGATCTACTGGATAAAGCAGCGCAATCTTCTCCCGGGACTGACCAAGTCTAACGAGTTCATCGCCCGCGACGAAGGACTGCACACCGAGTTCGCTTGTCTTCTTCACTCGAAGCTGTTGAAGCGAATGTCGCCTGAGGAGGCTCGCGAGATGTTCATGGAAGCGATCTCTATCGAGAAGGAGTTCATTTGCGAGGCGGTCCCCTGTCGCTTGGTGGGGATGAACCCCAAGCTCATGTGCCAGTACATAGAGCACGTCGCTGACAACCTGTTGGTCATGCTTGGGTACCCCATCATATTCGGATCGACCAACCCGTTTGGTTTCATGGAGCTCATAGGCATGAACGCGCGCACGAACTTTTTCGAGGAACGAGCTTCGTTGTACCAGCGCTCGGACGTGATGAACACGGATAGACGTAATACCGAGACGGGTGGCCCCCAATCATCACGCGACAAGGGAGACACCTTTTTCACAGAGGACTTTTAGAGTTGGGGAGCCAAAGCTAGTCGGATTGATCCTAGAGAAGACACGTCATACTTGATGATTAAAGGATAGTCATTCTTCAGGTAGATCTCTGCAGTGGTGCAGAGGTTGGTACACTTTGTGAAGAGGACCATCTGTTTGAGACTGAAGACGCCTTGCACAATCTCTGTACATGTATCTCTTCCATGTTCGGTATCGACGACGCACTCTGGGATGGGGACACAACCGTCTTTCATAAGGCTGTTTATGTCGCTTGTTTCTGCATCGTCGTACGGAGAGATGTTCTTGTGCGTCTTGTTGTTGTCGAAGATGGTGGTTTCCTGGGAGCAAAACTCTCCCACACAGCTGAACGTAATCTGGTTCCTGAAGCTCCTGATTTCCATGAACTCTGCGATGTTGTGCATGTCTCTACATATCTTCTGAAAATCAGTAGAGGGGAGCGTGACCACCTCGGAGAAGCTCGTAGGATCGACATTGATTACGCGGTGATCGAGGTCTAGCAGATTTAGTTTGTATGTCGTGCGTGTGTTTTTCTCCATGTTTTCTATGTTGATGCACAAGTGATTGATGTCGTTATGTTCAATGTAGAGCGTGAGCTGGTCGTTGTTGTTGATCGTCTTGATAAGCTTGTAAAAATTGAGCATGTTCACTCCGATCATTTTCCTGTTGGGGCAGCTGTAGTACTCGAACTTAGAGGCGTGCAACTTCATGTGCACAAGCACCATGTGCGCAGTGTCGGTCGCGACGATCTTCATGCCGGTTTCGTCAAACTCGATGCATGTGTCCATGACCAGTTCCTTGAGGGCCTCTGTCAGGACCTTGAAAGCGACACCCTGCACAGTGCGCATCTCTAGACATCGCGTAGTGTCGGGTACGAATGAAATGGATGATGATGACATTTGTGCGATTATATAAACATAAATAGTGGAACATTCCTTTAAGCAAAATGGGTCAGAAAGAGAAATACAAGAAAAGCTTCTATAGACTTGTAGAGTCTCTACGCGCCGACTGTACGCTGGATGTTTCTCTTGCAGAAATATACAGGGGGGCGGAAAAGACCCTTGTTGATTGGACGGCACGCACATGGGTGGTAGGCACTCTTGGGTACCCCGTCGAACGTCGCGAGCCCCCATATCGAGAACCTGTCGTGATCGATTTGGGCTCTCTCCAACCTGAGTATTTTACAAATCCGACTCGAGATCCCGTTCTATTGTACGGTCTCGGTCACGAACTGTGGACGAACGGATACGTCATTTTTGGAAACATGTACGTGCACGTGCGCGTGTTGGACGATCCCATCTACCGGATGGACAACATCGGCTACCCGAACAACCTACATGCGGCGCTAAACGTAAGCATTGCGGACTACTTTTACGGACGCTCGTTCGAGTTGCCGCACCCGTCCGGGCTGAATGACGCCACACCCGTTTTCGTCGAATACGAGGGGGGGCAGACAGTGAGCGTGTTCAATGGTGGCGGGATGCGGTGCTTGGGAACTCTGTACGTGCACTTCGACCTCATTATTCCGAGCACACGGGAGGAGCGGGAGGCGCTCTTGGACGAAATCGTATCTTTATACAGTCGGCGGAACAGGTAAATAAAACATACAGTCGACCGTGATCCGCCGTTTGCGTGTGTCTTCTCATTAATGTACACTCGACAAGTCAGTGATACAGTTGTTCTCAAATAATTTTGGGACACTCAGTATAATTTGAATGATATCCCCTGAAACCAGGTCACGTTCAATGTGTTTAGCGACCGTTTCAAGGGGCGAGTTGCCGTCATTGACGAATTCCGTACCACAAAGATCTGGCACAAGGACAGCACCACCGTCCTCCAGAGTGTGCAGTCCGAAAAAGAAGGGCGCACGGTTCGAGGCTTGCTATGGTGCAGTTCCACCATGGAGAACAGCAAGTTGTTTGTAAACCGTGACCTAAATGCAGCCATTAACATCCACAATTGCTTTACAATGTACCCAACCCGCCCCGGAATTCTTGCGAGGCCAAAGAAATATTGCAAACTGGAAGTTGTGGTAGGACGCACAATTGATTACAAGCTGACAGGTTCTTTATAGAACGCAGTGTCGAGCGAAGTGTAGAAGATAAACACATACAAGAGGATTTTGGGGGACTCGGCATATTATGTAACATAATTCCCTTGTCCGAGTGTACACTCATACCGGTCAATAATGTTACAGTATATTGAATCAATTACAATTCTCAATGTACAACTTGGACCGACGGTCGATTGTTGTACTCACATCATGAACTGAACGAGACAATGGCATCTCAACAAGTATTTGAATGCCAGACTCACATCATGAACTGAAAGAGGCAATTGCATCTTTATTTGAGAACAACTGTTTTTTCGCCGAGCACCATTTTACTGTTCCGCCGACTGTTGCGAACCTAAGTAACTCTTCCGCCGACTGCAGCGAACCTCAGTAAATGTCTATAACTGTCATCTGCCTTGGCACGGTGCTCCTCTCCCGCGAACTCAGGATCCAACAGAACCTTGCAAATATCGAGATAGCCTCCCTGAGCAGCGAAACTCAGTGCCTGGCTATGATTGGCATCTGCATTGCCACGGTGCTCCTCTCCCGCGAACTCCGGATCCAACAGAACCTTGCAGATATCGAGATATCCTCCCTGAGCAGCGAAACTCAGTGCCTGGCTATGATTGTCATCTGCCTTGGCACGGTGCTCCTCTCCCGCGAACTCCGGATCCAACAGAACCTTGCAGATATCGAGATAGCCTAAATGAGCAGCGAACCATAGTGCCTGGCTATAATTGTCATCTGCATTGGCACGGTGCTCCTCTCCCGCGAACAAATGATCCAACAGAACCTTGCAGATATCCAGATAGCCTCCCTCGGCGGAGAACCTCAGTGCCTGGCTATGATTGTCATCTGCCTTGGCACGGTGCTCCTCTCCCGCGAACTCCGGATCCAACAGAACCTTGCAGATATCGAGATATCCTCCCTGAGCGGCGAACCTCAGTGCGTGGCTATGATTGTCATCTGCCTTGGCACGGTGCTCCTCTCCCGCGAACTCCGGATCCAACAGAACCTTGCAGATATCGAGATAGCCTCCCTGAGCAGCGCACCTCAGTGCCTGGCTATGATTGGCATCTGCCTTGGCACGGTGCTCCTCTCCCGCGAACAATGGATCCATCAGAACCTTGCAGATATCCAGATGGCCTCCCTGAGCAGAGCACCTCAGTGCCTGGCTATGATTGTCATCTGCCTTGGCACGGTGCTCCTCTCCCGCGAACAATGGATCCATCAGAACCTTGCAGATATCGAGATAGCCTCCCTCAGCGGCGAACCTCAGTGCCTGGCTATTATTGTCATCTGCTTTGGCACGGTGCTCCTCTCCCGCGAACAATGGATCCATCAGAACCTTGCAGATATCCAGATGGCCTCCCTCGGCGGAGAACCTCAGTGCCTGGCTATTATTGGCATCTGCTTTGGCACGGTGCTCCTCTCCCGCGTACAAAGGATCCATTAGAACCTTGCAGACATCCAGATGGCCTCCCTCGGCGGCGAACCTCAGTGCCTGGCTATTATTGGCATCTGCTTTGGCACGGTGCTCCTCTCCCGCGAACAAAGGATCCATCAGAACCTTGCAGACATCCACATGACCTCCCTCAGCGGCGACCCTCAGTACATGGCTGTGATTGTAATCTGCTTTGGCACTGTGCTCCTCTCCTGCGAACTCCAGATCCATGAGCAGCTTGCACAGATCCACATGACCTCCCTTAGCGGCGTACTCCAATGCCCGGATGTCGTTGTGATCTTTTAGCAATATGCGGACGACGTCGGCTCGCCCGGCCTTACACGCTATCCTCATGGGGTTCTGATTGAGATGATCACATCTGTCCACTAGCGCCTGTGCTTCACATGCAGCGTCAGCCGCGAAAGCAGTATGCATGGCTCGACTGATGAGGCCGGCGTGCATCCAGCACCCGTCCTTTTGCCAACTGCCTGCTCGGCGCATGATCAAAACCACGAGTTCCATCTGAAGCGCGTCCATACCGGTCTGAGTGTTCCTCACAATGGCTGTTCAAAAAGTTTATATTGGGGAATTCTAAACCCACGGGTTTAGGGTTTAAATGCGTGTGCGAACGCCACTGCGGCATGCGGTATAGGATGGATGTCCGACGAGTGCCCGAGACTCTATCTACGTCGTGTGACTGTACACTCGACGGAATACTAAAATGAAACCGCTTTCTGGAGTGTACGGGGGGGGAGCGGGGCAGTGGATGCCATCAACATATTCAAATGGTTCATGAATGTCAGGCAGTCACAAGTAGGGTTCTGCTTGCCACCATTGTGGTTTTTTTGAGGTGGGACGCGGGCACCTCGGAGTGGTGCGGAGGGATTCAGTTGCGGACTCACTGTCTGATCCCATGTGGAAACATTGAGTGTAGGGTTTGAGTGTGAGTGATGACGGCATCCCATTTCGTCACACCAAATCCCCCGGAAGACTCACACCCATTTCTGACAATATTTTGACACATGTTCGACTGTACATCGCTACACCCTGAATCGCTTTCAGACTGATCGATTCCATTCCACCCAACAAAAATGAGGTGTCGTCTTCGTATCTGGATGCCTCTGTTGGGTTCACGGTTTTCAAACGTTTCACAATTTTCCAGAGCGATGCCAAGAGTGTCGTGTGGAAATCCACCTTGACCCAACGGTGATCACGACCTAAAACGTATGCTTTTTCGCAACAATCGGGAGTCATGATGAAATTCATATGTGGTGGATGCACAGGGTTGAAGTGCGACAATTGCAGCAACTTGACGAGACTGTATCCACATTCCTTGAATTGATGAGCAGAAATGAACTCGTCGGCTATATCCTCGCCGAAAGGGTGCATGTCCTCCACGGACATTCTTTCCCCGCGAGAAGATGAAGAAACAGAAGTCGATGATTGATTGATATTAATTGTGAGTTGCTCGCAATTGCCGATTGCATTGGTGGATGCACCGAAGTTGTTGTTCACATTGAATTTGTGCTTGTTTTGCAATGTCAACAACTCGCTTTGAAGTTCGCTGATCTGCTTCTCCAACAGAGCCACGCGCTTTTCGATGTCCGCATTGTCAAACATGCCAGAAGGGTGCGTCCGCTGCTTGTGCGACCACTTAGACTGGCGAGTGCTGAACTGCTTGTCACACAACTCACACATGTACAAACCAGACTTCTGCATGTTTCTTTAGTGCGTTTGAGGCACGAATTCTTATGCACAAGTGGTGCGGGGTGGGTGGGGGGATGCATGGGTGTGCAGGGGTGTGCAGGGGAGTGGCAGTAAAACCCCGTTAATCGATGAATTTTAAAAAGGGTGGTTCGGTGCAGAGGGACACTCAAAATAACTAGAAAAATGTAGAGAATCTTTCACAAACAAACATACTGAAAAATAGGTGTCTGCACATGAGGACACTCAAAATAACTCTCAAAATGTAGAGAATCTTTCACAATCAAACATACTGAAAAATAGGTGTCTGCACATGAGGACACTCAAAATAACTCTCAAAATGTAGAGAATCTTTCACAATCAAACATACTGAAAAATAGGTGTCTGCACATGAGGACACTCAAAATAACTCTCAAAATGTAGAGAATCTTTCACAATCAAACATACTGAAAAATAGGTGTCTGCACATGAGGACATTCAAAATAACTCTCAAAATGTAGAGAATCTTTCACAAACAAACATACTGAAAAATAGGTGTCTGCACATAATGTGCGTTCCTGCCTCCCGGCCGTTTTTTTAAAATTTATAATCAGGATTTAGAGCCTCTTGAACGACTCGCTAGCTTGAGACATAAGCACCAAGGAATCACAATTCCGCTCCATACCATGTTTAGCAACCATTCAAAATCGGCCGGGAGGCAGGAACGCCCATTACATGAGGACACTCAAAATAATTCTCAAAACGTAGAGAATCTTTAACAAACAAACATACTGAAAAATAGGTGTCTGCACATGAGGACACTCAAAATAACTCTCAAAATGTAGAGAATCTTTCAC
>Ga0209390_10009287_pt1 | contig 11833 bp, 5 predicted proteins | sample BON01_FD_187212 | JGI IMG/M metagenome (GOLD analysis project Ga0209390, IMG submission 187212) | Freshwater microbial communities from Lake Bonney liftoff mats and glacier meltwater in Antarctica - BON-01 (SPAdes) (version 2) | ecosystem: Environmental > Aquatic > Freshwater > Ice > Glacier... | reverse complement strand
CAAGAGTTGTGTGCCGTCTGAAACAAACATGTACGCCTACAGGAGCAGCTAGAAAATACTTGACAACTGTCACTGATGTGATGATTTTGAATTTTGCAGTCGGCCTCGACGTGGCGCGAGATGGAACGCAATCCAATACCCAGGGCGTGTGGCCTTGCAAATTGCCAATTGACAGTCTGCCTCTGCAACGTCTGGCCATGTCACCGGACCTCATGACAGATTTGAGCAAACAGGCACGACGCCACTTTGTAACATCAAATGCAGTGTGACCCTCAAAGAAACAAGAGACCACTAATATTGAACAGATAGGACACACATTGATTTTTGCGATTGATGCATTGAATGGATGTGATGGTTCTAGATTGATTCAGTGGATTCAATAAAAGAATTTTGTCGAACTTCTCTTACCTATGATAATACTCTGAATTTGTGCAAAAATATGACCTTGAAATGTTTTGGGATGACACTGAATTAATCGAGTTTTCAGGTTTGGGATATTTTTTTGGGAAAACCAAAATTTAATCGAGTACTTAAGTTTTTTCAAGTTTGGGGAAAAATATTTGATTGACAGGATATACATGAATTTTCCATGTATGTTCAAGTCAATTTGTTCGAACATCATGGCACAGTTGGTTAATCGACGGCCTGTGAAACGAAAGGTCCCTGGTTCGGACCCAACAGGTCTCTGCCAAATAAATTGTACGAAAAATGTATGAACATGCTCCATGTTACTAGTACATGACGACGTATATACAATTATTGGACATGAAAATTACACATTCAATCCTCCAAGGACCATTCTGTGAACTGCTCCCACTCACCACGTCTCTGCACTGGATGATTTCACTCCTTCCTATGAAGAGACGATCAGGTGTGCTGTGACATCAGTAAGAAAGAGATGCACCGACGATGTGACAAGATATGAATTGTATATATATGTGATTTAAATATTGACAACATATATGATAAAAAAAACAATATATAGATGTCATTTGATATGTGTATATATGTCAAAAAAAAATTAAACGGCATATGTCAACAATTAAAATGACATATATATATCGTTTAATATTTTTTCGACATATATATCATAAATTTTTTTTTTGGGTATACATATGTTATATATATGTTTTGGGTATATATATGTCGTTTAAAACTAAACGACATATATATACCACCGTATTTTCCAGATGTTGCTACAGCTGTGGACAAATAATTTTGGACCCCGGTAATTTTGGAAGCAGGCAGGAAGTTTTATTTTGAAATTTATAAACCTGAGAACCCAATTGTTGGTTGGAATTATTTGTCAATTATATAAAAATTAGCTTTTTTAGAATGTTTCCGTTTGAACTACCCGCTGCCGCACGCAATTCCGGCCAATCACTTTCCAATATCGGTGTAATAAAACAAAGCAACACACACACTCTTCCCGGTTCATATTACAACAGGAGGCGCGGACACACGACAAGCGGAGTATGCACGAGCACCGTGACAAGTAAGACTGCGCTCGAGCATACCTGCCACGGTGGACTGCGACAGTGTTCAAGCACCTGAGGGCCAGGCCGGTGACTTACTCGCAGTGACTGCCAACCTTTACTACACGACAATACACCGGGTGATCCAAATACAACCCACCACGCATGCTTTGCCCTGCGCATTGTTCATGTTTCCACAAACATAACCTGCAACAAAATCGACGTCGACAAAGCCCACGTTGACAAGCCCTGTGTGTGCGCGTATCTGTTCATTGCATGCGCACTCCATACAGGCCTGCGCGAACGTTCTATCTGCACGTGTTGGTCATAATTGTTGTGTATGCATAGCTTTGAGTACTCGGATTATTGCGTACAGTCTCCTCGGTGCGTGCGCACACGCGCCTCTAAACATGTGGGTACATGTGTACCTCCAGTGTGTGATGTACAGAAAAGGCTGGGCGCTGATTAGTTCCAGTGCTATTTGTTTGCCTGCTTGTCATTACACTGGCGGTTATGCTCTCACCATTCCCCCCCTCACAACCCTTCCCTCCTACCCTTGGACCCAACATCCCCTGTATCCTCTTTCCCAGGTCACGACCATTGGGGGCGACTTCCCCCCCTCAATCATGGGCGCGCGGCGGCGACACATATGATTGGCGCGCGACAGCGCCGACTCTGTTTGTCTTTGTGGTCACCGCTACTAGTACCTGCTCCATGCCCCGCTGAGCCCTCACGCCTGGCATCGCACCCTCACAACACCTTTGCATGCCACCACACTTCATTCCCACATCCTCCCCGCCAACATCCTGCACCCCATAGCCATATTTATTTTGGCTATAAACAGCCTGTCCCGGGCGTGCTACTGGGCCTCGCCTCATCAGCCGCTAAGGACAAGGCGGCCCTCCACATCCCCTCACGCCTTGGCAGAGCATACAAAAGAGCCTTGGTTGTACTCCCCTCCTCCCCTCACCAAACAGCGTTTGTCTGTGGGGCGTGCATAGGCATCGCACAGGTTGGAGTCTCGTTGGTGTCCCTTTTCGATCCACTCTTCAAACGGTCTAGGTTGCATTGTTTTGATATATGATTGACGCGATATTTGTGACACATAAAAGTATGATGCCAATACCTACACTGATAGTGACGGTACCACCCTGGTACGCCTCTATACCCGACTGGTTGTGTGTACTTGCAGTGTCTGTGTTGTTAAACATATGATGATGACGTATCAACACTTCCGCCGAATCTGGTGTGTGACGCGCGCGGTCTGGGTCTCTGTCATTTAAGTGCGCTGGTCTGTGATCAGCTGTCAAGAATGGGGGTGTACCCGGTTATTAGTTGGAAAGTTAGGCCACACAGGTCTGGTGCCCTTTGTTGATGAACTTGGTACTGTTTGCTGGGTAGTCCCCCTAGAATATGGATTTGAAGTACTCGTTTGAAGCGAACAACACACCGTGTGTTTTCTCTTGTATAACTGCGTTACCCTCAGTTCGTCCCCAAGTGTTCCAAAACAGGAAGTTTTGTCAGGAACATTGGTGAGCGATAACTCAGTCATGCGTGACACTATGAACTTAATCTCCATTGGGTTTGGTACCCTTTGTTGATTTCCTTCCCGGCTACCCGTACCTTGTTGATTGGCTTCTCACCCGAGTGGGGGGGCACTACTAGATTAGGGTACACTGATGTCTTGGTAGTTAGGGAGATTGATTGTGGGAATTGGTGAGCCCAAGAATACACGAAAGCCCACCAACATTGTGGATTGTTTTACCCACTAGGTTTGGGGACTCGCCCAGGGTCTGCTCTAAAAAGAGGAAGGCCCCTTGACCTCCGGTCTGGGACAGTTTCTCGGGTCCTAAGTGGTTAATCGGGTGTTCACTGAACATCTGCTTAGTCCAGTGATTGGCTTGGGTCTTCCAACCCAAAGAAAGAAAGAAAGAAAGAAAGTTCAATGTGGCCGCCAGCTCGGATCGTTTGGCGGGGCTTTGTGCGGGACTAAAGCTTGCGAGGCACAGCCCCGCAAAATGCCACGCCAGAATGCCCCACAAAAAAAATTACTACCATAAGCCCCACAAAAATCCAAACTCGGACTCCCATATTCCTCCCAGCCCCTCCAGTGTTTTTTGCCCGGACACACTATGATTGAAATGTCTTTAATAACATCTGAATAAGGTATATCAATCAATATATGGCCGTGCCAAAAATCCAGGAGCAAGCTGGGAGGAATATGCGAATCCGAGTTTGGATTTTTGCGGGGCTCCTGCAGCTGGTACTGACTTTTTTTTGCGGGGCATTTTTGCGTGGCATTTTGCGGGGATGTGCCCCGCAACCTTTAGCCCCGCAAACTTGAAGCCCCGCAAAACGAACTGAGCAGGTGCCTACAGGATTCTTTTAGGATTTTTCGAGCGAATGCAACGAGCGAGGCTCTCACAGAAAGCCAGAAAATTTGACGCCGGGTGCGAATCAGCGACCGAGAGAGAAGCATTCGAGCTGTACAGAAGCAAAATGTGACTTGGGGGAATGTATCAGACTGAACAGCAGACAAGAGGCTGAGACAACAGTTCATGCTGACACACAGGCTTTCAGGTGATCATGTCCATAACTGAGTGGAATCAGTAGCATTCAGAGAGGCTACTGAGTGCTGCTATGTTTAGGAGCTCAGATCCAAATGACAACTTTTTTTGTGAGGAGCTACTGTAGTCATCAGTACTCGGGACCGAGTCATATAAAATATAGACCCTTGCGACATTGGTCCTTCACGTCACAGCTGCACTGTCTTATTCACTCCCTGCGTCAATTTGTTGAGTCACTGGTTTGCTCAGCTGCTACTACATTGAACCACTAAGCTACGATGCTATGATGAGTCACTCACGCTTGCCTGGTGCTGACTCATTTCCTGCCTTCTGTCCATCATTCCCATGCCAACAGCAGGGACAAAGGACGCAGAAATTAATTTACATCTGCCAGCTCAGCTGCCAGAAAGCCTATTTTTCTATAAATCCATCTTTATGGAACCATCTGGCTTGGTCCTGTGACTTTTACCCGTCAAATGGCATATTACGAAAGGAAAAGTCGAAAGGAAATAATTATTTCAAGAAAACCCCCTGGGCATCTTTTCAATGTAACTTTCTAAAATCTTGTGACGGCGCTTTTGATAAATTCGATTCGACTGCAGAAAGGATTCTTATGGAATTTTCAAGGTTTTTCGGGCCTTTCCTCACTCAGATGGGACCAAAAGTTGATTTCGGTCTATTTTTTCGCGGGTAAAATGCAATTTCACGTAGAATGACCCAACCTTCGAACGTGACCACTTAGTCATCGTTGATTGCCAGCTTGGCCCAGCGGTCCAGCGAGGGGCTGTTAATCATTAGGTCGTCGGTTTGATTCCGTCTGCCGGCCGTCCCATGTGTAACATTTGTGGTTCAAATGGTTAAAGGTCGGGGTTTGCCCCTGGCCTGCCGGTTCGACCCCGGGACATACCTCACCGATGAGGCCGAACGAACTTTGGACCTGCCCAAACACGGAGCTGCCAGGGCTTGCCCCTGGTTGTCAACGGTGTTTGTTGCTGGGTCCGTTCGAAGAGGAAGAGGAGGGGACCGGTGTAGCCGGCGACGTAGTTAAGGTGAAGGGTGAGGATCCGGCAACCCCAGGTCCCCTGATTTAAGGACTGACACCGGGACCGTAACGATTCCCCAATATCGGGTCAACAAAACAAAGCAACACACACACACACACACACACCCAATTTCGAGCACTGGTCTAGGTTGCATGGTTTCGATGTATGTTTGGCGTGAAATTTGTGACACATAAATGATGACAATACCTGGTACCCACATGCAGGGTCTACACAGCACCCAGGTACACCACCATACCCAAATTGACCTGTTGACCCGTCGTATCTGTTTTGTAGACACCACCCTGGTACGCTACCATATCCGACTTGCTGGGAGTACTGGCTGTGCTTGTTTTGCTCAAAGTATGATGATGGTGTATCAACAATTCCCCCGAATCCGGTTCGTGGTCTAGTTTTGTTTAGTGTTACTAAGTTGAAAGGTAGTTCGCGATCTCTATCCACCAAATCGCTCATGGTTTTACCCCTCCCCGCGTCCAAAACCAATACATCATACAAGGCATGGGGGGACGCTGTTCGGTGGTTGAGGATGCGTCGGAGTGGATGCCAGCGTTGTCCAGTGATGCGAACCAGCCCGTCAACTTGTAGAGTGTTAACCATAGCTTGACACGTACGAGGTTTGTACCGCTGTCTTTGGTATGCACGTGGTTTGTGCCTATGCCCGTGTGTGATCACTCCCAGGGGGTTTACTTCCCTCCCAACAGGAGGCGGAGTATATTTTTTCGGGTTTTATTCCAAAAAACAAACAAACAAACAAAGCACTGCGGGTGTTTGACATCCGCTTAATCCAGTGATTAGGTTGGGTCTGCACAACAAAGGAAAGAAAGAAAGAAGCTATCCGAACGCTAACACTCTTACTTTGCTTGTCCGAACTTCTTTTAGTATTGTAAATCATTTTTAGTAGACGTGAAGTTCGCGTATCGGGAGCAAGTTGAGGAAGGAGTTAAAAAGAATCTTGAACAAATATGGGCATATTTGTCCGGGATTCTTTTAAACTCCTTCCCCAACTTCAGCCCCAACTTCTTTTTTTCTTTCTTTTTTGGTTTTGAATCCACACAGCTAGCGCGTCAATTACATCAGGAACGTACACAGATGGAGGTGCAGTAATAAGGTAGCCTGGAAGCACCTGCCGCGAAGGCACTCCCGCAATTCATGTCACATGTTTGTAGGTATCGTGGTATGTGCGTGTAGTCGACACGCACTCGATTTTAAAATGTTATTTCTTAGATCTTTCGTGAAACGAAAGCTTAGCAGCAGATACGGACGGTGACCAAATGCCAAGTGATGGAAAGATGACATATCACAGTAGTCACCTTTCTGCACAAACGTGTGTTTCGCCCCAAAGCACTGGTTGTGAATGGGCATAAACCCCGAGAAAAAAAGGCGCTTAAACAATAAATGGCCCATAGATGCAATTTGTGGCCGCTTGATGCAATGACGCATGAGGGAGAGCGTATTCGCATTATTAACATCCATCAAGCAACAGCGAGACGGCCGGACCTTCAAAGACGCTTAAATACTCACATTCAGGCAGAAATGAATAAGTCAGAAGGGCGGTGAAGAATCATGGGAGGGGACCTGAATGCGGCAATGTCGCGTACAGGATATTCCATCTCGACAAAGTCTAATTTTGAGAAAGTAGATAATCAGTTTCAAGAATTTATTCAAAGAACAGGATCATCACTGATTCAATCTGAGGCACGCACACGCAAAGATCTGATGGGTGGTGTATCACTTGATGATATCAAAAGTGCAACACTTCACCACATCATGACATGGAATTTGTCCAATGATGATACGGCCGAAATGCTGGTGCCGAAGAGTACAGTGCATTGGGTAAGAGCGTGTGCGAACACTCATGCGCTGATATCGTGCACAATCGATGAGCAACTGTTGAGCCTATCAAGACCCTTGGGCGGGAGACCCAGGAGGCCAAACAGGAGCGATCAAAGCGAAAAACATTGATCACAAGCAAATACCGCGCATTCAATCGAAACTCGACGCAATCATGCGCCCAATTGCCCAATAAATCATCACTGACATTAACGAGGGAAAGCGTATTAAAGAAATGGGTCTCCGGTGTGTGGTTGAAAGTCGAGTTGCGGCCGCAGGCATGCTCGTGCACAAGAATACTTTAGGGGAAAATAACCGAGCACGGGAACGTGGCCCTCATAGAAGCCAGGAGCAGGTAGACATCGTGAAAGAATTAGCAATGTTGATAGCTGCACGAACCACTCGAGGAAGGCCAGGTCGAGCATCTGTAGCAATTCAGCAATGCATGACACAATTCGGACTTTATAGCGATTTCAAGATGACACCGCAAGAAGTGAATATGATGGCCAATCTCCCAGAATGGACGACAGTACTGGAAGTGATGATCAAATCTCTGCGAGCAGATCTAGCATTTAGAACGACGAAGCAAGAACGGTGGAATCAACGAGCGCAAGATAGACAGGCGCACAAGGATTTCCTGGAAAGAGCATCGAGGCACTGGCAAGTTTGCAGGTAAGTATGCACCGCAACCTCAGCAAACATAACTGATCCGGACCGTTGAATGCCGTGGGGTTGCTGGGTAGAGCTCGAAGACAAGGACGTGCACTGTAAAGAGTGGGAATGTATAATTGAAAACTTCACAGAAGAGAAAGCAGACACCACAGTGCATCAAATCTATGGTCAGTGCGCAACACTCAGCGTTAATTACAAGCCGGGAGACTGGGACAGTGTACGAGCTTGGATCCTGAAAGCGGGATCAGGTTGGCATCAGGCAGAAACAGGAGAGGATCCGCAGAATATGAACAAGTTCGCAGCAGGGTCACTAGGAGCGGCCACAGCGCACCGCATCAAGTGGATGCTCTCAGGTCGATCAGCGGAGGAGCAAATGCGACAGTGGCAGCAAGCGTTGCAAGCTGAGCAGATTATGGAAGCTGGGCCCAGGAGGGTCTCCCCGCTATCAATGTTTCAAATAACTGAAACAAAGGAAGGAGGCATGATGGTTATTACAACAACACGAGTTACGCAAATGCATGAAATAGTGAAAACGTTGCAGGACGAATCAGAAAGCGTTAAAGAGATCCTTTGGAGTGAAGGCCCGAGGCTGGGAGTAGAGCTCGAGAAAGCATGGGAAAATTACTATAAAGTACAGGGTTACTCGCCTTTTGCAACATTTGGGAACGATCAGTGTAGAAGCAAAGACTTCTGTGTGCTAACGGCCACTTCCTTGCCCTCCACTAGTCCTTCTTCCCTTTTGCACGCCCCTTTCACCCCTTCTACTCTAGGCTCTCAGGTGCCAGGCGTGGATTCACCATGCTCACCGCTGCACCAGGTGCGAGGTGGCGTCTCCACAGGTAGAGGCAATGCAAGCAAGACACGGGCTAGTCTGCCTCAAGCGACTGTTGAGCAGAACAGACGAGAGTTAGTCGCCTTCTGTCAACAATGCTGGCAGTTTACGAACTTCAGGCATAATAAGGTCGCGATAGGCACCCTGCCTTTGATGGTAAGATTACTGATTGACACTTATAGGACAGCAGAGCTTCAACCAGGCCGTTTGAGAGGAGAACTCACCAGCCAGGATATTGAGATATATGTCGCAATGTGTTCGAAACCAGGTAAAAGCACAGGTCCGGACAGATGCCCTAATGAACTCACAAAAACGATGACGGACGAGGAGTTCCAAATTGTGAAAATGTGGGTGAATGAAGTTTTAACAGAAGACACAAGTCGACAACGAGCAACGATGAACGGCACTATTTTGCAGCTTCGTAAAGGTGGAGGCACGAATAAAACGTCGGATCAACGACCAGTAGTCTTGCTAAACAGCGTGCATTAATTGCTGAATTATGTCATCAAAGAACGGTTAAAAACAATTGTCGAACCAGCTAACATCTTAGAACCAGGACAAGGTGGAGGCAGGCAAGGACGTTGCGTCGGCATTGACATGCAAAAGGTGCACTTCATCCAACAGGAAGCTCGGAGACAGGGCAAGAGAGTTTATCGAGTCGACATTGACTTTAAAAACGCCTTCGACACCATGTCTCAAGCAGCGCTCTGGCAGGTGATGAGGATGTTTAAAATTTCAGATGTGGACTTATTAGAGCAGATATATGAGGGCGTCGTTGTTAGAATGGCCCCAAACGACCAGGCAAGTGCGACGATCACCTCCAACACAGATGTAGCGCAAAGTAGTATCACGTCTCCACAGCTTTACAATTTTTTCATCAATGCCCTGCTACGCATACTCACGGTTACAGGACAGAATGAGGATATTAGTCACAGGCTGCAGATCGGCCCGTGTTGATCAGAAAGGAGACAACCAGCGAGATGGAAACGGTATGCCCCTATGAGGCGAAACACAAACGGTATGACCATGGGGTCTTGAGCTTCGCCCTCCCGCACGAGGATTTCATCACCCTCTCGACTACGCTCTGTACGCAGTGGTCGTACACGTTGGAGCGTCAATCCAGAGGGGACACTACGTCGCTTACGTTAAAAACCCTCGAGGAGGGTGGATCCAGATGGACGATCACAAGACAAGTCCTGTCTCTCTTTCCGAGGTACTCAAGGTCCAGGCGTACATGCTCTTCTACATCCAGAAAGTCCCTAGGGATGCAGGAATTGGCAGCGTCAGCCAGCAGACTGAACAAGTCTCTGACAGCATGGATGAGGACGGGACACTAGTCGCAGACGAGACACCATCCCTGCCGGACTCCAAAACACGTATCGAGCCCGAGCAAATAGCAAGGCACTCGGCTCCACCTGTTGCAGAACCCGCGGAGGAGCCATCAAAGTCCCACACAATTGTCTTGGAGCCACCAGCTATCAGCGGCTGGAAGAGGCCTGTCCAGGTAGACCCCCCAACCGAAGTAGAGAATTCTGACTCCAATTTGGACATGTCTGGCGTGCAGATAAACTATCTCCCCAGTGTGTGTGAACACAGGCAGTCTCCCACAGACCACGGCTCCACGGCGCAGGCACCACTGCGAGAAGGGAGGACTGACTCTATTCCAATCGACGGATCCCCCTCGAATGCCCCCCGCGAGCCGGGCTGAAATTACCCCCCCTCGAATTCCGACCGCACCCGTTTTCAGGCAGCAGCTGCACTGAGTGACAGACCCAGACTTCACTTGTGGATAGACCCCAGCCCAGTCGAGCTGACAGTGGGGCAACGCACCAGGCCGACATGGCTGATTTACCAGACCACGTGAGCCAGGAGATGACAAAATTGTACCCCCTCATTGTCGACCTCCATACGGCCAGTCTCGGAAACAACTTAATATTAGCTCCAGTTATCAGCGATCTTATGCGCGCCACCCAGTTCCTCCTCAGGTCGCAAGGTGCATTTTGCGCCCGCAAGACGATTGGTTTAGTCTCCCAGGCTTGGATACAATCACGTCCGCCGAGCTAGTCTCAGCAATCGAATCATTCATGACGGCGTGCGACCCTGCACAAATGTATGATGTTGATACTTCGACATACTACTAGACTCCGTACAGCCGAAACCATAGTAGGAAACATGTTGGACATGATCCTGGACTTTCACATTTTTGTCGAGGGTGACCTCACGAAGCCTCGGATCGGACTTCTGCTGGCTGATTTGGCTCCATCGCCACATAGGGGTGACACACTTCCAATGGAGATGACTAAATCTCTCCTCCAATGCTACTTGGGTACAGTCTGCTCATTCCCAAACATCCTACGCTGCTTAAAGCGTCTCATATATGAGCATGACTCGGAAGATAGACTTATCAGCGTAATCGCCAGCCACCTTCTACCCTCCCAGTCCAGACTAGAGCTTCCCGGTTCGACCAACCCTCCCCCGCGCCACTAGCTGGACACCTCCATGCCCGGCCCTACAGTACTGATCCGGGACATAGAAACCGCTTTTTTGACCAGCCAGCGAGTTTCTTAGCACACACTGATGAAGCCAGAACCCAGCCTGCCAGAGTTGTTTCTATAAACCATTGAAAAACTGCCAGCCAGCCAGCGGGTTTCTAAAGTACAGTGCAAGAAACCGGCCGAATTTTTTTTTGCATATTGAGATTTCATGTTGGATTCTTAAAGAGATTTTATGTTGATTTTTTAAGAGATTTCATGTTTTTTTAAGTGTGGACCTGACCCCTTGACAAAGAAATTCACGAGATCTTAGGTTCGAAACGTGAGGATCGATTTTCCAACCCTTTTTTCGAGCTGGTACAAAAAATGTGTCAGGTTCATTTTTCGTACCTGCTTCAGCTTGGTAATTTCTGTAAGGGCCCACGGACACTGCGAAAGTTCCCGCAGAAGTGCCAGAAGATAGCCGGGTGTTGAGGGCGTGCCGTTTATGTACGCAACCTCCAATCGCCTCGAAACCTGACTTTTTCATACGTGTGCCATGACTCGTTCATGCATACATGGATGTATTGTACATATGCCTCGTTCATACATGTGACATGATTCGAGCATGTTTGACATTATTCCTTCAGATTTGTCACTCCTTCATATGTTTTGATAACTGGTTGAGTCTGACTGATCCAGTATTTCATGTGGTGCGTTCTCATATATGGCGCGTTTCATCTTATTAGATATGGTGCGTCTAATTTTTCCACGTGCATGTATACATATCATATGTACATGTAGGTGGGAAAGTTCATGGATGTACACACACACACACACATACACGCATACGCACATACGCACATACACACGCACACACACACACACACACACACACACACGCACACGTACACACACACACACA
>Ga0209390_10009284_pt1 | contig 11834 bp, 7 predicted proteins | sample BON01_FD_187212 | JGI IMG/M metagenome (GOLD analysis project Ga0209390, IMG submission 187212) | Freshwater microbial communities from Lake Bonney liftoff mats and glacier meltwater in Antarctica - BON-01 (SPAdes) (version 2) | ecosystem: Environmental > Aquatic > Freshwater > Ice > Glacier... | reverse complement strand
TGCTGATCAGGGGGCATTTTCTCGAGCTCAAATAGTGTGCCACTTGGGACGAAAGGGATGTTTTGACGCATGACATTCAGCTGGCGTGCGAGCTCTGTGGCGCGATACATGCCGTCTGTGTGGTCTTGCAGGCGTTGCTCGGTCCATTCCCCCAGAAGGCGTGTGATCTAGCCCATTCGTGACACTCTCAAGGATGGCATTACAGAGCCTCAAGCGCTCCACGATGTTGGCGTCCGCCGAGGACTTGCTATAGAGCATGTGACCTTCCATCGTGTTGATTTTCTTGTGCTTGCGTGCTCGTTTCATGACCTTGGAGCCGTTGGTGCCCAGGAGATTGGTCTCAATGATCCTCTGGATAGTGTTGAGCGTCTTGAGCCGCTGTTCAGGCGAGTCCAGCAACTCCTCCAGATCTGACGCACTTGGGCAACTGCCGGTAGGATAGATCGTGCTGTTGGGTGCCTCTTGGAGAAGCTGGACATGATAGAAATATCAGTACGAAATCAGACTATGCATATTCTCACTTGCTGCACGGCATGGCATTCATTGATGGGAAAAGGGTTCATGTGTGCTGAGAGATCAAAGAAAGGGGCGAGAAAAGAGAGGCACAGGAATGAAAGGGAAGAGAGAAAAGTGGACAGAAAGTAGTAAAGAGAAGCAGGGAGGGCAAGAGGACAGAGATATGCCAGAAGGAACAGGCAATCACCACAAAATTTGCTGACATGTCACGCGTCTTGCCGTGCTGTTCAGATGAGTCCATGAAATCCTCGATCTCTGACGCACTTGGGCACATGCCGGCAGGATCGCTTGTGCCACTGGGTGCCTCTTGAAGAAACTGGACATGATCAAATTATCAGTACGAATCCATGGACACAGACGCTGTCTTGATGCAAGGCAAGGAATACATTGCCGGGGGGGAATTACCTGGGACTCTGGCCACTTGAGGTCCGTCGCAAGCGATCTGCGCGTGGAAGGAAGCAGCTGGGTGGTGTCGACGCCAATCTCCATGCTGGGGACCGGCGGTTGCAGCCGAGGGGATGGCCCGTGAAGGATCTTGCAAGCGGCTGGGCTGCGTCGCTGCCGATTCAGTGACGCGATTTTGCGTGTAGCAAGCCAACAGTCTCCACTGCCGGTTGCTTCTGCTGCATGCAGCCAATCAGTCAGGATTGGCGTAGAGGGTCACGCAATAAACACTGGTGGCGCCAGATCGCCGCCCACATGAGCTCGGCCATGAAGCACGAGATAACAATCAGGACACTGAAGCGCCATGCTAAAATGCTAGATGGGCGAGGCGCACAGAGGACATCGATTGGGTTCTTTGAGTCAGACGCGGTGGCCACGACCGCGCACGATGGCGTCAAGGCGGCAGAACGCGCATATGATGAAGCGCGTGCAGGTGAAACTGCCGCGTACCATCGAGTGTCGGGACGACTACTGGCATTCCAAGCGCGCATTGAAAAAATGGACATTGCCATACGAATTGAACAGAAACAATATGCGCTGCAAACCGCCAGAAACACAGCGCATCCAGAAAATTCAGGCAAGTGCGTCGAGGGAGCAAGCGGCCGCGGTGGCGGGGATGGAGGACCATATTACGGCAATGGGCTTGCGCGACAGCACACGAGATGAGCTGAACCGTGACGTGGCACGTGAACAATATCGCCAAATCCGCTGTCATGACGACAATTCTGGTGTGAGCGCGCGTTTGCATCTGCGTCTGTGCCTGTGTAGGAATCTGCGCGTCTGCATCTGCATCTGTGCCGCCTGCATCTGTGTGGGTGCCTCTGTCTGCAATGCACATATTGATCAGTGCAATGACATACACAACGCACTTGCATGCACTCCCAGATCGTGACAGCCAGCAGGGGCAGGATCCGAGTCCAACGGACCCTGCCAGCGCAGCCTACACCGCCACGAGCGGAGAGGCCCGCGAGACCAGCGCCTCCGCCAACACCATGTATACCACCCCCTCCAACAGCGATCTAGGTGCTCGTGCTGCGCTTGAGGCAGCAGGACAAATGGACAGCCAGATTAGTGGTCAGGGGGGGGACGGGGAGCAGCGCACGACGGCGGGTGGGGGTGCGTGGCAACACACCACAGGGACGAGCAAAGAAATGACGCAGGAAGGACATGACATTGCAGCTGCGGGCGCGCAGACACAGTTTCCGTCCGTGCTTACAAACGAAATGTCGGCTAACAACCTCGCCAAGAGCGATCTAGGCGCTCGTGCTGTGGATGATGCAGCATGTGGAACAAAGGACCCGATTGATGGCCAGAGGGAGGATAGGGAGAAGAGCAGGACGGCGGGGGGGGGTGCAGGGCAGGACACCACAGGGATGAGACAACCACCAGAGGCAATGTCACCCGGCGACCCCAACACGACGACCCGCGCACACAAGTCTGTCCCACACCGAAAACCAGACCAGACGCGCTACAGGCCTGGGCAGGGTCTGACCAAAGTCAAGAGCCCTACATCGAAGTCGGGCACGCCGGCTGCGAGTGCGGCTCAGTCAACACCACAGTCGGTGGGATCCAAAAGGCCGCAGCGAGATTGGCCATGACGGCGCGTGGGTCCGTCGGGAGCAGTCATTGTGCCCACGGGACCCGCCCGCACATTTTCGAAAGGCACCAACCAACTGATACAGTGGCTACCAACAACCATTTCCGTCACGTGCGGGGAGCCAAAGTGTGCATGCCATGCTGCTCGGAAGAAAAAGCCCAACAGCTGTCCCGCACTGAAAGGGCAGGTTCACCTGAATGGCGACACTCAATACGTGCATGCTCTGGGCAAAATATTTGAGGCTGGTGGACAACCGGTCAAAAACAGGGAAATGAGAAGCCTGGCGCAGAGGGGCAATCAGGCCAAATTTTGCCACCGTATGCCGGGCGTACAGCGGTCGCCAATCGCATACAACCTCCAACATCCGAGGGAATACACCTCGTGCCGAATTTGGGCCAGCCAATCACGCAGACCGCCATACGTGGCAGACGTGGAGGGGCGCGCACGGATAGAAGGCGTGGCGGCGTCGATCCACGAAAGTTACATGGACGCTCACGGCAACAAGGTAGCAGAGGACGCTGTCTTCAAGAGTCCTTGCGTGGTGATCATCTTCGACGGACCCCCCGATACAGGGAAGTCCAATCGAAGTGTGAGAGCAAGCATCCGATCATGGAAACATACCGAGACAGGGCGAGCAGCCGAGTAGAGACACAAATTCATGCACTCACAAACATTGTAACACGATCACGCACTTTTTCTGGGTCTTGACAGATTCACCTGTATGTGTGTAATGACAATGACTCAAATGATACATCTATGTGTGTGCCGCGACTCGGATAATAGCGCCGCACTCCATACTCCATCTCTCTCTCTCTCTCTCTCTCTCTCTCTTTCTATGTATGTACATATATATATACACGTATGTTTATACATATACATATTTAAGTTTATACATATATCTATATATATATATATATATATATACATATAAATATATATATATACTTCTTTATTTTTTGTAGCGTGTATATATTTATATGTATGTATATATATATAGATATATACATGCATACACACATCACGGTTGATAACATCAAGTTGATCCAGTGAATTCTTTCTTTCTTTATATATATATATATATATATATATATATGTATATATATATATATATATATATATATGTATATATATATATATACATATATACATCACGGTTGATAACTTCAAGTTGATCTAGTGAATTCATTCTTTCTGTATATATTCATGTTTTTATATACATACATATATACATCACGGTTGACAACTTCAAATTGATCCAGTGAATTCTTTCTTTCTTTATATATGTATTTATGTGTGTGTATATATGTACATATATAGATATATACATGCATATATACATCACGGTTGATAACATCAAGTTGATCCAGTGAATTCTTTCTTGTGGACGAAAAGCTCCACTTCATTACTTAATCAAGTGATCAGCAAATTGAAGCCGAATCATCCAGGCAAGTAATCAGAGCGCCATTGTGACTTGCTCTCCTGAACCATTTCGAGAACAGCGTGAAAAGTGGGGCGCCTTGCCGGCACAGGATCCATGCACCTGCGCATAATTGAAATGTAGCCTGCCGGCGCCAGATCGTGATGTTTTCGCAAGATGGGCAGCTGGAGTGTGCCAGCATGGGCCAAGATGCACAAATCTTGCACCGTCTTACCCGGCCACGGTACTTCTCCAGTCAAAATCTCCCACATGATCACACCAAAGCTCCAAATGTCGCCTTGCTGTGTCACGCGTGCGGGGTCCATCAGTCGCTCGGGCGCTAGCCATGCAGGAGTGCTCATCTGGAAGGATGGCATGAGAGCAAAGCCCTTTCGTAAGTGAGGCATGCCGAAGTCCATGATTGCGATCCTCTTGAGCATCCATGTCCCTGAGGCTACGGCACCATTTGCATCAGCAAATGCAACATTTCCAGTTTTCAGATTTCCATGCACCAGTCCATGCTCAATCAAATAGTGCATGCCCTGTGCAACAGCCAACACCACAGCAATTCGGTGAGGCCACGCAATCCTGCCTTCCGGCAGCTCGCGTGGTCCATAGTAGAGAATCAAATCATCCACATCAAACGACCCAGCACCTTTTCGATCCAGCCACGCGAATGGGTGATGATACTCAGCAGGCGGGTCCAGAATACTGCCTTTGTGTGTACCATAGTTCCAGACATAATGAAGCGTTTGCTTTGCGCGTACCTTGTCAGGCACCTGGAGCTGTTGAGCAATCCCTGGGTGTTTGGCAATTCCGTTTACAAAGGCTGCTTGTGTGACACGGCCTGTCTGGTGCGGATCAAGTGCCTCAAAGATGGTATTAAGATCCAGGCAACTGAGGCACACATTTTCGGCGTGTGGGGCATTGTGCTTGGCAATAAAGTTGAAGAGGTTGTCATTGGCATAGTCGTGCACCAAGGCGCAAAAGGGAGGACCGTCTTCCCTCTCTTCGAAGCACACCCCATGAACACGTAGGATATTGGGGTGCGACGCTAGACAGAGCATCGACACCTGCGATGCCAGCTCGCCCGCAAGATGATCGGTACGCACACGTGCCACGTGAGCGTGTGCACCTTGAAAGTGAATGGTCTTAGCAACAACCTGCACACCGTTATAATCACTCTCACGCACCTCTCCAAACTGTCCCCAGCCCAACGGATCTCGGATTTCAAGCTTGTGTACAATGGACGATCCAGTGGCCCCGACCCCCGTGTGTAATTGTACCGGCACGGCTCCGGCTCTCGTGGGCATCAGTTCTTGCTGTAGATTGAAGAGCATTTCGTCAAACCTGATGCTAATGTCGGGATGGTCACGTACAAGTGCAACGTGCACCAACGTCTGACCCGTCAAGGTCTCGAGCGTTTCAAGTATTTTGACGCGCTTCTCTACTTCTTCTTTCAGTTTTTTGCTTTGGTCCGTCCCCAGAAGCAACTGCATGAGACCGTCATTGACCGCAGTCTCGAACTTGGACTTTGAGTGGACGTTGCAAACTACTTGTGAGTAGGGTGCTCCTACTGTGAGGCGCACGATGGTGCGGTAGATCAATTGGCTATGAGGAATTAGCCAGTCCTTGCTCTTGTCCACTTCTTCTACAGGTGGCGCCGAATTCGCAACCCATTGGTAGGCGTGTAGCACGTGCTTTCGTTCTACGGCACTTGTCTTGGCCTCAACGAGACTGGCACTGATTTCATGAAGGTTATGCTCAGCTAGTTCTTTCTCATTCTGCGCCAGAGCCTGCGCGCATTCAAGCTCAACCCTCAGCTGCGCAATCGGAGCGAGGCGTACTTGCGCACGCTCCAACACCAACTGCCCAGCTGCACGCTTCCAACGTGCCAGGTATAATCCTTGTGTGGCAATGCAGAAAAGATGTTTAGTCTTGGCTATGCGCGCCTCGGCGTAGGGAACTACCATCTGTGTCATTGTACTGCACTCGAGACACTTGACGTCAAACACCTCGTCCTCGTTTCGCTGCCAGTCAACCCTGCGCTGGGCCAGAACTTTTTCCGCGACAACAAAATCGTCAGCAGCAAGTTTCACGATATACTCAGCACGAGCGATGCCCTGTTCGATGTCAGTCACAAGAGTTGTCTGATCTTTGACCTTGCTGTCGCGAAGTTCTAGCTGTCGCACAGCTTGCTGCAACGAAGCACTGAATTTCGACTCTATCCCGCGCAGTCGCATCACATTATCCTGTGTCCGCTTGCTGTGCATGGCTGCGTCATTGTATTCAACGGCAAATTTCTTGCTGGCTGCACACGCTGCTCTCATGCGTTTTTCGGTCGACTTCAAGTAGTCGTCAAAGACATCCTGGCCCCAATTGCTCGTGCCCTGATCGATGAATTCTTCGTAGCTAATAGCAGGCTTTATGAGGCGATAATGCGGGATGCACAGGTGTGTGTCACCGTTGAAGAGGTTGTCCTTGGCGTAGTCTCCCTCGCGAAAGACAAGCAGCTCCGTGTCTGTGCCGGGACATATGTTGACGGCAGTCTTGGCCATCGTCATTCCTGCCCACAAGGAACCACTTTCGTTTTCGATCCGATCGCACACATCGCGAATCGAGGCAACACGCAGCTCTTGATCGTGCAGTGATTGGTCGGCCATCGAGTTAGGCACATGATTTACCTCCTTAATCAAGCAAGTGTACTTGCCAGCGCGAAGCGGGCTCGAACTATCTAGGGCTTGCCGAATGAGCTCCGCCAAGAGGTCAAGCGGAGACCTCTCTCCATGTGTCGCATGCAAGTCAGGCAGCAGCCCGATTGTTGCGACGACACTACCTGATACAACTGAAAGCACCTCAACGCACTCTGTATTGCAGTCGAGCGCGGTAGCTACGTCGACTCGCAGCTTGTCGCGGAAAGCCTCCATACCGTTTTCGTACATAGATATGGTGTGAAATGGCATGTCCAGAACTAGCCGAGAAACAACAGCCGTTGATTTGCGCTGCCGATCATACGACGAGCCCCAGCTGTGTTGTGTTTGTGCACTGGAACCAGGCTGAAATGGCGACGGATCAACAAACTGTTGCTCCACTGTGGCAGCACTGTTGGTCCATGTTTGATAGGCAATCCGAGGCTTACGGAGCTTGCCAACGGGGTGATAAATGTCCGACCATGACAAGGTGCGATCTGCTTCCGTACGATCAATAGCGATTGAATATTTCAAACGCTCCGTCTCCAACAGAGACATCATATAGACTGGGTAAAAGCTGTCTTTGAAAAGTTGGAGCGACAAATCACGGATACCATGGTCCAAACGTTGATGCTCAAACTCGATGAGATCGCGCATTTCCTTTGACATGCCGACGATCGACACTCTCAATGTGGATGCCACATTTACTCCCCTTTTCCAGTCCTTCTGTGTTGCGTGCAGGCCGTTGAGCTGTGTGTTAAGGTCGGCAACGGCAGCATCGTTTTCAATAGTGCGTTCGGCACCAGCAAGCGCGTCGTCCTGCTTCGACAATGCCAAAATGCGCTTGCTATGCTCGGTGTAGGACTTTAGATATCGTTGGATTTCAATCATGTCGTGGTTGCGTTGCATGAAAGTCTTTTCGAGCTGCTGTGCAATCGTGTTGCGTTTTACCCGAATCTGGGCTAGAGCATCGTTGATGTCGCCGACTCTCCGTTCCTTTTCCACTGCCAAGTCCGTCAAATCTGCTTGCACCTTGACCAAAGATTCCTGGCACCGCGTGTCCATCATCTGCGCTGTTTCGTGCGCTTCTTTTGTCTTAGATTCTAGAAAGGACACAAAGGTGGGGTCAGAAGCAGATTTGAGCCCCTTGAGGCTCGCCTCATCCTGTTTCAAGTTCCCAAAAAACTTCTTGACATGACTCCACTGCATCAGAAGCGCAGCTTCAACTTCAGGGTCCGCAATGGGCAGCATACCCTGGCCGCCGCCGGTTATCCAGCGCACGAAACTCATAAACTCTTCGCACAAACCTTTGCGTTGTCCATGCTCCAAGGAAAATCTGGCGTGTGCTTCGTCGGGACTGACATATCGCTGCAATGAAAGCGAATGTTTGGCAGCATTTTCTAGCTCTATAAGAGCTTTTGCTGCGAATTGCTGGCACACTTGTCTGATACTGGCACTGTTAAAGACTTGGTCCGACAATGCCTGATTCAATTGGTGGCACGCACCAGAAAACACTGTCTGAAGTTTGGACTCCCACTCTGTGCTACCCATCTGCATGACATGTGGAATGCAACTTTCCAAGCTTAAGCCAGAAGTGAATTCTGGTACAACGTCTGTGTCTTCGGCGTCTGTGAGCGCCCATGGGTAGTGGCAAAACACTTCATTGCCACAGTTATACTGCCTACAAAAGGAGCTCTGGGAATCCTGACACACAGAAAACAGACGGGCTGCCACATCATCGCATGTTTCGCTTGCGCTCCCCTCGCCGGCATCGGGATTGAGAGACACGTCAAATAGACGAACGTCGAAGATGTATGTATCGTAACGATCCGGGTAGAGACGGATGCAGTGCAGCGGCAGTCTGAGGGACGACGCGAGTCCATCCCTTGTCAGCTGCACACCTTTTTTCGTAAATTTCAGGCGCACCCCGACCGCCTTGACTCGCATTATGGCTTTTGCCTGTGCCTTAACTTCATCCGAGGACACACCTTTGATGTCCCGTTGGAGCGTTCTGTAGCGTGAGGGATCAAGCGTAAATGATGGGAGAACAGGAATATTTAGCAACGCAGACGAAGTCACGCCATCCTTTTCCAATTCTAAGGCCGCCACCATGTCCGAAATCATGCGCTTCACACTATCAACTTCACAGGTGATTCGTGCCCACTGTGAATCCCCCTTCCCAGAAATACCGTGACTATGTTTGGAAGCACTGTTGGCATGGGTCGACTCTTCAGAAGCGGATAGACCCTTTTTATCGCCAATTCTACTCGCCCCTGCCGATCGAAGCAAGGCGCTGAGTCGTGCTACAGTCTCTGCTGATGTACGCGTGCCGCTGAATATAAACAGACGTGCTATTCCATGATAATCGTTATTAGTCACAGCAGCTTCGAAAGCTCTGATGCTCGCGTTAGTGATTTCCGCATTGCCACTGAAATCCATCCTGCTTATGGTCTTATTCAAGACCAGCGACTGAGCAATTTTGGAAACATCATTGTCAGCAAGACCACGGTTTTTCAAATATAGAATTGAATCGCGTTGCGAAGCGTTGGACTCCAACTCGGCGACGCAGCAGTTGAAAGCATTGAGGTCTAATTGCTGCTGAATCATGCCCATTATTTCCGCGCTCACACCAGTACCGTGCAGATTTAGCGTGTGTATATGGTGTCTAAATTTGATGGCCTTTAACAGTTTGCTACCAGATGCGTCTGTGATGCCGGGGTTGCAGCTAAGATCTATCGCCTCCACCATATTGCCTTTGCACATGCGGTCGGCAAGACTCGTGACGTCACTGTCGCTGAGTTCTTGCCCCTGTAAAAAGTCGATGGATATACTGCGACGCAGCAGCGGAGGATGAAAGACAGAGGAGAGCAAGCGCGAGGCATGGCCCGTCGCACGAACCCGCAACTTTTCCCCGATTTTTTGGCGCACTGTTCCTTTTGAATAGGTGCCACGGAGGTCTATTTTGAGAACACATACATTCTCTGCGAGCATTTCAAGTAGAGACAGTGCACTACGATTCGTGAGGGGGTTGTTTGACAGATCAAGCTCGACGGTAGCATGGTGGGGGCGCTTGGAGATGGCTGAGCACACCTGCAACGCTTCATCGTCCTTCAGCTCTTGATCTGAAAGATCAATCTTGCAATGTGACAAGTCTGTGTGCACTACATTGAGAGCCTGCGACATTGCACGGCCAATGATCAATTTTCGCAGACCCTTACGATCTTGGAGAGAAAGGACAGATTGGGGTGTATTGACAAGATTTAGTCGGGTCAGATGTGTGTTGAAATATCGCTGCCTCTCATCGCCAAGTAAATGCACCAGACCTCCACGAGACAAGTTCGCACCGCATTTCAACGTGAGTGCTGTGAGGCTCGTGCACTGCGCCACTGCACTCGCAAGGGTTGCTAGTTCTTTGTCGGTCACATCGATGTGTTGCAATTCTTCCAAGTGCACCACAGAATTATTTTTCAGCGCCTGCCCAGCCCTAGCAAGTATTCGCTCGCGCAGGGCCAAGCTAACGAGGTTGCGCAGATCCGTTGAAACATCACCGCCATTATAGGCGATTCTGCTCCCGCCTGTCGACAAAGCCTTTGCTTCTCTATCTTTCACATCAAGATGCGTGGTGCTAATACGTGAAAGCGAGGCGTGAGTCGGGATAATTTGCAACAATTTCTTGACCGACGCCTCCGACAGCTTGCTTGCACCTAGATTCAGGGACACGACTGTCGAATTGGAGCGCAGTGCGTCGAGGACTTGTGGCCATTCCTGGTCGACAAGACGGCAGCTAGTAAAGTCCACTTTTGTGCAGGCCTCAGCATTGATCAGCATGGCGTGCATCAGGCGGCTGATTTTCCACTGGCGAATCCGCTTGCTGACCTTTTCATTATTAATGCAGCTGGCGTCAATGGCAAGGCTCGTGAGATACGGCACTTCGTCAAGTGCTGTCAGCAAATTGTCGGCGCAGGCTCCGGAAATCATGGTGTTGCCCGTCAGGATCAATGTTGTAAGCGTCCGATTGCTCCGCAAGGCTTGTGCAAGCTCATTCACGTCAGGATCAGTCAAGGATGCATTCGCAAGGTTGATCACACTGATGCGAGGATCAACGGCTTGCTGGAGCGCCTTATGGCAGCGGGACCGATTGATGCGCTCCGCAATACTGCGCTGCATGTCTTTGCTGGCAGCCGTGCCCTCCAAGCTCAGCGAAACCAAGGTCTCCTTGGTCTGCAGAACCTTGAGCAAGTGCTGGAGGCCACTGTCAGTGACTCTCGGGTTTCCCCAGAGGGACAGCGACGTTATGGACGTGTTGCTTCCCAGGCAGCTTGCTACCAGCTGGACGTCTTCGTCGCTCAGATCGCGCCGCGAGAGGTCGAGCATGTGGACGTGCTTTTTGTCGGGGTTTTCGTCTGAAACCGCTGCGATGCAGCGCTGAAAGAGCGTCCGTTGCACGCGCGCGCGGTACGCGTCAGAAACGCCGGTGAGCTCGAGATTGATGCGGTCAATCTCGATGTTGTCCACGAGGAGACTCAGCAGCGCCTCGGCGCCTGCGTCAGTTATGCCCGTGTTACCCCAGACGTTTAGCGACCGCGTGTGCCGGTTCGTCTTCAATGCCGCTGCAAGCTGTCCAACCTGCTCATCAGTTAGGGCGTCCTTCTCGTCACCCTCGCACGCGAGCTCCACCTCTACACACGCCGGGTCGTCGCACCGAATACGGTCCAGAAACGCGGCGAGCCTTTTGCGCATCGTTGGTCGTTTTCCGTGCCGCATCGAACGATGTGCTTGCCTGCAAGTGCGGAACTGTATATATGAAGGATATACGTGAGTACATCTGTGTTGGGTAGGAATGTTGGTTGTTCATAGTAACCAGTTTTCTCAGATGTGACTTGGACGAAGTGTGTGCGGCCGCTTGCATTCTTTCTTTTTGCGAATAGAGCTTCCAGCAAAGCTACCAGACTGTTCAATCTACCTCTGCGAGTTCAGACGAATGTTACCCTTCTTGCAGGCACCTGCAGCTGTCAACCATCAGCCTTTATATAGAAAAATATGCACACTAGTCTTGCAGGCACCTGTCAACCATCAGCCTTTTGGGTTACTGTGCGGTTTCAAATCGGGCTAGTCTGTCTCTCCCGCACTATGAATATTGGCTGTTTTGGTCGCAAAGTGACCCATAAAC
>Ga0209390_10009282_pt1 | contig 11838 bp, 9 predicted proteins | sample BON01_FD_187212 | JGI IMG/M metagenome (GOLD analysis project Ga0209390, IMG submission 187212) | Freshwater microbial communities from Lake Bonney liftoff mats and glacier meltwater in Antarctica - BON-01 (SPAdes) (version 2) | ecosystem: Environmental > Aquatic > Freshwater > Ice > Glacier... | reverse complement strand
AATAGGAGGCGCCAGCCGACGAACCCTGCTAATCGTTTAGAAAAATCTCGTACGTCTCAGGCAATATTGTCGAAGACCTGCTGAATGTCGTCGTCTTCTTCGAGGGCTTCGACCAGTTTCATCACTTCTTCCTCCTGTGCTTCGTTAAGTTCAGTTGTACTGAGGGGTAAACGCACCAGTTCAGAGCTAATAACATTCACGCCCATTTGCTCCAACGCCTTTTGCATGGCGCCAAAATCGGTGAAAGCCGTGGTCACTACAATGTCGCCTTCTTCGGCACGGATGTCGTCAGCGCCATGGTCGATGATTTCTAATTCAAGCGCTTCGATGTCAATTCCTTCGGCAGCAATGCGGAAGATGCCTTTGCGGTCGAACAAAAAATTAAGCGAACCTGAGGTTCCGAGCGAACCGCCGTATTTGTTGAAGTAATGGCGAATATTGGCGACCGTGCGGGTCGGATTGTCGGTAGCTGTTTCAATCACAAGGGCGATACCATGGGGGGCGTAGCCCTCGTAAACTACTTCTTCATAGTCCTTTTCATCCTTGCTCGATGCCTTTTTGATAGCCGACTCTACCCTGTCTTTGGGCATGCTGGCACCTTTCGCGTTTTGTATAACGATGCGTAAACGCGGATTGCTATTCGGGTCAGGGCCGCCGGACTTAACCGCCATGGCAATTTCTCTACCAATACGGGTAAATACCTTCGACATTTTGTCCCAGCGGGCAAATTTTCTGGCTTTGCGGTACTCAAATGCGCGTCCCATCTTATTTCTGCTTTTTAGCTAATGCTGCTTCTACAAAATCAAAAGTCGATAAAACATCGGCTTTCCCATTCACTACGGCTACATCATGCTCAAAATGTGCCGATGGTAAACCGTCAGCGGTGACGATAGTCCAGCCATCTTTTAGCTGGCGGATGGCTCTTTTGCCCATATTAATCATAGGCTCGATGGCGATCACCATGCCATTCTGAAATTTAGCGCCGGTGCCTTTTTTGCCGTAATTCGGCACTTCCGGACTTTCATGCAGCTTACGCCCCAAGCCGTGGCCGACCAACTCACGCACTACGCCGTAACCATTTTTTTCGGCATGCGATTGAATGGCGTAGCTTAGGTCGCCCACGCGCTTACCCACTTTCACCTGCTCAATACCCATTTCGAGCGACTCACGCGTTACATCGAGTAGTTTTTGCACCTTCGGGTCGACTTCCCCAATGGCAAAAGTATAGGCATGGTCGCCGTAAAAGCCATGCAGAATTGCACCACAGTCTACGCTGATAATATCACCTTCCTGCAAAGGGCGGTCGTTTGGGATGCCATGCACCACCTCGCTGTTCACCGAAGTGCACAACGTAAATTTATAATTGTAAAGGCCCAAAAAACCAGGCACAGCCCCTTGATCACGGATATACGTTTCGGCGAGCTTATCTAGCTGCAAGGGCGTAACGCCAGGCCCAATGATCTCTGCCACCACCCCAAGGGTGCGACTGACCACCTGCGCAGCTTCACGCATACGCTCGATTTCTTCGGGACTTTTGTAAATAATCAAAATAGAAACGGATTTAAGCAGCGCAAAAATACGATTTAACCGTCGTTTTTAGAAGCTTACAGGATGGCACGCGGATTATTATACGCGTTTTAGCTCTCCGCGCACAGCTAAAATAAGCGTAAAAGCCAGTACACTCAAACAATACCCTGAAGGAATGTGTCCGTAAAGCTACCTTCGACCAAGCCAAAAAACACCCCTAATTACACCCATTTTAGCTGTGCCCATTTAGCGCAACACGCCTAACATTACGTTAAAAGAGCCGTTCAAAACCTGTTTACGACTTTGACCTTGAAAGTTTGACTGCTAAGAACCCAATATCGCCCCGAATTGCGCATTCAGCGGATCTACGCACATCACCGGTATCCCAGCTTTGTTGTTGACCAAACTCTCCTCCGGTGATTTACTGAAAATATCCAATAAATCACGGTCCTGACCGGTCATGATTACGATTAAATCCGCATTGTTCTGGGTAGCGAAAGCCTCGACTTGTTTCGGGAAAGATGCGCCTTTGGGGTCTTCGTGGCTCAAGGTGTGTGGTACACCATTGGCGGTAAAAGTGCGCTGAGCAAATTGGATATTCAAAGTCACTTTCTGAAGAACAAATTCGTCACTTTCGCTGGCAGCAAAAATAAGGACTTTACCTCCAAATAAACGAGCCATACCCGCTGCTTGAAAAGTTTTCTGTTTGCTTGCCCGGGACGAATCAATCGGGAAAACGATGGTTTTATACCCGTGTGCGGCCGGCATTCGGTTTTGCACGATGATATCTGAAACTGGAGAATCGACAGCCACTTTGAGGATATTGGCACCCGTAATATGCTGCAAACCTTGTATGCCGTGGGTACCCATCACCAAAAGGCGGGCATCCATTTTTTTGCATAGCTCGGGAATCAGCTCATAAACGCTGCCTTCTTCAAGTTGGTAGTTGGTGACTAAACCTGAACTTGTTTGATTGGCTGCGGCGACAGCAGCGAGATCGTCGTTTAAGTCTTTCAGACTTTTACCAAGCTTTTTTGCGCGGCTTTTGCTTTCGGCGTTATATACATGAAGCAAGGTAATTGTGTCCTCAGCTTTGCGGGCAATGGCGTTGGCATGGGCGAGTGCGCAGTCCGAACGATCTGTAAAATCGTAGGGGATTAAAATAATGTGGGCGTGACTGGGATTGTACATCCGATATTTATTTTGTGCCAAAATTAAGATAAAACAGCTGATTTATACTAGTCCTGTGCTTTGTTTCTGCCAAGTTCAAACACCGTCAACTTAAAATTAATTATAGCAAATGATCAGCCCCAATTCAACAAGCTCATCATGACAGCTATTTAATCAAAAACCCGTTTCACCTAAGGCCGCACAAACTCACATTTAACCTCCAAAACCGTCAAGCTTTTTTAGGAGGAGACACCCCCCGAACTACTCCGTTCTCTCCAAGGCACCCACCGTAGGAGGATTTCCCCGTGGCTTCCCCTCTAAGTCCGTTGCCAACTGCGGGAAAAAGGGAATGAGATTTTCGCCAAAACGACTGGCCATACTCAAAGTGTCAATGCTATAATCGCCCGTTATGGCATTTTTAAACCGGGGATCGGCATTATATAGGTTGTTTATACCGATGTCGTTGGGCCTTTCGGTGCGTAGCATATTGTGGCGGAACGCTACCTCCAACGGCAAGCCAGGGAAGGTATCCAGTACCATTTCTTCACGGCGGTTGCCGTAGATGATGCTGTTGCGAAAAGAAGCCGACAAAGAATAACGCATACCCGAACTGCTACCTGTATTACTCAAAAAAACTACCGGCGTCGACCGGCTAAAATTAAAGCCATAACTCGCCAGCGTACAGTGCCGGAAATTGTAGGTGCCACCCACATCACCGTACACATTAAACCGACCACATTCGGAAATAAGCACATTATCGGCTTCAATATGAGCTGTAAATCCGACCAGACCAGCTATTGCGAAGTTATCAATCGTCGTATTTCGCAAAAGTAGATTAGGCGCAGTACCGCTCACCGGTAAAGAGTCGACTTGTATGCCCACGGTTCCATTTCGGATGTTGGCGTAATTAATCACATTGTTTATGCTGCCCCGTAAAAAACGTATGCCGCTCCAGCTCCCTGACAGTTCGTTATAAAAAGGATCCAAACGATCGCCCCGGAATTCAACAGGGTTGTTGCTAGTGCCGTTTACCTCTAAGGTACCGAGCACAAATAAACTTGCGTTTTTGGCAAAATAAATACGTGTGCCTGCTTGAATGGTGAGCTTGCATAAGCTATCGATAGCCACACTTTGGTAGACTACAATCGGCAATAAATCTGTCCAGACGGTATCGCAAGGCAGAAATTCATTGCCCACAAAATGGGCATTCTGACCAAAGGCCGTCAGGTTTACCTTGCCCGTTTTATTACCTGAGCGGAACATCACCGAGTCGACCACCAAATAAGGCGTCAGGGCCGAATTCGGATCAATAGTAGCTTCCACAAAAATGTAAAGGCTATCGCCTTTGGGCAGTTGTACATTGCGGGCATCATTCTGCGGCAAACCGTTAATATTCAGCCGATAATTGGATGTTCCCGTCGCCCTTCTACCCCCGAGGAATATTTCGTCGATACTGATATTTTGGTTGGTGGGATTAAATACTTTAAAACGTTTGGTGATAGTACCCACCGTGGTAAACACGGTATCAAACAGCACTGAATCGGTCTCAAAACGCAGCTCAATGTCGGCATTGGCCATAAAGCGGTCTTGCCGGCAGGCACTCAACCAGCCTGCTACCACAACCAATACAAAAAGCAGATATCTCAATCTTTCCTCCTTTAACTCAACGGGAACGAAGTTAAGGTGTATTTCTTATTTAGAAGCGCTTGTTTTGACCCTGCGCAGACGTACAACCGTTTGTAAAAGCCACAAGTATCCTATTACGTGTTTTTCGTTTATGGGACGACAGGGAAGCTGTTTAACTTTCAAAGTAGATCTCAGATGCGCTTTATTTTCGTTGAAGGAGTTGTGGCACGTATTGGGCTTGTGGCTGAGTTGTGTTCAGGTTTTTAAAAGAAAACCAAAAAAACACCTTAGAAAAAAACAGAAATGGCACTTAAAATTAAAGCAGACTATAAAAGCGAAAAACAAAAACCTCATGCCGCTTGAAGCGTTTGCATAAAAAGCTAATGTGTTCGTGGCACAAAAAGCCGGGATGAGCTTGAATGAGGCTATGAGCACGTTAAAATTGGCGCCTCAATTCAGGAGGCAAAAATGGAAGGGGGCGTGCCACAAATCACAGCTAAACAGCCTTTAAATCAACACCCAAACGCGCTGTACTACACCAGCTTAAAAAATGTTACAGATCCACACGACAGAAAAAATAAGGCTTACATTTGCACAATAATATGCGCTTACACAACAGCAGTAATACGATCGGTCGAACTACATCAAGACTATGGAAACGTAGCTTGTGGTTTGTATTGTGCTTAATATGGGCGTTTCCACTGGCAAGCAGCGCTTTTGCTGCCAATACCGAAAACAGCCTACCCACCCAAAACGCCTACAGCGATAAGACAGATGTGCTATCTGTCGGCCTTTTTGATGCCGCTACTTACCATCCCGCTGCCACTTCTTTTCCTGACAAGACCCCTTTAGAGAAGCCGGAAGAGACAAATAATACGGAAAAAGAAGACGTTGACGACTCCGATGGCCACAGCCTCGGTGATTTCGCCTTTCAGTCGACCAGCCTAACACACAGGCAAATTGGGCAGCTGGCACGCTGCGTATTGAACCGTACAGAAGTTCCCTTCTACATCCTTTTCCATGCCTGGAAAAGTTATTTAGCCTGATTTTTTGAATTGAACCGTTCAACGTGTCGCCCTTTTGCGACCGGTTGATCCGCTGTGTTTTGGAAAACATTACGCCAAACTACACGCCTTTCCCTTTGGTCAATTTTAAAAAATCACCCTTAATAATGAAATTAATACTCGTTTACGGCAGCATATTCAGCATGCTCTTGGGCACAAGCTGTCAAACTGCAAAAAAAGAAAAGGTCGAAGAAACCGCCTTTTTAGTCACCAACCCCATAGAAAAAGACACCGTCATTCAGCAGGAATATGTCTGCCAGATTCGCTCTATTCAGCACATCGAACTCCGTGCTTTGGAAAGGGGCTACCTCAATAAAATTTTCGTCGACGAGGGACAAGCCGTTAAAAAGGGGCAACTTTTATTTAAGGTCATGCCTATGGTTTACGAAGCCGAGGTAGGTAGGGCGCGCTCCGAGGCAAACTATGCCCGAATAGAGTACTTAAACACCAAAAAACTCGCCGACAGCAATATCGTCTCCCAAAGTGAACTGGCTCTCGCTGGCGCCACATTAGACAAGGCCAATGCCGTTTTAAAACTGGCACAAACCCATCTCGATTTCACAGAGATTCGTGCCCCCTTCGACGGCATCATCGGTAAATTCCAAGTGCGTTTAGGCAGCCTTTTAGACGAAGGTGAGTTGTTATCGACCTTATCCGACAACAGCAAAGTGTGGGTGTACTTTAATGTAACCGAAGCCGAATATCTAGACTATACCTCTGCTGGCACCTTAGATCGTTTGCCCAAAGTAAAGCTACACCTGGCCAATAACAGCATGTTCGAATACCCCGGCGTAATCGAAACCATCGAAGCCGACTTCAACAATGAGAATGGCAATATTGCCTTCCGGGCAACCTTTCCCAATCCAAAAAGGCAGCTGCGGCACGGAGAAACCGGCAACATCCACTTCCCTGTTGTGCTTACCAAGGCCCTACTCATTCCTCAAAAAGCTACCTATGAAGTCCTCGACAAAAAATACGTATTTGTCGTTGGGGCCGATGGCATTTTAGAAGCGCGGCAAATCACCATCGGCAAAGAAATGCCCCATTTATATACCGTGGTGGAAGGCTTAAGTACAAGCGATAAAATTTTAGTTGAAGGGCTGCGGAATGTTAAAAACAAGCAGCATATCCGCATGAAATTCCGGCCGCAACAGCAGATCATTTCTGAACTCACTCAGCTTCATGCTGAATAGTGCCACCTATTAAAAGCACTCCCCATGTTTAGTAAATTTATCCAAAGGCCGGTTCTTGCCATTACCATCTCCATTGCCATCATCTTCTTGGGCATATTGGCAATTAAGACAAGACCTATCGCCCAATTTCCCGAAATCGCCCCTCCGCGGGTGAATATATTCATCGCCTACCCAGGTTCTAGTGCCGAGGTACTTGTAAACACCACCCTCATCCCGCTCGAGCGCGCCATCAATGGGGTGCAGGGAATGCAATACCTCATCTCCGACGCAACCAGCGCGGGCGAAGCCACCATTCAAATTGTTTTCGAGCCCGGTACCGACCCCAATGCGGCCGTTGTAAACGTAAAAACCAGGGTCGACCAGGTGATGAACAACCTGCCGCCGCTCGTTCAGCGGGAAGGCGTCATCATCACGCCCATTCAGCCGAGTATGTTGATGTACGTCAACCTCTTTAGCAAAGACAAAAAGGCCGACGAAAAATTCCTATACAACTATGCCAGCGTACATATTTTGCCTGAGTTACAGCGTATCAGCGGTATGGGACGAGCGCAGATATTGGGCAGTCGCCAATTTGCGATGCGCGTTTGGCTGAAGCCCGACAGAATGCGGGCTTATAATATCTCCACCGAAGAAGTTTTGGCAGCCATTGACGAACAAAGCGTCATCGGAAGACCGGGTCGGCTGGGGCAGGCCTCTGGAAAAACCGCTCAGTCGTTAGAGTATGTTTTGACCTATAAAGGCCGCTTTAATAAGCCCGAAGAGTATGGAGAAATCATCGTCAAAGCCAATCAGGACGGTGAAATGCTCAAGCTAAAAGATGTTGCCGATGTGGAATTAGGCAGTGAGTTTTTTGATATCTATTCCAACAAAGACGGCTATCCCGCTGCATCCATCGTTTTAAAACAAAATTTCGGCAGCAATGCCAGCGAAGTCATCGATCGTGTAAAGGAAAAGCTCACAGAAATGAAAGCTGATTTCCCTCCAGGTATGGATTATGAAATCAACTACGACGTTTCAAAATTTGTAGACGCCTCCATCGAAAAAGTACTACACACCCTCTTGGAGGCCTTCATTTTGGTCGCCCTCGTTGTATTCGTCTTTTTGGGAGATTGGCGCTCGACCCTCATTCCCCTCATCGCTGTGCCCGTATCTCTCATTGGTGCCTTTTTCTTCATGCAGCTGTTTGGCTTAAGCATCAATTTAATCACCCTATTCGCCTTGGTACTGGCCATCGGTATTGTGGTAGATGATGCCATTGTGGTGGTAGAAGCGGTGCATGCCAAGATGGAAGCCGAACATCTCTCGCCATTTAATGCCGTAAAACAGGTACTGGGCGAAATCAGCGGTGCAATTATCGCCATTACCCTGGTAATGACAGCGGTTTTTATACCGGTCGCCTTTATGACAGGCCCGGTGGGTGTCTTCTACAAGCAGTTTTCGATCACCATGGCAAGTGCCATCATCCTCTCGGGTATTGTTGCCCTTACGCTCACACCGGTGTTGTGTGCGATGATTTTAAAAAATAACCACGGCAAACCAAGGAAAAAATCACTAGCCAATAGACTGATAGATGGGTTCAACAACAAATTCGACACCTTAACCAGTCGCTACACCCAATTGCTCAGACGTATTGTAAATCGCCAGGTCATTACCTACGGTATCCTCCTTGTTTTTGCTTTAGGTATTTTTGCCGTCAATAAAACACTCCCTACCGGATTTATTCCAAACGAAGACCAGGGCCAGATTTACGCCATCATTCAAACGCCTCCTGGTTCGACTTTGGAAAACACCAATGACGTATCCCGGAATTTACAGGCCATTGCTGAAGAAATAGACGGCATTCAGTCGGTTTCCTCCTTAGCCGGTTACGAAATTCTCACCGAAGGCAGGGGCTCGAATGCGGGCACTTGTCTTATCAACCTTGAGGACTGGTCGAAAAGACATCATTCCGTCAAAGAAATCATCGAAGAGCTCGAGGAAAAAACCAAAAACCTCGGCGCCATCATCGAGTATTTCGAGCCACCAGCAGTGCCCGGTTATGGTTCTTCGGATGGTTTTTCGCTGCGGATGTTAGACAAACACAGCACTGTTGACTATCTCGAGTTCGACCAGGTAAATACCAGCTTTATGGAAGCACTCAGAAAACGTCCGGAATTAACGGGGCTGTTTACCTTTTTTGCTGCCAACTACCCGCAATATGAGCTAGTCATCGACAATGAGCTGGCCATGCAAAAAGGGGTATCGATAGGTAAAGCCATGGAAAACCTGAACGTTTTAATTGGTAGTACCTACGAGCAGGGTTTTGTTCGATTTAATACCTTTTATAAGGTATACACCCAATCCGCCCCTGAATACCGCCAATTACCCTCTGATGTACTTAACCTATACATCAAAAACGACCACAATGAAATGGTGCCCTACTCGGCCTTCATGCGAATGGAGAAAAAACAAGGTCCCAATGAAATTACACGATTTAACCTATACACCTCCTCCGCTATCAAAGGTATACCTGCGCCTGGATATACCTCAGGCGACGCCATAGCCGCTATCACCGAAGTTGCCAAAGAAACGCTGCCTAATGGCTACGACATTGCATGGGAAGGCCTCTCGTACGACGAGTCGCGTCGCGGAAACGAGGCGGTGTATATTTTCATCATCGTATTAATATTTGTGTACTTGGTACTCGCCGCTCAATACGAAAGCTTCATCATTCCACTCGCTGTTGTGTTTTCGCTCCCGGTGGGAATATTTGGCTCTTTTTTGCTTTTAAAAACCATGGGCTTGGCCAATGATGTGTATGCGCAAATTGGCCTAATCATGTTGGTGGGGCTTTTGGGGAAAAACGCGATCCTTATCGTAGAATTCGCTGTTCAAAAACACCAGCAGGGTTATACCGTGTTCAGCGCGGCCATCGAAGGGGCGAAGGTTCGTTTCCGACCTATTTTGATGACCTCGTTCGCCTTCATGGCAGGATTAATCCCACTCGTATTCGCAACGGGTGCAGGGGCTGTAGGCAACCGGACAATTGGTGCATCGGCTTTTGGTGGCATGTTGTTCGGAACCCTTTTCGGGGTAATTATCGTGCCCGGACTTTATTACATTTTTGGCTCACTCGCACAAGGCAGAAAACTGATACGCGAACAAAACGAAACACCATTGAGCGAGGATTTTATGGCAGGAAATTCGACGGCTTCGCTGCTTAAAAAAATGCAAAAAATCAGACTTATGCTTAAAGTAGCTAACCGTAAAAAGTATGGAAATGAAAAAAAGTAAGATATATAAGTACACTTCTCTTGCGCTCTTTATTGTGGTATTTTCGGGCTGTAAAGCTTTGAAACTCACCTCAAAAACTGAGAATAAAGCAGTACCGTCAACATTTCCCTACGCGCAATTCTCCGATACCACCAATATTGCTGTAATAAATTGGCGAACTTATTTCACCGATTCCAATCTGACAAGTTTAATTGAACAAGCACTCGATAAAAATCAGGAATTAAATATTGTCCAACAGGAAATTGAAATAAATAGAAACGAAATTCGGGCTAGAAAAGGTGAATATTTGCCTTTTGTCACGCTCCATGGTGGTGCTTCTACAGAAAAGGTAGGTAAATATACCCGCCAAGGTGCGGTTGAAAATCAACTCGCCATAAGGCCGGGAACTCCCTTTCCGGAGCCACTGCATGATTATACCTATGGGGCTTATGCTAGCTGGGAAGTAGATGTATGGAAAAAACTACGCAATGCAAAAAAGGCTGCAGTATCTCGTTACCTCGCCAGTATTGATGGTAAAAACTTCATGGTCACCCAGTTGGTCTCCGAAATTGCCAGCACATACTATGAACTAATTGCGCTGGATAATTTATTGACCATTGTCAAAAATAATATCACTATTCAAAACGATGCATTTGAAATTATTAAACAGCAAAAAAATGCTGCGAAAGTTTCACAACTCGCCGTAAATAGGTTTGAAGCACAGCTACTAAATACAAAAAATTTGCAGTACGATATATTACAACAAATTGTAGCAGCCGAAAACAAAATAAACTTTTTGATTGGCGCTTTTCCACAGCCCGTAACGCGAAGTACAGCCGCTTTTCAGGAAATGACTATAGGCGTTGTTTATTCAGGTGTACCTGCCCAAATGTTAACCAACCGGCCTGATATCCGACAAGCGGAATTAGCGCTGCAGGCAGCCAAATTAGATGTAAAAGTAGCACGTGCACAATTTTATCCTACCTATAACATCCAGTCTGGTGTTGGTTTGCAGTCGTTTAAACTTGCCTATTTGTTCTTTCCCGAGTCAATTTTATACTCCCTTGCGGGTGATATGGTAACGCCCTTAGTGAACAGAAATGCAATTAAAGCCCTGTATTATAATAGCAACGCCAAACAAATTCAAGCGGTATATACTTACGAGCAAACCATACTAAAGGCCTATGTAGATATCGTGAATCAATTGGCAAAAGTGGATAATTACCAAAAGAGCTACGACACTAAACTCCAGGAAGTAGGGCTGCTTACCCAATCGGTTACGATTTCAAATAGTTTGTTTAATGCTGCTCGTGCCGATTATATGGAGGTATTACTTACCCAGCGGGAAGCTTTAAGCGCCAATGTTGAGCTCGTAGAAATTAAGCTCAAACAAGTAAATGCACAGCTAAATATATACCGAGCCTTAGGTGGGGGCTGGAAATAATTAGCTGGACAATACCTGGCTTTTCTGCTAACATTTGTTCATTTTGTAAGCGTATTGCCTATTTGATGAACATATGGAAAACCTTAAGCTGGTTGATGCCATTTATTATCTGCAAAAAATAGCCGGCAAGGGTGGCTGGACTTATGTTGCCCTGCCGGAAATTGCGCCAAACAAAAAGGCGCCCTTCGGCTGGGTGAGCGTTCGCGGAAGTATTGATGAATTCGAAATTCGAAAATACAAGCTCTTGCCCATGGGCAATGGCCAGCTGTTTTTGCCGGTAAAAGCACAAATCCGTAAAAAAATCGGTAAACAGCACGGTGATACGGTCCACATCATTCTCTATCACGACAATGAACCCCTCGAAGTACCTGAGGAATTGTTGTTGTGCCTACAAGACGAACCCGCTGCTTGGCATTTTTTCGAAACACTCAAAGAGAGCCAGCAGCAGCAATATGTCAAATGGATTTATTCGGCCAAAACAGATCTACTGCAAGTCGAACGTATCGCGGCTTCCCTAGACCAACTCAGTCGGCAACTCAAGTTTAACGACGAGCGCCATTAG
>Ga0209390_10009281_pt1 | contig 11838 bp, 3 predicted proteins | sample BON01_FD_187212 | JGI IMG/M metagenome (GOLD analysis project Ga0209390, IMG submission 187212) | Freshwater microbial communities from Lake Bonney liftoff mats and glacier meltwater in Antarctica - BON-01 (SPAdes) (version 2) | ecosystem: Environmental > Aquatic > Freshwater > Ice > Glacier... | reverse complement strand
GAGAAATATAATGCGAATTCAGTGATTCCACATAATGTTCTTGCTTCTGATTACCTCACGGATTGCCATCAGGCTCTTTTCTTTCAACAAGATACTCTTGTTTATTAAGAAATTAGCATTTGATGGTAATTGAAGTTTTGCTGCCTTTTTGACCGGGTAGCCCCCCTTCAACTGAAAATTCGTGTTTCCTTTGCAAAAAGAATCCAGAATCGATTTGATGAGTATGGATGATTCCTCACAGGGAGATGTATGGAAAGAAGAATTGAGTGGACTGTTCCCTTGGCACATTAAGGTATTCAAGGGTCGAGTAGCTGGTTGGATCCCCGTGTTAGCACTGTGTAAACGCATCCACAATGCGATAGCAGAACCACCAAGTCTTAAAATCCTGGATAATTTCACAAGTTATCTGTTCTTCATAGCTCTTCAGGAAGGCCTTGTGTGTTTATGTAGTGATCGTGCTCATCCTCGCTTCAAGTTGTTGAAAACCCTCTTGGCTGAGACAGGCTCATCTGGTTCTCAAAGTTTGTCGAAAGTCATCGCACTTTCGGAATATGAAGTGACTCATTCAAAGATTGAGGATTTTGTAAGCGCACTCACGAACGGAACTAGTATATTGACTCCGGGTAAGATCACAGAGAGAGAACAAAAGTTGGTTCCTTTCAGAGCACGTATTCACGATATGGTTGTTGATGACGCCGCCATAGAAATCGTATTAGACTATTTTCGTCATTCCCATCGAATTTTACTCAAAGACGAGTTTGATAAGAAAATTGGTAGGGAACTCGTTTCGAAGTTCAAGGCGAATATTCGTAGCATGATTGTTGATGGTAAAGATTTACGTGCCAAGAACTTAAATTCTAGTCAAGTCAGCGATCCACAAGATGTTAACGGGTTTGGGAGCGAGGGTACATTAAGTGGCGAGGATTTTAGTGATAGAGATTCAAGTGTGTCAGTTTCTCGTGACGGGGTATGGATTGCCTGCGCTGATGATATGCGTATATCAGTATGGCAAGGGACGAAGCTACACAGGAAGCTTGAGGGACATAGCGGTATGGTAACTAGTGTAGCATTCTCTTACAACAGCACCAAGATTGCCAGTGGAAGTCATGACAAGACCATTCGGGTTTGGAATGTTGCTACTGGTGAGGAGTTGCTCAAAATACGTGGGCATCCCTCAATTGTGACTTGCGTTGCATTTTCCTGTGATGTCGAGCACTGGATAGCAAGTGGAAGCAAGGACGAGTCTGTTAGAGTATGGAACGCAGAAGATGGAGTGGAAGTGGCAGTGTTCGAAGGTCACTCGGGGATAATCACCAGTGTTGGATTCTCACCTGATGGTCGATGGATTATCAGCAGTAGTCTCGATGCAACAGTGAGAGTGTGGAACCGAGAGAATGTCAAACAGCAACAGGTTCTTACACAACGTTGCTCTGTCAACAGCATCTCCATCGCTCCAGACAGCAAATCAGTTGTTACTGGATCCGCAAGTGGCAAGGTCATTGTTTGGAATATCGTCTCCGGTGACAAGAAGGCCATCATGACGGAGAAAGCCTCATATGTTGGGTATTCGTTCGACGGTGAATATATCGTAGGAGCTGGCCGTGACTCCACTCTATTTGTTTGGAGACCAAAGGACCTTTTCAAAGTTTATTTTTCTTGTCAGTCCAAGGCTACTAGTGTTTCATTTTGTTCAGATAATCTTCGCATCGCCACTGTTATTGCTGGTAAAAAGGGTGTTATACTATGGGACATGACGGATAGTAGCCAGTCCTGTGTTCGGTTGACAAACACCGACGATATCGTCAGAAGTGCTGCTCATTCAACTGATGATTCAATATCGGTAGTTGGAAATAGTAATGGCAGTATATTTGTATCTAAGAATGGCATGAAACCTGACCAACTTCCTGGAACTATTCCAAGTTTGAATTTTGTAGCTTTGTCCTCTGATGAGAAATACATTGTGAGTAAAGGGTTCGAGAATGTCATCCACCGTTGGAATGTGTTGAATAGACAGGAAATGCCAAGTCTTGAAGGCCATTCTGATGTCATCAATTGCTTGGCTATTTCCAAAGATAGCAAACTTGTTGTTACCGGAAGTGACGACAATACTGTTCGAATTTGGGATTTGGCTTCAGGAACAGAGGCGAAAAAATTTGAAGGGCATACAGATGACGTTGTGTATGTTGCCTTTTCTCCTTGTGATGCCAATTTCGTTTTGAGCGGCAGTAGAGACAAGACAGCCTGTATATGGAACATTGAAAATGGAAACCGGACTGAGAAGGCCAGGGGGTTTACCGCAGGGCCAAATAGCCTAAAGTACTCTGCCAATGGAGAAATGATTGGATTTGGATGCAATGATAAAACCCTTCGCACTGTTTTAGTAAAGGACAATTCCTTAACCACCATGAGAGGCCATTCTGGCATTGTATCGTCAGTGGCATTTCCTCATGAAATAACTGGTGATCAGATTGTTAGCGGCAGCGTTGACAAGACTGTCCGAGTTTGGAACACGACGAGTGGGAGTCAATCGCATGTATTCAATGGGCATGCATCTGGTGTTGGCTTAGTGGCATTTTCTTCAAATGACTTGGAAATATATAGTGCAAGCATCGATGGTTCATCTGTTCGAGTGTGGGATTCGAAGAACGACAATCACCTATTGTGGAATCAGGATTCCATTGATGGTTTGAGTTATGTAGCGTTTGAAACGAATGGGATTTGGATAAAGAACAGAGATTCAGGTGAAGTAGAGAAGAAACGTGGTTTGAATGGAAAGACACTCCTTTCTCGTAGCAGTTCCGCCTTCTCTTCAAAGTCGGATGATCCATCTGAACTTGTAGCTTTGGTAATTGGTAATAAATTGCTTTCCGAAGTTGAACGAATCGATGGAGTCAAAGCCTTTTCTCTTATTCGTATTTTAGAAGGATTTTTTGAAGTCTATCAGGATCAAAAATTCGTTAATCCGTTGAGTATCAGCGAAGAGCTGAGTTTCAATGGAGTCCAGAAAGAGATTTCCCGTCAGGCATTACTTTTGAAGTTACTTTTGGGTGTGAGCGGGACACGAAATATCAACTGGTTGTTTGAAACCGTTGTTTTGCCTCATTTTGATGATTCAAATACAGATGGAGGTGAATCTAATGTCGGCATTGAAGCGACTCCCTTGGTGGCCGATATGCTCAAGGCGATGCTTCTTACAACGAAGAACACGTGGGAACGTGTAAAGGATTTTTATTATAGTAATCGCCCAGATATATTTTCTATGTCGCAGAACGAGTTAAAAAAGCTGATGGACATGATGTCAAAGTTGGCGCACGAACCAAATGTTGATCCCTATTTATGTCCCGAGTGGACAGGTGATAGAATCTCTGAAGATTCAAGGACTCGAATTTTTACGGATTCTAATGGATTGGTGATCGTTCCAGGAAGTGCGACTCAAAGTAAATTGCGAGAACTGCAACATGTGCTTATTGATGAGAGTCTTTATATGGACCATGAAGATGCCCCGCCTGAGATTGACACCAGCCACGTTGCGATAGTTCTCGATGATCTCTCGAAACATCATCCGGTGCATCATGTACTACTCAGAAAAAATACTTTCGAAGTCATCATTAAAGCATATTGCGAGCTTAAAGAAGGGTCAAACCAATTTAAAATTGATACGCAGAGTAAGGAAAACAAGTTGATTGAAGAGTTAATTTGTTGTGATCCTAAGGTTTCATTCCTGAGGGAAGGCATCCGTGACATGCAAGCACAGGTGAACCAGGGAGTTGATTCGAAATTAGAATCCAAGCCAACAACATATGAATGTCGAATCGCCTACAGGTCTGCAGCTACCATTGATTTGACTGTCGAGCGAGCAGAACCGTATCAAGAAAAGATTTTCCCTGAGCAGCAATTAATTGCTGGAAAACTGGTCGAAAGAGCCATGTCTATTTTAGGGGGTGTGGAGATCTGCAGGTCAAAGTTTGAAAAAGTTGAGTTCCTAATTGTGACACCTAATTTCGTGACGCTGGAAACGCAGACTAAAGATCGATTGGAGAAATTGGGATTGATCAGAGACGGTGAAAGTGTTGATGACAAAGTGGTGAAAATGACCGGTACTTCAGTTGAAGTCTTGAATAAGTTTAGAGATTCGATCAAAGCAAACGAGAAAACTCTTTTTGTTTTAATTACAGATGAATGCCACTTTTCACCTACAGTACAAGTTCATGGACATCTGCTTCTGGACAAAGAATTGAATGAGAGGCCAAACTTCCTTGTTCTTCTTGTAAGTGCTACGCCGCAGAATTGTCTCACTACCAGTTCGAAAGTGCCTAAAGAGAATGTGATTAAATGGACACGGCATGCAAACTCTTTTTACCGATCATTAGATGACAACATTATGACCACAGGATGGAGTTTAGATAAAGAATATACACTCGTCTTTTCTATAAAGGATGTAGAGATCAGCGTACTTGTGGATGGTTTAATCGGCAAGGATATTCGCCATCGATTTCGATTTCAGGATTATTCGAGCCTAGAAAAGCTGATAACGAACCATTTCCAAAAGGAATTACTAAAGGACGTAAACAAGCAGCAGTACTTGCGATTTAAAACACTGAGAAAGGAAATGGCTCCTAACACGCGATCGTCCAAAGAAGTTGTTGAGCTTCCTAAGTTCGGGATTAAATTGGATCGCGACAAGTGGGTGGTGGAATGTATTAATTATCCTACTCTTGTCAATCTTGAAGAATTGAAGAATGGTCCTTTTATGGATATGTTGTCCGCTGGAGGTTTCTGGGATCCGGATAAAAATCCATTGGGGGTGCTGTCCAAACTTCACCAGTTGATGATTAGCGATGATAGCTTCATTAACTACTTGGAGGCTGCTAAGAAAACATTTGAATGTGTTGTGAATGAAGCTGGAGCAGAAGCTGATGATTCCGCCACTCAGTCTTCATCTCAGTCATCTTCGCCAGGAAATAAAACCAAGACGAGGAAGAAGAAGAAAAGCAGTGGTTTACAAGTACCACGAGGAATATTTCTTCTGGTGAGTTACATTTACAGCTTGGCCTATCACAAGTTCTTTCGTCTGGACTCTAACGGGAGGATGAGGGCGATTGGTGGTGAGGAATATTGGAGATCTACGGGGACGAAAGGAGGCGATATGGCGGTGAAAGAGTTCCTACTTCAGCTGAGGAGCTTAAGAGAGGCAATATCATCTTTAACAGGCATTAAATATGACATGAAAAAGGTGCTCTTGGATTTCGAAAAGTTTTCTCTTTCCAAACATAGTGAAACTCCCAAACAAGTCAAATTGCTGTTTTCTTCTTCGGAAGCTCCTGATGACAATGATGTCGAGTCCCATTGGAAGTCTTATTTTGAATTGAAACTCGTTCATGAGTTCAACTATTTGAAAAACGTTTATGGTTCTTCATATGATGAAACTGATAGAATTGTTCATGAGTTGCTAGACATGGGACCTGGTAAGACAGGTGTTTCTGCTGCTATTAGAGTTTATAACAATGCTGAAAACCTAGTCATGAAAGAGATTCTTCAGATGGCGCTGCTGAACTTGGATTTAGTTTGCGAAAGAAGGGTAGCTGTGGCTGAGAAACGCGTAAGGGATTCTTGTGCAGATTGCAAAGTTGGAAATATTTGCCAAACGCACACCGGTATGATGGACACCGAAATGATTGCTGTGGTATGTGATTGTGGTGATCAGAGTCTTTCAAAAGAAATTCGAAATTGCTCTCAAGTCCCATCAAACAAGGCTCGTAAACAATGGGGGTACCGTTGTAACTTGTCGCTGGACGAAAATAAGTTTGTTTGTGTGGAAGACAAAAACGTCACACCGAGATATATTGACCTTGAGAATCTTCCTTGTATCATTATTCTCACGGAGAAGGGACGTATGGGTGATACATTCAGTCATTCACTTCGATTTTTTGATTTAAGAATTAGAGTAGGAGGTGCTTACGTGACATTTATTCAGGAGATTGGAAGATTATGTCGATATCCATCGTTCGACAACGAAATGGATACATCATCGGTTAAAACGATTGAGGATCTTCGAATGGCTCTTGGGAACGAGAAACATTTTGAAGATGGTTGGACTTTATATTTAGAAGCGAAAGACAACTCGGATACGAACTTTCGTAGCTGCCATCTTCGGTCTTTCGCAGAGCTTCAACTGCAACTGAACTCGCTCGATCGCTACAGGTGTAAATGGTACACTCACAAAATGCCTGTGGCAATTGTTACTGGTCCAATATACGAAAAACTTACTGACGCGTTTGAGATTTCTCAGCAGCATGTAGATGGAGAGGGAAACTTAAAATGGACTCCAAGAGAATGTCTTCAAATGAGCAAGTTGGACGCCTTTGTCACTGGCGCTTCCAACACGAAACGAGTGATCAACGGTTTTAAAAACGATTTACACGGGGAGGAGACTTATAGAAATATGAAAATCAAGGATGGGCATTACAACTACGGTGATTCACAAGGTCAACTGAGTAACAGGATGCTATTATGGGCTGAGTGCCAAATTGGGAAAACTGGTGCTTTTCTTGGGTTTCTTCGGGAGTTGCGTCGCCAGATGGAGGTGGTTGTTGAATCGACAGAACCATCACCGATGATTAAACCTATTGATGACATACTTCGTTTTTATATTCCTTCCATATCAGATATGAAAAGTATTGCAAAACAAAAAATTGCGTACGAGTATCCAAAGTATGGTCAGTATCATGCACTCATCCTGAAACAGCGAGTGGAGAGTTTCAAATTAATAAACGACTATGAAGTATACCAGAAACGGTATTTGGAAGCTGCTAGTGGCGAACTCCTATGCAGTAAAAAAGGACGACACCTTGCAAGCATTGGATCGAAAAATAACTATTTTGACTTCGATGGTCGATTTCACGGGTTTTCCAGACACGATGTTGGATCGAACGCAGTTGATTGGGAGAAGGTCAAATGTGACTTGGAGAAAGAACCAGTAGGTGAGGCCGATACAGTGGATGATTTGTTCAGCAAACGCTTGCCAAAGACCAGCGTCGTTTCTGATGCTAAATATGCTGCCAAGATGGCTCCGATCGTTGCCGCAAATCAAGTCAAGCGTTTTTCAACAGAGACTTGGAAAATCTACTCCAAGGATTCCAGGTTTGCGTTTCGCGGATGTCCCCTTGATGACAGTTTATCTTTCAAAATATCTCTTCCGGATGTTAAATCAGGACGATTAACTACGAATGTAGCAATCGAAGTATACAGTCGAATTCGAACCAAGGGTGCTTCAATCTTGACTTGTATAAAGAGTTGGGTATTTATTCCATCGTTCAAACGAGCTGACAATGCATTGTTTGACTATTCTACTGCCATAGATTCATGTAGACCGGTTCTTGTTTTTGTTCGTGAATCAGACTTTCTGTCTTATCAGCATTGGTGGGGTCATTCAATCATAATTGTGGCAGTACCGAATGACATGTTGTTTAAATATAGTCATATGGAAGAACACGTGTTTCTATCAGCATCCCAAAATGGAGTTGGGTATCAGCGATTGTGCATTCAATTGTTTGCAAGTAGCTTGAATTTGCCCTGGATATTTCAACTGGACGATAATATCCACACCTGCCATCGCTACAGTAAAGATGGAATTCCCGAAGTTGTTCAATTTGAAGTAGTCATGCAATGCATCGAGTATTTAACTAGAGACGAATATCGTTCCGAGCGAATTTCGAATCTTGAATGCTTGCCATCAGAACTAATGCCTGCAATTGGGCAGCAAACTGTTCAAGATATTATGGGGAATCCAGAAATTGGATTAGTCGGTATACGACGTGGAGATTTTTCGAACGAACCGACAAAGACACCTATATCATGCACGTATTCCATTTATTCGTTTCTAGCAATGAACATACGCGCCTTCACGGAGAAGCAACTATATTATCCTGCAAAACGGTTATGGGAAGATATTGAGCTCACACATATGGTTCACGAAGGATCTTTAGCTGTTTTGAAAATGAATGTGTTTTCTCATTCGAAAGTCCACAAACGGGGCGACCGAAAGCCAACCGCGATTCATCATTTGGAATCATTTTTAGGTTCAGAACCATTCGATTTGATAGATTCGAGTACTTACGAGTACAAAGGAGGCGTTTGCAACGAGTACTTAAAGTGGCAATCGGATTGGAATAAAGAATTTGGCATATTAAAAAATGGCACTCCAAGGAAGAGTGCTGTGGTGCTGTTGTGCCCGTGCGACAGGTTTGAATATGGTTATCCAAATGGGGCCTTCAACGATCTCGATGACAACTACGACACAGTTTTTTTTGCCAAGATGGTTTCATATAGCAACTGTGACATTGAAAAAATAGTTCAAAAACACTGTGAAACATTGTCTGGGAAATTCCAGTGGGAAAAGGTTGAAGATTTTGTTGATTCAAAGAACGTAGTTGCAAAATATGTGAAGTCCAATTCGGGTCACAAGATCAGCGAGGAATCTATTGCAAATCCCGTTCCGGTGATAAAGAATGAACCTATTGTGAACCCCGATTTGGATTGCAAGAGTAGCAACGATTCAGATGATGATGGGAAATCACCCGAACCTAAAAAGCGGAAACCGGGAGCTGAAACTCCTCCCGAAATCTCGAAACCTGTAGGATTCAAACAACTTGGTCCTTACAAAGCTGACGAAGTGAAGAACATCATCAAGAATATGCTGAGGCTCCCAGTGACTATTGAAGGTAATAAAAAATGCCCTCATGCCTGGCGAATTACTAAATCATCCGAGGGAAACGCTAGACGCGTTCAAGCTAGTATGCTGGAAGCCGTCGACTTTTGTTTTAGCGATTTGCCTTCGAGGAAGAAACGCACGTTGGAAAGTGTGATAGACACCGTGACCCCTGATTGGTTTTTCGACCACAGGGAGAAATGTAGCAAGCCAGTAACTGGTGGTGTAGCACGTGCACCTTATATCAAAGCGATGAAAACACTTCGTGGCATTTTGCTTTCATTTTTAAGTGATGATTTGGAAAGAAAAAGAAGTGCTTTTCTGAAAGAGGACGGGGTTAAATTTGAAACGATCCCCGCTGCTAATGGTACGCAACAGACTGTGGTGTATTTTAGACCAGGAGCAGAGTGGAAGTTACTCAGTGATAAATGGATGTGTGGCAATGGCGACAAATGCGAGATTCACTCCAAGGGAAGGCGTCGCTCCGCAGGCGCCAAAAGAAAGTCCTCTGATCCTCAAGTATGCCAAATGAATAAGCTGCTAAAGACTTCAGATTGATTGACTGAAATTAGATCGACAAATAGTATAGCTGCGTGTGTGATGATCGTTTAAAATGAATTAACTTGTTTTTGAAACGAGGGGCTTGAAATTTTAAAAAGGATATGGCTCATAACAACCGCGGTTCACAGGAAAACGGATGCTAGATATACTTGCGAAATCATTTAATTAAGTATGAAATTTTTATTTAGACCATAATGTAGAGAGGATAGGGCGATCCCAAACCAATATGCATGGCGACGTCGTTGAGGTACCCTACTTTCGTTATATTTCACGAAGTTCAAGAAGTTTTTGCTGCGGATGTTGCTAATAAAACTCGAGCTAGAGAGTTCAAAGCTAAGATAAAGACTTCACCAGCGAAATTCCGTCGTTCGATGGGTCAAAACCGACATCTACATAAACATATTTTAAAAGTATCAAGACTAGAGTATCAAAATTACGTCCCCTTGACAGGCGCAACAGTAAAAAGAACGGGTTGTTTCGACTGTAGTAAGAGACTGAATAGTTCCCAGGGGAGAGGGACCACGAGTTCCAATCTGGATTCTTTCAAAATTTCAACTCACAGGTCATTTTCTTCATGAAGCTAGAATTAAGAAGGAGTTTTACAAGAAGAATCTTGCTGTCAAACCACTTCATACGATATTTGGGATAAGAATCCATTTCATCAGATATAAACAAATTTTGAAGTAAGTGGAGAGGATGGAATACAATCAACATTTGAATCAGCATTTTTTCTTCGGCTGTGAGGCTCTTGGTAAACGGCTTCTTGTATTTATTGGAATAAAACCAATCAGCCATATGAAAAAGCAAGATTGCGTTTAAAAAGATCTATTGACATGCGATATTGAACTTTACTAGATATCAGGGCTTCGGTGGGTATCTTCGCAAGGATATTCAATTAGTAGCGACAAGGCAGACCAAACAACACCATGAATAGAAATGTTATATTCATCACCTGGCTTATATAAGTTTGTTCCATAAGTTAGAGAGATACAATTTAGACGTTCAAATATTGGTTTATGTTTGTTAGTCCGAGTAAGTTGATTGCGGTTGTTGTTGCACCAAAGGGAAATGGGGAATTCCAAAATACTTCGAGTTGTTGCGAATAGCCAGTCTTATTCTAATATTTGCTAACCTGAAAAATCTCAAAAATGAGTTGTTGTTCAACCCCATTGAATTCAATAAACTCAATCATATCAATAAGAAGATAGATCCCTTAATTGAGATTGGCACGAACTTAAAAATCCTACTCTGATATATATTAAAAATACGTATTAACAAATACTGCGGATATTAAAACCAGGACTTCTAAATGAGAGCCACTATTTGATGCAGATATTCCATCTCCAATAATATTGCTGTTGTTGCTATCATAGCATGGACAATCTGGATCATAAGAAATAGTTCCATCAGCAGTTGTAATTAGTAATTCGTCACCATCACCACATGTTGTGTACAGGTCTCGACACTCTTGAACACTGGCAACGGGACCAAAGCATCCAATAGTGAAAGGAGCGATGTCTTGAATCACGTAATAGTACACTTCAGCTCCATTACTATCCGGAGTGACACCCGTTCTGCCTCCATAGGCATCCAAGTCGGTAGGTTGTACACCACCATCAATATACTTGCCATAGATTCCTTTCCCATCTAAAGCAGTACCAGCTCGAGTACTATGCCCGGTTGTAACATCTTGACTATACAAGCAAGTCATTTTTTCATGGTAATGATAAGGCACAGCGTGTCCTCCACAGTCGTCAAGAACTTCTACCACTGAGGCATCAAGGTCACAATCGTATTCCATCATTTTCTCCGCCAAATTCGTGTCAACACCGCCCGGTACCGCTGCAGTGTCACTTGAACAACTAAAAAACTGTTTCAATTGAGCATTTGAAAATCCAGCTTCGAATGGACCATAAATAAGTAGCTTGTCATCGTCAACAGGATCATCCACACATCCAATAGTTCCTCTTAACGGTGCAGCTTTGGGTCCCTGATTTACATAGGCTGATTCACCGGTATATCCTCCTGAAGTTGGGCATGTTATTCCTTGGCCTGGAGGTTGAAGCCTTCGAAGCGCAACAGCAGAAATTTCTGTTGAAAGTAGAAGGGAAAGAATGACAAATTTTGAAATCATTGCAGCGATAAGATTATGCTGAGTTTATTCGGCCTTCGAAATTAATAACGAATTCATTTGAGTGAAAACATCCTTCAAGGAAATCCGTTGAAAAAATATTCAAATCCTACCTCATTGGTTTTCATACTGTACCTAGTGTATCGTTATAGTATACTAGTACTCACTCCGACCACACGGATTCAACTGAAAAATTGAAAATTGTGTGTACTTCAAATTCGAAAAATGGATTGAGCTTTGACTTTAAAAGCAAAACCAGATGATGTTCAATATTGCCATTCTTTCCCTTCTACTTTCAACAGAAATTTTTGCTGTTGCGCTTCGAAGACTTCAACCTCCAGGCCAAGGAATAACATGCCCAACTTCAGGAGGATATACCGGTGAATCAGCCTATGTAAATCAGGGACCCAAAGCTGCACCGTTAAGAGGAACTATTGGA
>Ga0209390_10009277_pt1 | contig 11840 bp, 8 predicted proteins | sample BON01_FD_187212 | JGI IMG/M metagenome (GOLD analysis project Ga0209390, IMG submission 187212) | Freshwater microbial communities from Lake Bonney liftoff mats and glacier meltwater in Antarctica - BON-01 (SPAdes) (version 2) | ecosystem: Environmental > Aquatic > Freshwater > Ice > Glacier... | reverse complement strand
CCCCCGCCCCCCCCCCCCTCTACCATGGAGCGCCTCGACCATGGCACACCTCTGCCATGGCGCACGTCGAATGTGGTCGACCATGGCACACCTCGACCGTGGCACACGCCGAACATACACCTCGACGATGGCACACGTCAACCATGGCACACCTCGACCATTGCACACCGCGACTGCCGCACACCTCGAATGTTGCACACCTCCCCCACGACACACCACAAGCCATGGCACGCCTCGACCATGGCAGAGGGCTCACCCAGACCGTGGCACACCTCGACCGTGGCATGGGGCACACACCGCCCATGGCGCATGGCATGTGGGTTCAACGCACCCGTGCCCGGGCGGGCGGCCGCACGAGCGCGACGCGCGCCCGCTTGGGGGCCGGCCGTGCACGCTTGGGGAGCGCGAGTGCATTGTCATCGGTCTTGCCCCCCGGCGCCCAGCCGAGCACGAGCAGCCCCTGCCCCTCGCGCTGGCGCTGCAGCTCGCGGGCGGTGCCCTCGAGCAGCTCGGCGACGACGGCGCGCGTCGCGGCGTCAAACGGCGCAAAGAGCGTGCTGACTGGCTTCTGGACCTGGTGGTTCAGATAATAGAGACGATCTGGCCGCACCCCGTTGGCCGCGCCCCAGACTGGGTCCTCCGCGCGCTCCGAGACGCGCTCCTCGCGGCCCTCTGCAATGTAAAAGGGCAGCCGGTTGCCCGACTGCGGCGTGAGCGCGCCGTCGGTGCGGCGCGTGATCTTGTCTGCGACGACGAGGTGCGACTGCATCTGGTTGACGTACGACTCGCGCTTCTTGAGCGCCTTGCTGAGCACAAAGTCGGCCATCGGCACGGCGTCGTCGACGAGCTCGCGCATCCGGGCGCGGAGGTTGTCGACGGCGCGCGCCGGGACGCTCTCGCGCAGGATGGGCGTGAGCACCTGCTCGTAGACGCGCTTGGCGAAGGGGCAGTTGTCGCGCCGGACGAGCTCGACTCCCTTGGCCTGGATTTCCCCCTCGCGCACGACCCCCTGGCGGTTCGGCTCGTGCACGACCGCGGCGTAGCGCTTCTTGGCGATGAGGAGGAATGGCATGTAGACCTTTTCCATCTCGAGGGTGACGCTCTCGCGGAAGCGCGCCGAGATGAGCTCGGCCGCGCGCTCGCCCATGGCGAACGCGGCCGCGGGCGTCACGTCGCGGCTGAGGATGTGCACCATGACCGAGTTGGTGTCGCCGTAGACGACGCGGCAGGGCACGGGGAAGGCGGCGGGCACGGCGGCGGCCGTCTCCTCAATCATCGAGCGGCCGAGGCAGGTGACCGAGTCGGCGATGGCCACGTCGGCGTACATGCCGCGCTTGGCGGCGCCGGTGAAGCCGTAGACGGAGTTGCACGAGATCTTGAGCGCGAGCTGGCGCGCATTGTAGAGCGCGCGCAGCTCGGGCGTCTCGGCGCTGGCCATGCCGCGCTTGGCCTCGCGGCGCGCGGCGAGGAGGTCGCGCAGGATCTGCCGCAGGACGCCGGGGGTGGAGAGCACAAAGGTGTGGCGCCGGCCCTCGGACCCCACGTGCTCCTCGTACTGCACGCCCGGGAGGCCGCGGTGCGCCTCGCCCAGCACGTGGGTGCTGAAGCAGAGGTTGTGCGCGATCATGATGGACGGGTAGAGCGAGGCAAAGTCGAGCGTGGCCACGGGCGTGTCGTAGAAGCCGGGGGTGGGCTCGATGACGGTGGCGCCGACGTAGCCCTCGGCGCCCTCGTCGGGCGGGTTGGGGTCGTTGAGCACGTAGCCGGCGCGGTGCGCGTGCCAGACGAGCTGGTTGTACACCTTGATCTGCTGGCCGCGGAAGACGAGCTGGTGCAGCGAGGTGCGGGTGACGCGGCTCATCTCAACCATGGCGGGCAGCACCTCGAGCCGGCGCAGGAGCTTGAGCGGCAGCCGGCAGTCCTCGGCGCAGTAGCCGCAGGCGCGCGCCATGGCGGCGCCGCCGGCGCCCTCGCGCATGCAGTCGAAGAGCTCGGCGTAGGGCAAGTCCACCTTGCGCTCGCCCAGAAAGTGCTCGGCGACCGAGTCGAGCTTGTAGCTGGGGAGCTTGTGCTGCGCCTTGACGAACTGGAAGAGGTCGACGTCGACGCGACCGCGCCAGCCGAGCGTGGTGAGCGCATTGTCCCTGAGGGCGTTGGACTGCAGCTCGCGCGTCTCGCCGCGCGCGCAGGCGGCGATGAGCCGGCCGCTGTACCAGAAGCGGCGGCAGCCCGCCGCGCGCGCGCGGGCCAGCATGTAGCGGAAGTCGAAGCCGAGCGAGTTGTAGCCGAGCACGAGGTCGGCGTCGGCGTGCACGCACACGAGGTCGCGCCACGCCTCGAGCAGCGCGCACTCGCTGGGGTAGCACTCGATGCGCACGCCGTCGACCGGGTCGCAGTCGCCGACGCACTGCAGCACCGTCACGGTGTCCTCTGGCGGCGCGCCGACGCGCCAGAAGCTGGTGCCGATGATGGCCACGCGGTCCGACGCGCGCTCCGCGTCGGGGAAGCCGCCGCGCTCGCTGAAGCACTCGATGTCCACGCTGGCGACGAGCAGCGGCGCCATGTCCATGCGCTCGAGCGGGCGCACGTGCGCGAGGCTGCACGTCGCCTCGAGCAAGCAGTGCGAGGCGCGCGAGGCGGGGCCGCGCAGGGTGCCGTCGAGCAGCGTCACCCACCCGCACGGCGAGACGCCCGTCGCGTCGAAGAATTGCATGATGGGGTCCACCTTGGCCTCCCACGGGAGAGCGCCGCGCACAGCCCCGAGGCGCGCGGCCGCGCGCCAGGCCCGCAGCGTGGGGAACGAGACGCGCGCCACGGGCGCCTCGCGGGCGGCGGTTGGGTCGGCCTCGGACGGCACGGTTGGGTCGGCCTCGGACGGCACCCAGCCGTACAGCCGCTTCCGGCGTGCCACCTGGTGGCGCAGGTCCTGGCACGAGAGCCGGCGGCGCAGCTCCGCCACGATGGCCTGTGCGTGCTGCGGGGATGTCACCTCGTAGGAGAGGTGCGGGCGGAAGCCGCCCACGCGGAGCAGGGCACTCGCGCCCGACGCCTCGACGGCGAAGACGCAGACGGTGCAGACGGCGCCCGCTGGCCCCGGTGCCCAGGGCGGAGGCTGGGTCGCCCGGGCGTCGGCGGCGGTGCCCTCGCACGCCGCCACAAACTCGTCCGTGTCGAGCGCCACCAACAGGCCCGCCTCCAGCTCGAGCACCGGCTCGTCCATGACGGTGACATCGAGCACTTGGAACTGCATTTCGCGCAGCGGCGTGCCGCTGTCTGCCGACGGCCACCCGCCGCCCCGGCGAAGCGCCGCGGCGTCGGCCCGGAGTCCGGACGGGGCGCGGAGTAGCGACAGCGTGACGGGGGGGGGCAGCGGTGGCACCGCGGCCGCCTCGATGGAATCCATCATGGGTGGCGTGGCCCGGGCTCTGGCCTGTCGCCGAACAACGTGGCCCAAATTGACCCCCCCCCGGGGAAAATTCGCCCCGGGGGGGGCAGCGGTGGCACCGCGGCCGCCTCGGTGGAATCCATCATGTGTGGCGTGGCCCGGGCTCTGGCCTGTCGCCGAACAACGTGGCCCAAATTGACCCCCCCCCGGGGAAATTTCGCCGGGGGGGGGGTGGGCGAGCGTGCGCACGGTGTGGCGCCACCCTGGTCTGTGGTGGTCATGCGAGGGGATACGCCGTGGCCCACGGACGCGTTGGCAAAAAAAAGGGGGGGGGGGTTGGCAGCCGCGCGTGCGCCATGCGGGTCACCACCAACCGGCCGGAGATTGTCTGTGTATTGAACGTCATGGACCGCGACTGCGTTCGGCTTGGACCGGGTCCGCTACAGCGCGCCTGCGTGGCCGGCGCTCGCGCCGCACATTTGCGGTTTCTGGCGTCCCCTCGCCTGGGCCCGACCCGCCCCGCATTGGACCGCGCGCACAGGCTGGGCAAACTCCGGGCCACGCAATGCCCATGGGCGGCGGTCCAGGGGGCCCACCTCGAGCAGGTGGCAACCCGCAGAGGGCGCCGCCGCGAGTAACCCCGGCCCTGGCGCACGCGCGCACTCGGGGGCACGCGGGTCAGCCCGGACTCGGTGCGGCTCACATTGGTCGAGGCCGGTGTCAGAATGGCACACGCGCCCCAATCCGACCGCACCGGCGCTGGCCGGGGTCCGCCCCAATGTCCGAGTCCCACTCGAAGCGCCGCGCAGCCCCGGCCCTCCGAGCGGCCATGTGCGCCCGGCCGAGGACCAGAGCGCGGCATGCGGCTGTGTTGCTTCTGCAGCGCGCTGTGCGGCGCGCGGCGCGGCTGCGCCCGGCCAACGAATGCGACCCACTCACGCTGGAGGGCTTCGGCACAGGCACGCGCCCCTTTGTTCTGGTGTCGCCGCACAGCCATGTCCCAATCGCGTACAACCCAGGGGCACTGCGCGCCTACTTTGAGCACACACACACGCGTGTCAATCCGGTGACGCGACGGGCGTTGGACGACGTCGAGCTCTGGCGTCTCGCCAAGGCGACTGGGGGCGAGCCGCTCGCAATACTCCCGGCGAAGCGCGCGCAGGAGGAGCAGCACCAGGAGGTGCTGATGGCGTCCGAACGGGCGCTCGAAGCCTGCTGGGCGGCCGCGCTCGGTGACCAGCACCCGTGGCACTTTGAGGCGTCCTCGCTCCCTGGCCTCCGTCGATCGGTGGACGACTACGCGGCCGTCGACCTGGCGGGGTGCAGCGCAGCCATCGGCCGGTGTCTCCGGGTCATGTTGGCGACACCTCTGGCCGAGCAGACCCCCTCTCTGCCATGGGTGGTCGAAGCGCTCCTCATGGCACAGGGCGCCATGCGCCTCTACCGGGGTGCATGAGAGTGCCGTGGCCAGTGCCGTTTCGCCTGGCGCTTGGCCACCGGGCGCTGCGCCATTTTTTTTGAGACCGCTCCCCTCGTGTCCGATGCACACCCTGGGTCGGCTGTGTCCAGGGCGAGTTGTACGAGTTGTCCGAGGGTGGGTCGTGTCCGAGTTGTCCGAGGGGGGTGCGGGTCGGGAGTTGTTCGAGGGTGGGTCGGGAATTGTCCGAGGGTGGGTCGGAGTTGTCCGAGGGTGGGTCGGAGTTGTCTGAGGGTGGGTCGAAGTTGTCCGAGGGTGGGTCAGGAGTTGTCCGAGGGGGGGTCGGAGCTGTCCGAGGGAGTTGTCCGAGGGTGGGTCGGAGTTGTCCGAGGGTGGGTCGACACGGAGAGTCGGCTCGCGAGTGTGTGCAGCGGCAGCGTGCACACGTGGACCGGCGTCTGCCACGCCCGGATCCACCACTGTGTGGGGGATGTGTTCACTGCGTTCTCCGCGTAATCGCGCAGTACACTCACCGCCGACGGGGGGGGTGGGGTGACCGGTAGACACGGGCCATCTGCCTTGCGGCACGGGTACCCCTTGAACACCAATTCGTCCTTGTTGGTTTCCAGAAAGGGCCTGAGCCCCGGCACCAGCTTGAGCCATCAGCGCTTGGCGACCGCCACACCTTGCAGCCCAGGTGCTTGCGATTCGATATGCGCGAGCCTCGACCACACGTTGTAGGCCACCATCGCGAGGTCCCGACCGGGTTGGCCACACAAGCCGGCCTGCTTGCACGCATCCGGCGGGTAGTAGGTGTCGAGCCCCGTGTTGGCGGGGGCTTTGGCGCCACCGGCCAGGGGCAAGCCGTTGATCAACGCCATGTCCCAGTTGATGACCTTGCACATCCAGCGCGTGGGGGGCACGCGGAGCTCGAACCCCTCGGGCGCGGCGCTGCCGCGCGAACGCGTTCGCGCCTCGTCTGGCCGGTCGCACAGCCTGAACCGTACCTTGTCCGAAAGGCGCTCGACGAGAATGTTCTGGAGGTGCAGGTCGTTGTGCGCGATCCCCAGGCGCTCGATCGCCGCGAGGCAGTAGACGAGCTGGAGAGACACCGCCTCGAGGTCTTGCATGGGCTGCGACCCCTGGGGGTGTTGAGTTGCCCAGTCGAGGAAGTCGCCCAGGGTTAGGCCCGTCCCGCGTTCACTCATCATCAAGTATCCGGTCGGGTTCGAGTGGATGGTCTGGAACACCTTGTTTGAGGTCGCTTTCGCCATCCACTCCTCGAAGTCCATGGCCAAGGGGCCGTTCTGCAAGAGGGCCGTCACGTCTTGCGGCTGCGAGTGGGCGGGGGGCGACGGAGCGAGCGCCATGCCGCTCTCGTACGTCAACCGGAGGGTCGTCACGTCCCCGATCTCGCCTTCTTCCAGGTAGTGCACCGCCAACCGGGCGTCCTCGTTCAACTCCACCCGGTACGGGGAGACGAACTCACCGACGACCAAGAGGTAAACTTTCCTGAATATACTGTCGCGCAGGTGGCCCAACAGCGCGGCGAGGGGGCCGCCGTTCAACAGAGCCGTCACCCCCGGCAGCGTGTGGCTGGCGACGCAGTGCATCACGAACGGCACATCCGCTGCGAACTCCATCAAATGCCGCGAGACGAACTCTTCGACGGCGGCGCGGTCGTCCTTGTCGTCGGCATCCTGAAAACTGAGCTTTGCGATCCAGGCGCTGTCGGCCTGTGTGAACATCAGCGACCCGCTCTTGCCGTTGTGCGACAGCACCTCGAGGTTGGCCGCCTTGAGCAGCGCTTTCGCGGCGCCCCGGTGGGCCCAGCGTGCGGCGAGGTCTCGCACCGCGGCCAGTCGCTGGTGGGACGCTGCCACGGGCGGCGCGCCGGTGCTCCACATGTCACTGGCATTGGCAGACATATTTTCCATGGCGCCCGCGACGAGCCGAGGTACGCCCTGGCCGAGGTGTAGCCTAGGTGCCCGAGGTGCGACCGAGGTGCCCGAGGTGCGACCGAGGTGGGCGTCCGAGGTGTCGAATGTGTGTTGTGTGTGCGAGGTCGAGGTGTGTCGTGACCCCCTCAGGGTGTGTGGCCGAGGTTTCCGTGCAGTGTCCGAGGTGCGACTGAGGTGCCCGAGGTGCGACCGAGGTGGGTGTCCGAGGTGTCGAATGTGTGTTGTGTGTGCGAGGTCGAGGTGTGCCGTGACCCCCTCAGGGGGTGTGACCGAGGTTTCCATGCAGTGTCCGAGGAGTGGCTGAGTTGTCCGAGGTGTGCCGTGGCGCTCCTCGCCCCCTCGCCCACGTCGAGGGTAAACCTCGGACGCGCCATGCCTCGGACACACTGGACGTGACACACCTCGGACGTGGCGCGACGGTTCCGGGCGCTCCTCGCCGCTGGGCCTCCGGTCCAGGAAGTCTTGGCCGCTGCCACCAAGGCCTACAAGGCCCATCGCGCGCAACACGGGCTGACCGACCTGGAGCCGTTTGGTCCGTACGGCGTTCCATGTGCTACCAGGGCAGTGGAGAACCCGGTCGAGGAGGAGAATGTGGACCTCAAGATCAAGATGGACACTGCACTCGAGGCCGTCGTGGCGCACACGGCCCGCAAGTCGCAGCTCTTGCTCGCCCTCGTCGATATCAAGCAGCCGCCGAGGCCGCCGCCGCGGGCGTGGGGTCGGAGTTGTCCGAGGGTGGGTCGGGGTTGTCCGATGTGGGCCGTGTCCGAGGTGCCCGAAGGGCGTGGCGTGCTGTGTCTGATGTGGTTGAATGGCGTGGCGATGCACCCCAAACGCAGCCGAGCCACGGGACGCCGCGGAGTGCGCGCGGGCGAGGGTGTGGGGGCACCGACCAAAAAAAACCGCCGCGTGGGGGGGGGGGGATCCCCTCTCGTGCGCCGCCGGTCGGGGCAGGAAATGATGTTGCGCCATTGGAGAGATGCTGCCCAGTGGTCACTTCGAGCCCTCCACCGCGCGCGCCGAGTGGCTCTCGGCCGAGGGCCTCCGGGTGTACGAGGCGCTCGTCACCTCCGAAGCCGCCGCGGCCAGCGCGGCGCTGTCCACCGGTTGGACTTGTCCGGCGGGCGGGACGCCCTCGCGGTTGGCCGCGGCGTTGGTCGGCGCGGACTGGGCCACCGAGTCCGAGGTGGCATCCCGCGTGCACGCCGCGGCGCGGGCGGAGGTGGTCGCCCTGCAGGCGCGGGCCGCGCATGACGGCTACCTGCGCACCCGGCGCTACCAGCGGCCGGTGGGCCTGCTCGAGTCGCTGACCGGCCGCCGCGCTGGCCGCGGCGCAGCCGAAGCGGAGGGTTCGGCCGCCCCGGCGGGTCGGCTGGGCCCCAGCCCGCTGGGGCGGTACGCGGCCTACCTGGCCACACAGGGGGTTGCCCCCCGTGGTTGACCGGCCCGGGCGCCTGGGGCTCAGGCCTCCATGAAGGCGAGGAGCGCCGCCACATCGCGGGCGCCTTGGAGGAGGCGCACCTCGCCCGATGGGGTCACGCGGACAAAGGCCGGGAAGCCGGTCAGCCCATAGCGTTTCAGCGCCTCGTCCATCTGCGAGTTGTGGCAGTCGGCGCTGAAGCAGTCGACCTGGCCCTGCATGGCGAGGGCGGCGGCCTGGAAGTGCGGCATCGTCTTGACGCAGTGGCCACACCAGGGCGCGTGGAACATGCACACGCTGTCGGTGGGCGCGTCGAGTTGCGCCAGGACCTCCTCGGCGCTGTGGAGCTCGCGCACGGGCGACGTGGCCTCGGCTGGCGCCGCGGCCGCGGCTCAGGGTTAACCCGTTGTTTGCTTCCTCCGATTCCGCCTCGGCGGCCACCCTGGCCTGCGTCGCGCGTTCCCAGTCCGTGCCCTCCCACCCGATGCAGCTCGCCACGCACGACGTGCGGCACTCCCCGAGGGGGGTGTCGTCGGCCGCCGTGCACAGCGGCCCGGGCGCCGCGCGCAATTGGGCCTCGGTCTCCGCGTCCAATTCGCCCGCGAGGGCCGCCACCATCGTGTCTGTGGTCCGGTACAGGGGCTCGTCGGGGTAGCCACGCACCCCGCCATCGACGATGGGTTAACCCTAAGGACCCGCCGGCCCCGCCGGCCCTGCCACAGGCTTGGTCTGGCCAGTTGGTGGCGACGGCGTCGGCGCCCCACACCGCCTCCACCTCGCGCCGCGCGGGCGCGCGCAGCGCGGCGCTGGCGGTCACCCACAGCACCCGGATGGCACTGTGCTGCATGGCGACGGCCGCCAGCACCCCGGCTCTTGCCAACCCCGGGTCCGTCGCCCAGCCAAAATGCGCCACGCGTCGTGAGGGCCGCGCACGCCCGTCGGACGGTCCGCGCTTGCAGGCTCGACAGTGCTCCCCGCGCCACGGCGGCGAGTGCCACTGGGCCGAGTGTGTAGCCCGCGCCCCGTGCGTGGACCGCGGCGAGCGCGTGTGATTCGACCACCGGCACTGGGTGGTCCGCAGGCGCCGCAGCCGGGGCAAGTGGCGGCCCGTCGCCTTCTTCTGACATCCCCGTCTCATATGCCGGTGGCAAAATCCCGCATCAGCTGTGACCGCAGCGGCACCTCGCCGCCGCACTTGGGCGCGCCGAGCTCCTCTTCCCGCGCCCCCCAGGGCGGACACCTTCAGGGTTGGCCGCGCGCTGCGCTGCGGCCATGTTGTTTGCCACGTCTGTGTCGCGAGGCTACAGTGCCGTTCGCGCCGCCGTGATACGACGGGCCCTTGGGGGCGCGCCGACCAGGCCCGGTGTGCGGCCTTGCACTGCGTTTGTCGCGACCCGTGCCCCCCCGCCCTATCACAGCTCGGCAATGTTGCGCGCGTATACCCACCCCCGCAGGCGCTGCTCGGTCTCGACCAGGAGCATCTCGTACCCCTCGGTGTCGTGGGCCTGCTCCCATATCACAACCTGCTCGCCGTTGTCCACCGTGCCGGACCAGGCCCGCTGCACGCGCGGCTCGACGCGCAGCTTGGTGCGCGCGTGGGCCGGGTTGCGCGTGGCCACGTGCAACTCGGCGGCCGCCGGCGCGGGCCGCAGGGCGTGCACCGTGTGCGCTGCGCGCGTCAGCTCGCAGACCGGTGGACCCGAGCGCGACAGGATGTGCGTGCAGAGCACGGGCAGCAGGGTCCGCGTGGCGCAGGTCGGGCATGTGCGCCTCGTTGGCCAACCGCACGTTGAAGCCGTCGGCGGCCGACAGGGTTGACCCACCTTGGGCGTCACACACCCCGGACGTGACACGCCCAGGGGTGCGCCTGGGCCTGGGCCTGAGCCTACTCGGCCAGGGGTGCGGCGTTCGCCTAGGCGGCCCGAGGCGTCCGCAGTGGGCGCACCTGGGCGGCCAGGGCGGCGTGCGCCTAGCGGCGTGCGCCTGGGCGGCCCATGGGTGCGGCGCGTGAAGGTGTGTGCGAGGGGGGGGGGGTCAATGTGAGCCCCCCACCCCCCCCCCGCGCACTCCCTGTCGCCAATGGCGCCGCGGCCCCCCTCGCCCTCGTGCCTCGCCTGCGGCAAGAGTGGCAGGTTGGTCGGCTGTGCCCGGTGCCAGCAGGCATGGTTTTGCAACCGCGAGTGCCAGGCCATCGCGAGGAAGGATCTCGGCCACCGGGGCGCAGGCTGCCGTGCCGTCGGCGCGTCGCCTGCAGCACCGTCGCAACCCCGCGAAGTGGACCTGGCCATGACGGGAACCCAGCTCGACGGTTACCTCCGCGTGCTGGCGAGCAATAGGACTGGGAGCCCCCCAGAGGTGAACCACATCCTCGTCAAAGGAGACGAGCATGTCCGCGTCATGGACTGGGTGGCCCCGGACGCTTTGACTGCCATTGGCGCCCTGGCCCACGAGATGGCGTGTACGTGGCCAACGGCTCGGTTGAACGAGGACCCAGCGTGGAGACCGGGGCCCCTTTTGGTCCCGTAGAGTCCCCGGTTTTGCGTGGTGCAGCTCGGGCGACTAGAGGCGGAGGAGTTGACAGAGGGCGCGGTACCCACGCTGGCAGACGTGCGGCGTGTCCTCGACAGGGAGACGGGCTGCCCGGTGTGCTACGATGAAGACCCGGACCGCGCCGGGGTGGTGCATTGCCCGACGTGCAGCAAGTTCCTCTGCGGCGCCTGCTTCCTCAGGAACGAGTTCCGCGAGTATTACAGCCGGTGTCCCATGTGCAACGTCTGTTACGAGCAGCCCTACGGCACCGAGAACGTGCACAAGAAGATCTTCGATCGCCTCGCCGGCTCCCCCAGCGGCATGCGCGCCGCTTGCGCCCGTGCCCTCGCCCGCCTCCCGATTCGCAGCGGCAGTCTTCCGATCCACTCGTTTGCAATGGAAGCGGTCGTGTACGAGGCGCACGCCCGGGCGTTTTGCAAGGTTGTGTGCGACGGCGACGGAGCGGGCCCCGAGATTGCACAGCGCACCTAGCTCGACCGCGGGTCACACCGAGCACCGGCACGCCGAGAGGCTAGTTCGCTCGGGCGCCTGGGCGGGTGAGCCAGGGGTGTGCGTGCGTGGACAGGGCTGCGCGCGACCAGGGTGCATGCGCCTGGGCCGGAATGGCGGGGGGGGGGGGCGCGAGGCGGGGGTTTGCGCGGCGCCGCCCCGGGGTCGTTTTAGGGTCTGTCCGTAAATGTTTACGGACGCGGCCACCTCGGGCGCGGCCCATCGCAGCGCAACCGCGGCTTCCGTGCGTGCCGCAAGCCGGAGGCGGTCCGGAGCGCCAGCACCTGCCTGGGGGATGGGCGCCGTGCTCACCCTTGAGGACGGCGCCCAGGTGCTGGCGGCCACGCGCCACGGAAGTGACGCACCTCGGGTGCACACCTCGGGCGGGATGCACCTCGGGCAACTCGGGGTGCGGGGCACACGGTGAACAAAAAAACGCAACGAGCGAACCGAGTGGCAGGCGCGGTGGCCGAACTGTAGCATGACTGAGAAGTGGCATTGCCGGGGGTGACCGAGGTCTGTCGTGGTCCAGCCATGTCTGGGCCGAGGCGCCGCATGGCGTGGCACCCGATCCCCAGGTTGGCGATGGGGTTCTTCTGGGACCGGACCCCCCCCCGT
>Ga0209390_10009274_pt1 | contig 11846 bp, 8 predicted proteins | sample BON01_FD_187212 | JGI IMG/M metagenome (GOLD analysis project Ga0209390, IMG submission 187212) | Freshwater microbial communities from Lake Bonney liftoff mats and glacier meltwater in Antarctica - BON-01 (SPAdes) (version 2) | ecosystem: Environmental > Aquatic > Freshwater > Ice > Glacier... | reverse complement strand
CTTTGGATGCAGGCTCGTCACGAACCTCTAGCCCGAGAAATTTACTCTGGCCTAATAACTAGTAACCTATAACGGCTGCTGGCCCCGTAGCTCAGTGGATAGAGCAACGGTTTCCTAAACCGTGTGCTTTCAGTGTCGTCGACTTGAGTGCTCAAGGTTGTATCCCAGTAAACAAAAGGGACTAAGGGCCTTGCGGGTTGAGTGCCTTCGAAAACACTTTTGAAGAATTTATGAAAATCGCGCTAGAATCGCGCTTTTTTTGAATTAAGAGTTGGTTTTACTTGCCTTTGCGAGCTCTTCTAAAGCGGCCTTATTGCCCTTCGCAGAGTTGAACAGGCCGTTCAGAGACTTCATGGCTTCTTGGGTGCCACCTTTATAAATGTCAACATAGAACTTGAGTGTGGTTGTGATGTCTTTATGTCCCAAACACTTTGAAATCTTCGAGATGGCATCATCTGAGTTACCAAAGTGCTTAAGTAGTAGGCAAGCACTCGTTTTTCGAAGTAGGTGGAAGGATCCAGTAACCCCCATGGTCTCAAAAGCTGGACTCAACCGATTGCGACGGAACGTGTTTTCGTTTAGATGCTTTTTAGGATCGGAGGCCCTAAGCCCGTTGAACAGGAAATCTTCAGGGCCCTTGCCCCGCATAAGTTCTTGAACAATCGGTACGAAGTCTTCAATAATGGCAACATCCCGATTTTGGTGAGTCTTAGTCCCTTTCACAATAGCTACGCCAGTTTCGGTCAAAGCGAGGTGTTGCTCAATGACCAGATGGCGAGACTCCTCCTCCAATTGCCTGACGTGCTTAACCTGCAGTGCTACCAACTCGCCGATTCTTAGCGATGTGTAGACCAAACTTAGGATGAGGCTACGCGAGGCAGTGAGATCGCATAAATCCTCAATTTGATCCTCCGTTAGCGGTGTCCATTTAGCCCTCTCGACCGATGGTGACTTAAGTCCGCTCACTGGGTTGAACTTGGCGTATTGCCTTGGAACCGCCCAGCTAAAAATTTGAGAAAGTTTCTTGATTACGATTGAAATGGTATTGCCACTGCAACCGGCCTCGCAAAGGTCATCCTTCCAATCCTCTAGAAGATTTAGATCCACGGTCAGGATGGGAAGCCTGCCCAGATGAGGTCGTATGTGGTTCTCAATAAGACCCTTGTCTTTTGCGAAAGTCGTGTATTCAACCTCACCTTTGTGCTTCTTCAACCATTCGTCTAGAACATCACCCAAGGTGCGCTCACGCTCTTCCTTAGGTCTCGCGCCGGCATTTCGGTCGGCTATTGTCTGGGTCTCATGGGCCTGAGCCTTATCCGGAGTACCGAAGTCTTTGATCTCTTCGGGATACCACCTACCCGCATAGTCGCCAGAAGGTATCGAGGCTGTCCAGACACTTTTCTTCTTGTCATAGCGAACACTTGATTCAGGGTGAATTTTCCTAAGGTCACTTTCCAGCCCCTGCTTCCAAGCCTTGGCCTCGGTTTTGGAGTCGAAGGTCTCTTGCGCCTTTCGACCGGGCAAACTCTGGTGATAGGCAACTGCCTGCCACCTGTCGCCCACTTTCTTCAAACCATTGTCCAGCCCTCTAGCCAACATGTTCAGTGCCTCCCCTCTTGGAAGATTCGCGCTGGCTCAAGATTCCTTGTTCTTTTAAAAACTGAAGGGCGACCTTCACTTGATTGTCCGAGTATCCCCAGGCCTCCGAAACGAGTTGGCGGATATTTGACCGAAGTCCCATGCCATACAACATGTAAAAGCTTTGAAGCACTCTCATGCTGCGCCTCTCAATGAGCGTGTATTTTTCATTCTCGATAGGCAGACTGTCTAGCCCAGATAGCTTGTCGAGGAATGTGACCCCAAGATAATCACCAGCCTCCGACAAAGAGTCCTTGTGCTTCTTCATTGCCTCTCGCGCAAGAGCCTGAATGTGTCCAAGATTCGCTGCCCTTGGCTGGCCCGCACCATTAAGTTCAGCGATGTCCAGAGCCTTTTGTAAAAGTTCCTCTTGGAACACGTGGTCTATGTGTGCCTCGTCTCGCCGGTCAGCACTGTCGGTCGGACGCGCCACGTCTAGATGGGCGACGATGTAAACCTGTGGATCAATGGAGTTAGCAAGCGGCTTCTTATATATGCCCGCGTAAATCTGCTGCTGACCTTTACGTCGCCCTCGCGTCACGTACACGTGGAGAATGTCAGCGCGCCTACGTGTGTTTAGGGCATCTTCCACCTGAGGTTCGGCAAATAGGAATGCCCACAGTTCATCTGCATCTACGACTCGGTGCTTGGTTGCCACCAGCTCCAGTCTTTCTCTTGTTACTTGACTTCTGCTCATGGATACCATTATTCTATTTTTACGAATAAAAGTCAAGCATCTAACGAAAGTGATCCGATAGATCCATGAGCCGCATACTAAGTGTTGAACAAGCCGCTGAACTAACAGGCTATAGCGTCTCTTGGCTGTACCAAAATCACGATAAGACTAACGGACCTGCAAGTATACAACGAGCAAAAGGCAAAAAACTTAGATTTCGCGAGGCTGACATAGAAGAGTTTAATGGATGATCTGGCGGAAACAATTGGAAAGTACTTAAAAAGCAATCGAAGCTATTTCACTCAACTGGCTCACAAATCAAGACAGCTAGTTGGTAGTACACTAGTAAATACCGATATTCTTTTTTTACACAATAGGAGGCAACAATTAACCACTGGATGAAGCTATCTGACATCGCATTAGACATGCAGATGTCGATCAAGACCCTTTACTACCTGAATAAGCAAGGACTGGGCCCAAGGGCCTACAAATTCGGCAGGCAGTACCTGGTCAAGCGAGTTGACTACGAAATTTGGGTCAACGCCAACGAGGAGGTTTAGATGGTTTAGACGACTTGCAAGAAGATAACCATGACAGCAGCCCGACAGGGCAAGAAAAGGGGAATAAAACCAACGAATAGTAAAGGAACCTAAATGACCAGCGTCACTCTAAAAGAGCTTGGCTACTTGAGCCCAAGCCAAATTGAACAGAAACATCTATCTATCCAAAAAATGGCGGACATGGGCCTACACCTATTTCCCTGTCACTCTGCAACTCAGAACGGTTGCGGTTGCCTGGGAAAGCGCCCCCACAAGGACCGCAAGGAATGGGGTAAGCACCCCTCACAAAATACATCGCACCTTCTTGCGACGCGGGCCTCGGAGACCCTCAGACAATGGTGGGCTAACTCCCCCGAGGACAACGTGGCATGCCACCTAAAAATCTCCAAGAAAGTAGTCATTGACATTGACCCTCGTTCAGGAGGGCACGTCTCATGGTGCCGCCTTTTGGCCGACTTATCCATTTCCGAGCCTGTTACTTGGAAAACCTGGACGGGCACTTATGTAATGGAAGATGGTTCAGTCCTTAGAGGCTTTCACCTCTGGTTCGAAATGCCTGTAGATAAGAATTTTCCTGCGAACTTGAAGGAAATTGGTTATGAGGGCATAGACATAAAATACTCGGGATACGTAATGATTCCACCTTCCAGACACGGTTCGGGTGTTGAGTATGAGTGGGCCCAAGGACAGGAGGCCGAGAAATCTGAAATTGCCTCAATGCCCCAATCTTTGTTGAACAAAATCCTCAGTGGCCAGAAAAATAAGGAGCGCGTTATTTACGTTGGCTTTGCACTTCCTCCGCGCGATGCGGCCTCAATAGTAGCCAAACTTTTAGACACTCATGTCTATGAAGGCGCTCGCAATGTGAGCTTTTATCAACTGGCCTGCAAAGTGGCTTACTGGCTCGGATGCTACTCAGAGGTTCAGGCTGCCCAAGTTGAACAAGAGATGCTGAGGTTTAACGAGTCCCACGTGCACCCCCCACTCGCCGAATCCGATAACCCCTCGGGTCAGATTCAAAGAGCAATTGATTTTGTCCGCCAAGGAGGTAGCTCAAATGCATGATTCGAATGAAGTTCAGCACCTTCTTCCCAACGCTCTCACCTCCTCAGAAGAGCAGCTTAAGGAGGTAACCGAAGTTCGATTCAACTCATTTGACGACTCGACCGTGGCGACGTGGCTATCTCGTGAGCACTTTGAAGGGAAAATAGCCTTCAACACGGCTTTCGGATGGTTGGTTTACAATGGTAAACACTGGGAACCCACTGGTAAACACAATGTCATTGAACTAGTGAGGCAGATTAACGAGGACACGGTAATGAAGGCTTACGGTGAGCGCTCTCTTGACATAGAGACCCTTAGGAGCTTAAAGATTCTGCTATCTCAGACAAAAATAAACAAAGTCGTCGAACTACTAAAGGGCATCCATGATGTCCCTGCAAAAGAATTTGACGACAAGCCATTTCTATTAAACGTTGAAAATGGCATCATCGACTTGCGAACTGGCGAGCTGCATCCTCACGATTGGAAAGAATTACTAATCCGCCATGTAAGCACCAACTACCTCCCTCACGCCGTTCACCAGGATTGGACTTCTGCTTTGGAGGCACTGCCTCACGATGAGCACGATTGGCACCAGAGGAGATTTGGTCAGGCAATTACTGGCTTCCCAACATCTGATGATGTGCTTCCCGTAATGATGGGACATGGTGAAAATGGGAAGTCGACTGTCGTCGTTGCAATCACCTCGGCCGTTGGAGAGTATTCGACCGCCATTTCAGAGCGGCTCTTACTGGCAAATCCAAGTGACCACCCCACAGAGCTCATGTCTCTTCGTGGGGTTCGTCTTGGATTCATAGAAGAACTGCCGGAAGGGAAGGTGTTGCCAGTTAAGCGGCTGAAGGACGTCCTAGGAACCGACAGGATAATGGCTCGTCTTGTGCATAAAGACAACGTCGAATGGGAAACCACCCACTCACTGTTTGTAACGACAAATTACCTCCCAATTGTCCAAGAGGTTGATCATGCTACTTGGCGTCGGCTAAAACTGGTCATCTTCCCTTATAGATTCGTCAAAGGCGACAGAACACTTCTCGCGGATGAAAAGCGTGGTGACTCTGGGCTCCGACAGCGACTCAAGCAAAGTGAAACTGGGCAACGAGAAGCAGTACTGGCTTGGTTGGTTGAGGGTGCCGTAAAGCACTTGGCAAACGAGGACGAACTAAATAATGTTCCTGACCGAATCAGTTTCGACACGGCCGATTGGCGCAAAAGTGTAGACACTCTGCACCACTTCTTGACTGAACAAGTCGATTTTGACCGCAGCAGCCACGTAATGACAACCGATTTACACAACGCTTACAACTCTTGGGTAGGTAATCATGATGGCAGGCAGGTGTCGGCAGTGACTTTCACAAATCAAATGCTCAGGCACGAGGATATCTTGAGCAACGGCGTTTCCAAAGACCGAATAAGCCCTCAGTCTGGGCTGTCTCGTCCCTTCGGCTCTGCGCCACCGACCAACCCTTACACGGCTTGGAGGGGCATAAAGTTCAAAAAATAATCAACCTGCAGGGGTTGCAGGGTAAATATGCTTTTTATTTCGGATAACTTCTAGAAAAAGTTTATGAATGACCCTGCAACCCCTGCAAGCCAATCGAACTTGACAAGTATATCCCAGCCACGAGAGCGCGCTTGATGAGAGCAAAAACCAACAGTGAAGGAACAGGGGCAGAGGCTTGAACAAAGCCGCCGGTTAGTGCGGCAGGCCTGAGGTGATAAACAAACACCGCCATTACGGCTAAGGCCCTTAGGGCCTTGATGTCTTTTCTAAGATTCATGTGTTCCTCTGTCCCCGTCTCAAACCTCAAGCGTAATCACTAATAGCAAGTTCGATTCGCAAAAACCTCAAGCAATGGGAAACCCCCCACCTCCTAGAAGGTGAGGGGTTTCCGGTTACTTTGTTTCAGTACTTATAGGTACTTACTTAGTGGTTATTGAGCTACTAGGTAGTTAGTACTACTTAGTTACTGTCGTGAATGCATCGCCAATTTGTTCACCATCAATGTAGATCTTTGTAGTGATGGTGTAACCAGCTCCGGTGAATCGAACTACTCGCTCGAAGTCGGAAGCTAGTGACTCAACTACGATCCACTTGCCGGCAACTATTGCGGACATCTTCTGTCCTTCATAGCCCTTGGCATACAAGGCTACGAAGCCCTTGAATGATCCAACGTTTACCTTGGTGTCAGATGCAGCTGCCGCGCCAACTACTACAGACACTGTTGACACTAAGTCAATGTCGCCTGTTAGTACGCCGGTGAAGTCGCCGTCTGATGACTGGTCGTAGCTAACGGTGATTGCTGCGGTTCCCTTGTCATTTGTTCCAAGTAGAACGGCAAACGATAGCTGGCCCTTCGCGTTGGTAACAGTTGGTAGGGTTCCGAAGACAATTCCAGGACCGGTGTAGCTCACAAGAATGTCATTCACGTCAGTTACCTGAACTGGGTTGCCGTAGACATCTGTCAGGGTCGCAGTAACAGTGAAAGTTGAACCTGATGCAACTGATGCTGGTGCAGTTACAGCTAGTGCTGTTCCCGCGGTAGCTGCAGAAGCAGTAAAGGTAACCTTCACGGTTGAAGACGCACCGTTAGAAGTAACAGTAACCACCGAGTCGATTTGAGCAGTGTTTGAGAACAGCTCAACGCTAAATTCACCGGCAGAGTCAGCAATAACGCTGATGCTTCCGAATGAATCCAAGCCACCTTCGCTGAACAAGATGTTACTTGCTCCGCTTACGGTGACCATTGCGCCTGGGCGCACTACGGTGGAGGTTGCGTTAGCTACGCGACCTGCTACAACAACAGAGTTGGTGTAGGTCGGCTGCGTCGCAATGCTGGTTCTACGGTCCTGAGCAACAACAGCCTTAGCTGCCTGTGCGTCACTCAAATCTGCAGTGGCATTTCCATAGATAGTTGAATCATCAATGTCCAGCGTCACCTTGTCAACGTGAGTTGAAGCCACAACGTTGATTGCGATGTCGCCCAAGCCAGCATCAACATAGCTGATGGCGGTCTGATCGGCATAGGTAGTTCCATCAGTGTTCAGCTTCTGAACCATGATGTCGGTGTCAATTAAGACTCCGGCACCTATTTTGCCGTCAGTTACGGTCAGGTTATAGCGACCGTTTGACAGTGCGTGGTATGAACTTGAAACAGTGTTTCCAGCATTGTCAACCTTTAGACGGTATGCACCTTCTGCAGGAGCTGCCTTCCACTGGTCAATCAACGCAAGCTCAAATACGTATGAGCCTCCGGCGTTTACAGTACGGTCAGCAGCGTAAGCAGTGTTTGCCTGCTGAAGGTCATACAGCTTGTAGGTAACATCGTTCCAGATAAGGTCCACAGAAACAGCAGCTCCTGATTGTCCCTCAGCAGTAACGGTCACGCGAGTCTGAGCAGCGATGTCGCCATCGTTCTCAGCAACTGTGAATGCTACCGATCCGGTTGCGTCAGTTACTAGCACCTTAGTGGTAACAGCAGCGCCATCAAGAGTTAGAGTCCCTGCCTTAGTGCCTTCGTTTGGGTTACCAAGAAGAACGGTTACGTTCTTTCCAGCTCCAACTGATACTCCGGCTGAATCTAGAACACTCACAGAGACTGGAACCGAAAGGGTCCCTTTCTTTACTTCAACGTTGTTGCCATCAGCAGCGGCAGTGAATACGCCAGGCTGAATTGTTGAAGTACCTACAACTGTTAGCTTCGCTGAAGCTGAAACTGCAGCTCCAACACCAGCTGTTGTAAGCGTGCTCATTGCAGTCGCACCAACTAGTGGGCGAACGGTGTAAGCACCAGCGAATACGCGGTCAGTGATTGCATCGTTACCGTCGAAGGTTGTGACTGTGTATGTCACTGTTCCCGCAATTGGATCAGCGTCATTAGCAACGTCCGCAGGGGTGGCAAAGTTGAAGACTGTTGCAGAAACGATGTTCGCAATAGTTACCTCCACGCTTAGATCGGTGTCTGTTGTTCCGGCAATCGTAACCTTGTCCCCAACCCGAAGGTTGTGGTTTGCAGAGGAAACAAGAGTAGTTACCGCTCCTACAACGGAGCTGCCAGCCTCTGTGACGTCACCGTCAGCCACTGCTTCTGTAAGGCCAGTCCAGCCAGTGGTGGCAAGGTCCATCGAAACAGTTGATGTCCAAAGCTTCGTGGTGTTGCTCCAGGTTGAAGCATTGTCCGCGACAGTTACAGTCGCAGATGAGTCCTGACGGGTGAACTTAGCTCCGAATACCGAACTAGCGTCCTGAGCCTCAACTTGCTCACCGTTAAGCACTGGCACTGTGGCCATGGTTGCAGATACAGTCTCGTCGCCAACCATTGGGACAAAGGTCGTGGTGTAAAGCAATTCGCTTGCCTTCTTGAAGGTAACCGAACGAACAGGAGATGCATACTCTGTTGAGTCAATCGCACCGTTATCGTTGGTGTCAACCCATGCCGTCACGTTCACAGTCTTCGACTCTGCACTAGTGCTGATCAACCGCAAGCCCTTGTCGTCCGAAGCTGAAGCCACGTTAGTGTCAACGACAAAAGTACCGTCAGTTGCAGACTTACGCCCGTTTGAAGGTGAAGCCCAAGCAGTGGTCTGTACTACCGGAGTCGCACCGATCAGGCCCAACTGTCCAAGAGCCTGCCTTGAAATTACTGCTTTCGCCTCCAGCACTGTAGAGCTGGTCCGAGTCGCTGTGCTTGCAGCTGTTACATCGTCCGGATCTAGAGCAGTGGCAGCCGCAGGATTAGCTAAGGTGAATGAAATGCTCTTTGCCGTCACAGTGGTGACCACCTGTGCCCGGTTCAAAGGATCCGTGCCTGAGGTGCCTGTGCTGATGTTTGAAAATCCTGCCAAGGTGACCGTGTCGCCTGGCAAGAACGTGTGTGCTGCTGCAAAGTGCAACTTGAAAGCAGTGGTTGATGATTGTGATGTTAGCAATTTAATATCATCAGCTGATTGGTTGTTCGGGGTGCCTGAAGTCGTAAGGTCAGTGGTTACGACCTGGCCACTAACGCCCGTGACCATTGCCACAGCAGAGGTGCTAGATCCGTCAGAATCATCCAGGAGCAAAGCATCACCGATAGCCAGCCCGTGAGCAAAGCCGCCGGTGAATGTTAACGTAGCGGCTGACCCACTTGAGGTAACTACCGTTGCGTCATCAATCGATGTTCCGACTCCGTTGGTGACGATTAGGTTCGTCGTTGCATCGGCAGTCCCGCCGTTTACATCAACATCAAACAATAGCGCTGCAGTTGTGTCCTCAACCAGGAACTTGATGTTTCCAGAAGTTGCAATGGTGGAAGCAGCGTTTGACTTTAGATCAAAGTACTGATCTGTCAGCACTGTGTATTCGGTTCCAGTGCTTGGAGACAGGGATACAAATGACGTGTCCGCCATTCCTGCAGCTGTAGCCGGGGCAACGCCCAGACCAGAAGCTACAAGAGCAATACCTGCACCAAACGCAAGACCTTTTTTGGTCGTGTATTTAGACATGTTTATCTTTCTTCTTGGTTTGCCCACAATCAATTGATTGCAGGCTGTAAGAGATGGCTACCACCAACCAAGCAGGAAATAGATCACCCTTACAGGAGTAGGTAACCAGAGGAATGGTCTCTTAGTTACTCTCACGTGACAAGGTATAGACGGTCAAGCAGATTACATGTCCGTACTTTTTCTAATTAATTAAGCCTGGGGCCTATACTTTTACAGGAACGAAACGGACAAGCTACCCGGACAATGATGATTGGAGTACTGAAAGTGCCTGATTACGAAATAGAGCACACTACAAAATTAATCGGATTATTGGGGGCAAGTGCAAACGGCACGGAACTTTGCCGCCGGTTAGCAAGCGACGACGTGTTCGGACCAGGAACCATCGGCGTGCAATTATACGCTCTGACTAATGTTGGAAATTGGACATTACTCGGTTCCTTTGGAAAATCAGCCTATGGCAATCAGAAGCTAACGCAGTTCGAAGAAAACGTCTTCAATCTTGCGGCAAGATCCAGAAAGATCGAAACCATTGAGCTGGAAGTCGATTCCAAGCTGGCTGAGGTGACAGCCTGCGTTCTGTTGAGAAACGATATTCCCGTCGGAATGTGGGTGAGGGTTACAACTCCAGGAAGCTACATTTTCAGACCCATACCTTTTGCCCTTAGGGCGATCCAAGACGCCGGTGGTTTGTTTATGGACGCCATCGGGTTTAGAACGGTAGCCGCAAGCGAAAGCGTGAAGGACGCGTCTCCCGAAGACATGACTGAACGCCAAATGGCAATCTTGATTGAGATGGCTCACGGTAAGACCAACATTGTTATTGCCCGAGAGATGATTTTGAGTGAATCAACCATCAAACAAGAGTCCGTGAGAATCTTTCGAGCTATTGGCGTTGGCACTAGACAGAAGGCAGTGCTCAAGGCAAGAGCTCTAGGACTATTGCCTGAAGGAATTGAGGTTGGGGGCTGATCACCACGGGATCAATGGGATCGGAATAGAAATAAGGATCCTGCATTCTAAACCCCTCTTAAGTATCGGCATTTATGCAAAATCTCGAACTCACAGTTATCAGTGATCTTTTTCTACTAGCCGTTTTGACACCACTTTTGTGACTCTGTGGAAATGTTGGATGGACGACATGCTCTTGTCTTTCTTGAAAAAAAGAAAATACAATCAGGCCGAACCCCCAGCCCGAAATCCAGCGGCCTTTCATCGCCAAATTCCTTGATCCGGGCAATCGAAGTCAAAACCGGCCCAACCTTTCGACACCCCTTTTACAACGACGAACTCTTTCATGCACTCCCCTAGTCCATAATATTAAGTTCGAGCCTGCACGAATCGCAGATCATGACGCATACGTCGGCCAAATCGTAGGTGGAGCAGTGTCGTCAGTTTTCGCAAATGAAGCAATCCATGCGACGACCTTAACTGGTCCACTGCTTGGGCGATTTGAGTTATCCACGAAGTAAAGCCTTGAGACTTCGTATGTGTCGATTTTAAACTCCGTGGTCGAACAAAACTTTCCCGCCTGCGAGCGCCGCAGTGCCTCCCAGGAAGACACCGGTGTAGTTGGCTAAGTGAAGCCCTAAATGGCCTTCAGCGCCCGCCTGGGGCCCTAAGGGACCCCGACTAGGAGTCGCTTCGCAATTCACGTGAGGTTTTTGCGCCAACCTGCTCTTGACTAACGAACAGACCCTGCTACGGTCGGCGTCCACGTCATTAGGCCTGAAAGACGGTTGCGGCATAATTTAACAACACCCACAAATCCTTTCCTCTTAGGTACAAGGCCTCCCCGTTCGCGAGAAAAAATAAATACTTCTGAGGCATGAATGGCTCTGCCCTGACTCCGTGATTCCGCACTCGAAGCTGTCCTCAGCAGCAATACTCAGTTATTAAGGACATCGCTGAAACGCTGAAGAGATTGTGTGTGTAATAACTCCCAAGAGAGAGACTCTAGTAACCCCCAAGACGAAGACCGATTCTGAAATGCAATTTAAGATTTGCTTAGCCAAGATTCGAGACGAAGAATTAAAAACTAGAACATGAACTACCAATCGAAACTAAGTTGGTGGGAACTCCAGAGCGATTCATGATTAGTTTCTACTTCTGGATCCCTGGAAAACATAGTTGGCAATGAGAGTTAGTGTGGACGGCGCCTGGGGAATCGCGCTTAAATCGCGCTTAAATCTAGATAAGCGCAATAAATTTCTTATAACTACTGATAAGTTTTGTGAGCCCCGAAAATCTGATGGACGGAACTCAAAACCCTGCTACAAAGGGGCTTCCCTGGTTCTAATGGGGTAGCTGGCCCCGTAGCTCAGTGGATAGAGCAACGGTTTCCTAAACCGTGTGTCGGGTGTTCGATTCACCTCGGGGCCACTTTTTTGGAAAAACTTCATTATGAAAAAGGGCGTGACGACCGCAAGGTC
>Ga0209390_10009272_pt1 | contig 11849 bp, 10 predicted proteins | sample BON01_FD_187212 | JGI IMG/M metagenome (GOLD analysis project Ga0209390, IMG submission 187212) | Freshwater microbial communities from Lake Bonney liftoff mats and glacier meltwater in Antarctica - BON-01 (SPAdes) (version 2) | ecosystem: Environmental > Aquatic > Freshwater > Ice > Glacier... | reverse complement strand
CCCCCCCCGCCCCCCCCCCCCTTCCTCCGCCTCTCTTTCCTCTCTCACGCGACCCCATCCCACTTTTCGCACGAAACAAACCCGCCCTCTCTGTCTGGTGGGTTTTGCCGCCGCCGCCGCCTCAAAACGACTGACAAACGCGCCCCCCCCTCTTTCGAAACCACCAACCCACAAAACCAAAACACAGGTTTCGAGAAGCCCTCGGCCATCCAGCAGAAGGGCATCGTCCCCTTCACCAAGGGCATCGACGTCATCCAGCAGGCCCAGTCCGGCACGGGCAAGACGGCCACCTTTTGCGCGGGCATCCTCAACAACCTCGAGGTGGCAGCGACGCCGGTCGAGTGCCAGGCGCTGGTGCTGGCGCCGACGCGCGAGCTTGCGCAGCAGATTGAGAAGGTCATGCGCGCCCTGGGCGACTACCTGCAGGTCAAGTGCCACGCGTGCGTGGGCGGCACCAGCGTGCGCGAGGACGCGCGCATCCTGGGCGCCGGCGTGCACGTGGTGGTCGGCACGCCCGGCCGCGTGTACGACATGCTGCGGCGCCGGTGCCTGCGCGCCGACGGCATCAAGGTGGGTCCTTTCTTTTGGTCGGCGGCGTCGTCGCTCGTGGTGGTTGGTTGACGCCCTCCTCTTTGGCCTGGGTGCTTTTCGCGGGCGAGAAACCAAGACTAGAGAAAACTCGAGGAGAGGCGCGCCGTCGCTCGCTCGCGCGCTCGCTCTCCCTCTCTCTCGCCTGCGACCAAACGCCAACCAACCCACTAACCAAACCAACCTACCAACCAAACCAACACAATTAACCAACCAACCAAAGATGTTCGTGCTCGACGAGGCCGACGAGATGCTCAGCCGCGGCTTCAAGGACCAGATCTACGACATCTTCCAGCTGCTGCCGCCCAAGCTGCAGGTGGGCGTGTTCTCGGCGACGCTGCCGCCCGAGGCGCTCGAGATCACGCGCAAGTTCATGAACAAGCCCGTGCGCATCCTGGTCAAGCGCGACGAGCTGACGCTCGAGGTGAGGAATGGAGGGACGACGGGAGGGCGGTTTCGTGCGGGCGTTTCGTGCGGGCGGTTTCGTGCGGGCGCCGCGCCGCCGCCGGCAAGGGCAGGTTGGGGCGCCACGCGTCGTGACTGAGGGACCAGGTTTTCGGGGTCGGGAGGCGGGCGTTCATCTCAGGGCGCGCAGACAAGCGTGGCGCGAAAGGGTGCTTCGAGGGAATCGAAAACGCGGACGGACGAGAACAGAGAAACTCACGCGCAAACCCCACCCCCGAAAACACCCCCAAAAACGAAAAACGCAACAACGAAAAATTGAGCGTCACAGGGCATCAAGCAGTTCTACGTCAACGTGGAGAAGGAGGAGTGGAAGCTCGACACCTTGTGCGACCTGTACGAGACGCTCGCGATCACGCAGAGCGTCATCTTTGCCAACACGCGCCGCAAGGTGAGAGCAATGGAGAAGGGCAGAGAGAGGCATAGGGCGCGAGAGAAAAAGAGCTGCGCGCGGCGCGTTCCCGCGGGCAGTGGCCCGTCTCCCCGCCAGCCAAAACAACACGACCGGACCGCAAACCCACCACGCAAACGACCCGCCCGCGCGAAACCCACCACCACCGTCGCGCCACTCATACACACCACCAAAACCCACCACTCAACAACCAACCTAAGCAAAACAACCCAAAACCAACAACCAAACCAAAACCAAAACACAAAACAGGTCGACTGGCTGACGGACAAGATGCGCGAGCGCGACCACACGGTCTCGGCCACGCACGGCGACATGGACCAGAACACGCGCGACGTCATCATGCGCGAGTTCCGCTCGGGGTCGTCGCGCGTGCTGATCACCACGGACCTGCTGGCGCGCGGCATCGACGTGCAGCAGGTGAGAGCGGAAAGATGCGACGCACGGGGCGCTTCGCGAGTGCTTGCGTCGGCGTCTCGTCTTGGAGCCGAAACAACGACGGCGGCGTTCTCTCTCGCCCCACACGCGCAACCAAAACCCACCACCATCACCACCACCACAACAACAACGAAACAAACAAAAACACCAACAAACAACAACAACAACAACCAATAAACAGGTGTCGCTGGTCATCAACTTTGACCTCCCCACGCAGCCCGAGAACTACCTCCACCGCATCGGCCGCAGCGGGCGCTTCGGCCGCAAGGGCGTGGCCATCAACTTTGTCACGGCGGACGACGCGCGCATGCTGCAGGACATCCAGCGCTTCTACAACACGGTGATCGAGGAGCTGCCGAACAACGTGGCCGACCTCATCTAGGCCGGCGGTCCCGGCGCTCGGGTGTCGTTTTGGCGCGCGCCGCCGCGCGCGCCGGCCGCCCGCCCGCTCCCTCTTTTCTGCCCCGCCGCGCCTCGCCGCCGCCGCCGCCGCCGGCGCGATTTGTTCCTCTCTCGGACCAAGGGGGGGATGCCCGAGTGGAACAGGCGTGCCGGGGTGGGGAGAGGATGATCGCTTGAGGGGATCTCCGGACGGACGGGGAGGGGGGGAAAGGGGAAACAGCTCACGAGTGCTTTCGAGAGAGAGAGGAATTGAGAGATTATTTTCGCCCGCCGCCGCCGCCCTTCGTTCTTTCTCGCCCGCGCGCACGCACCACCAAAGAGCCCACTTTCCACGCGTTTTTTTTCACGCTACCGGCGAGCCGCCGTCTGACGACGACGGCGACGACGCGCGCCCTAGCGACCTTCCTCCAAAAAACCTTTATCCCCCCCGCCAAACCATTTAAAAGAAACACGAAATCAAACCCGTCGTCTGTGTGGGGAGAGAGCGTCCGTCGCCGTTGCCGTTGCCTCGTTGCCGCCGCCGACCCCAAAACCGCCGGCGCCGCCCAGACTGGGTCTTCACCTCTTTTCATCATTCTTGAGTAAGGAAGGCACGCCTACCTGGCTTGCCGAGCTCGAGCACAACAAGGAAAGACAAGCAATCATGCAGATCTTCGTCAAGGCTGGTGCGTCTCTACGCGTTTGTGCGCGTGGAAGGAGAGAGGGGAGAGCGACGGCGGCGAGAGAGACAGACGAGGAGCTGCAGCAAGGCAGCAGCCAGGGCACTCTCTGCGCGCGCGCGCGCCGTGGCCCCTGCGGCGGCAGCGGATGTCGCGCGCCGTCGATCTCGCCGCCCAGTACGAGCGCGACCGCGTGGGCTGGCGGGCGCCGCCGTCTTGATGGACGGGCGAAACGGAGAGAGCAGAAAATGAGGGGAGGGAGGAGGAGGACGCGCGGCGTCCTTTGTTCCCGACTCGACCGCGCGCGATGCACTCGTCAGGTGATGCGCGCGGATCAGGCCGTCTTCCTTGCCGCTCGCTCCCGTGCCAGCACGAACGAGCGCAACGGTTGCTGTATCGTTGTCGTTCCCTCGGCCGCCGCCGCCGTCGCCGCCCGACCGCGCCCCGATCGTCGCTCGCTCGCTCACACGCCCGCCGCCCTTAACACCAAAACGCAAAACACACAAAAAAACAGGCCGGACCCACCTCCTGGAGGTGGGCGCCGACGCCACCGTCGCCGATGTCAAGGCCGCCGTCGAGGCCCGCGAGGGCCTCCCCGCCGCGTCCCAGCGCCTCGTGTTTGCCGGCCGCGACCTCTCCGACGACGGCCTCACGCTGGCGTCGGCCGGCGCCGACGAGGCCTCCACCCTGTGGGTGCTCATGCGCCTGCTCGGCGGCGGCAAGAAGCGCAAGAAGAAGACCTACACCAAGCCCAAGAAGCTTAGCCACAAGCACAAGAAGGTCAAGCTGCGCGTGCTGTCGTACTACAAGGTGGACGACGCGGGCAAAGTGCAGCGGCTGCGCAAGCAGTGCCCCGCCTGCGGGCCCGGCACCTTCTTGGCGTCGCACGTCGACCGCGTCTACTGCGGCAAGTGCGCGGCCACCTACCTGGTGGACGCGGCCGCGGCGGGCGGGGCCGGGGGCAAGGGCAAGGGCAAGAAGTGAGAGGGGGGGGGGGGGGGCAGAGTGGGCGTGAGCGCGCTCTTGCCCCTCGTCGTTTGGCGTCGTCCGCGGCGTCGTCCGTTTTCCCGTCTTCTCTTTACTCTTTCTCTTTCGTCGAGCGCATCATGACTCGTTGTAAAAAGCGGCGACAGAATTCCACCTTGCGTTTCTCTTCGATTCGGCGCGCGCGAAGCGCTCGGCGTCCGACGACTTTCGGGCCCACACAGAGAGCGGCGACCCCGACCCGACAACGCCGACCACCGCCGCCGCCGCCGACGGACGCCCCGACCGCAAAAGAACAAGGCGCCACCTCCCTCCTCCTCCCGGCGCACAACATCTATCCATCTGCACATCGCGCCGCCACCACCACTGCTTCGCTCAGACTGCAGCAAAGTGAGCGCGCGAGAGAGAGAGAGAGAGAAGCCCCACCCACGCACCTTCCCCCTCAACCACCACCCGCTTCCTTGCTTCCGCGCGCGCCCGCCTCACGCATCCCCGCGCTACCAATCCTCGCTACCGGGGTTTCGGGGACCCAAGAGCCGAATAAGGGTCACCGGCCCGCGCGTGCGCGCGGTTCTAGCGAGGCGAATAGAGGTCGACGAGCTTCCATCGCCGCCAGTCGCCGCTGCCGCCGTCGCCGCTGCTGTCGATTGCAAAGCAAACTAAAACGGCCATGCCGCACGCCCACGACTCCCCCCGCGCCGGCGGCGGCGCCGCCGGGGGCCAGGCCACCCTCGCCGACGTCGCCGCCGTCGCCCGCACCCGCCGCGCCCGCCGCGGCGGCTGCTGCCTGCTGTTCCCGGCCGTCGCCCTGCTGTCGGCGGCGGCGCTGGTCGCCGGCGCCGTGGTGTGGGCCATCTACACGCCGCGCGCCATCGACGCCACGCGCCTGCTGCTGCGGCTCCTTGGGCCGCAGAGCGAGGCGGAGAAACCCCTGCCGCCCTTCAACTACGCGGACCCGACGAAGTGGACCAACACCTTTGAGGGGATCGTCGTCGGCATCGCCACCCGCGCGCAGGTGGGCGGCATGGCGGCGGTGATCGCGCTCGCCGGCGTGGCCGTGATCTCGGCCGTGCTGACGGTGGCGGGCGGCGTGGCCGAGCGGCGCAGCGGGGTGGGCACTCCCGGAGGCGGCGGGGGCAACTGCTGCTCGTCGCTGCGGGCGGCGGCCGGCGCGCACGGCGCGCTGGCTTTGCTGTCGTGGCTGGCGCTCGTGGGGTTTGTGGCGCTGTTCGCGCTGTACGCCGCCTGGCTGGGCAGCGCCGTGGTCGGGGACGCGGTGCTGGGCGCGTCGGGCGCCTTCGCGGGATTGCTCGAGCAGGCGGCGGGCGGAGCCGCCCTGGCCGACGCGGCGGTGGGCGGCGGCGGCGCGGCGGGCGTGGAGTGCGCCCCCGGCTGCGTCCCGCTGCTGGGCGAGGCGGCGGGCGCGGCCGACGCGCTCCCCTCGGCCTTTGTGTTCAGACCTGTCAGTAGCCCCGACCCGGCGGTCCGGTGCATGTGCGCCGCCGCGGGCCTGGCCGCCGCGCGCGCCGCGTCGCGCGCCGTCGCGCGCTCGGCCGGGCCCGCGCTCGCGGGCGTGGCGCTGCTGGCGGCGGCGGCCTCCTGGCTGTACGGCGGCAGCACGGCGGGCTGCGCGCGCACGGGCGCCACGGCCGAGATGGCGCTCGAGTGGGACAAGATGGCGGCCGAGGCCGAGGCGGTGGCGGCGGCGGGCGGTGGGGGAAACGTCGGCGGGTACGGCGGCTACTCGGGGCCGGGGGGCACGGGCATGGGCGGCGGCGGCATGGGCGGGGGAATGATGATGGGCGGCGGCGGCGGGATGGGCGGCGGCGGCATGGGCGGCGACGGCGCCCTGGAGGGGCGGGCGCCGGGCACCGTGCCGCCCGCGGCGCTGGGCGGCGGCGGGTTCAACGGCTCGTACACGTACGAGGCGCCGCCCTACGCGGCTAACGGCAACGGGGGCGGGCTGGGGTGGTCGCCGGCGGCGGTCGGGCCGTCGGCGCCGCCCCCGGCCGACGAGGGCGGCGCCGCGGCGCTCTCGGCACTCCGGCGGGCCGTCACGGGCACGAACACGCCTAGGTACGGATGATGCATGGCGACGACTCGGCTATTTGAGACTCCGGTCGAGCTCGGGCGGGGTGGCCGGTCGCGTGTCTATATAAAACCTCTCTTTGCAAAAAACGACGAGAGACGCCGCTGTCGACCAGGGCGGCCGACGGGAAGAGCGCGCGGGGGGAGCGTCGGGGGGAGACACATTTCCAACGTCGGGGGGAGACACATTTCCAAACGTCGGGGGGAGACACATTTCCAACGTCGGGGGGAGACACATTTCCAACGTCGGGAGGATGAGGCAGGGAGGAGGCGGGGCGTGGTGGAAGGAGGGGAGGACTCGTGGAGTGTCTGTCTGTCGCGGTGCACTCGAGACGAATGGTGGGCGATACAGCAGCACGAAAAAACACAAAACAAAACAAAACAAAACGATCTCACTCACTTGCGCTTCAGCGCTTGTCGGACGGGGCCAACGCCGCCGCTGCCGCAGCGGCAGCAGCCGCCGCCGCAGCCTCTTGCGCCGCGCGCAGCCTAAACGCCGCGTACCGCTGCGCCGTGGTCGACACTCCCGCGAGCGCGGCGGGCGACCGCGGCGGAGGCGAGGACGGCAGCGGCGAGGGCGCCGCCGCGGCCGGCGGCTCGACCGCGCGCCGGCGCGACACGGCCTCCGCGACCGCGCCCAGCGGGGACGGCTGGTGCTGCTCCCCGACGACAGCGTCGGGCAAGCGGGGCGGCAGCGGCGGCGCGGCGGGCGGCGGCGGCGGCAGCGGCGGCGAGGGCGCGGCCGCGGTGGGCGACGGCGAGCGCGCGACGGCGGCCGACCCGCGCACAAACGGATTGAGCGTTGCGTCGGGGGGCAGCGGCATCTCGGTCGTGCGGACGATGATGCTGTTGTTGTTGCTGTCGGCCGCAGCGGCCGCCGCCGGAGCGGGCTCGGCGCCGCCGGTCGCGCCGCCGCAGCTGGCCGCCGCCGCGCCGCCGCCCGCGTGTGGGCCCACGAGCGTGATGCGAACGTCGGCGTCCTTCTCGGCGCCGGCGTCGCGCGTCGAGCGCCGCACGCCCAGCAGCCAGCCGCCGAGGCCGCCCCCCGCGCCGCCGCCGCCGCCGCCGCCGGACGACGAGCGGCGGCCCCCCGCCCGCCCGGGCGCGGCGGCCGCCGCCTCCTTCTCCTTCAGGGCGATGGCGGCGGCCGCCGCCGCCGCCGCCGCCGCCGCGATCGCGCCGGCGCCGCCGCCTGCCTCGTGGCTCGCGTTGCGGCCGCCCGTGCCGTCGGGCGCGTCGCGCATCATGGCCTCGTGGCCGCCCTCGACGGCGTGGCGGGGGGCGCGCAGGGGCCCGACAATCCCCGTCCCCCATCCGCCGCCGTCGCCGGCCGCCGCCGCCGCCGCCGCCGCCGCCGCTGCCGCCGCCGCCGCCGCTGCCGCCTTTTTCTCCCGCCGGCCGACCTTGCTGCCGCCGCCGCCGCTGCCAGACGCGTTGCTGGCGCCACCGCCGCCCCCGCCGCTGCTCCCGCCCCCAGCCCCGCGCCCGCCGCGCAGGTAGTGCAGGTCCCGGCGCACGCGCGCCGACCCCGCCGCGCCCGTCGCCAGCAGCCAGCTCGCCGCCATGCCCACCGCTGCCATCGCCGCGCAGGACCAGACGAGCGCGGCAAAGCAGTCCTCGGCCGACAGGCGCGCGGCCGCCAGGGGGCCCTGCTTGAGGCACACGCACGCCGAGGGCAGGCCCGCGGCGCGCGCGAAGGAGCCCAGGCTCAGGCAGGTGGCCGGGCACACGGCCACGGAGAGGGGCCACTCGCCGTCGCCGCCGCCGCCGCCGCCGCCGCCGGGCGCGAGGCGCGCCGCCAGCTCCCGCACGGCGCGCGGCGCCGACGACGCCGACGCCTTGCCCGCCATCGCGCCCAGGGCCTCGAGCGCCGCGGCCGCCAGCGCGTAGTCGTCGGCCGAGCGGTCGAGCGTGCCGGCGGCCAGGGCGCTGCCGGCCGGGGCATCCGCGTGCGCGACACCGCCCGGGCCGAGCGCCGCGCGCGCCGCCCAGGCGGCGCAGAGCCATGCCGTCTGCGCGGCCAGGCACGCCCCCGCGCTGACCGCCAGCGCCCACACAAGCGGGTTGACCACGGCCGCGCCGATCAGGTACAGGACGTAGGCACCGCGTCCAGGGGCGGAGCAGCGGCCCGAGGGGGCGCCGCGCTGGCGGGCCGCCTGGTGGCAGCGCGCGGCGCCGAGCAGGGCGGCGCAGCCGGCGAGCGCGGCGACGGCGACGACGCCAACGCTGGTGGCCCACTCGACCGCGGCCGAGAGCCACGGCATGAGAGCCGCGGGGCCCATGCTGCCGGGCGGGTGCAGGGCGGCGTAGGGCGCGAATCCGCCCGGGGACGGGTCGGCGGTCAGGCGGAGGGTGGGGCCGGGCGTCGGCGTCAGGGCGGCGCCGCCGGCGCCGGCGCCGGCGCCGGCGGGCGGGGGCGACGCGTCGGGGCTCGGGCGCAGCAGCAGCTTGAGCGGGGTGGCGGCGGACGCGACCATGGCCACGCCGTCGAGCAGGTTTTGGGTGTGGACGAGGGCCGAGCGCGTGTACACGGCCCTGATGTTGTTATTTTTTTGTTTTGGTGGGGTTATGTTTTTTTTTGGGGGGGGGATGAGGAGGCGCCTCGTGGTCGCTCGGCAAGGGGAGCGGGAGGAGGGGGGCGGCGCAACACTCAACAAAACTCACCAGAAGGGCAGGCCGGTGCCGATGAGCAGGACCGAAATGGCCGTGACCCAGGGCGTCACGCGGACGCAGCAGGCCAGGCCCCTGCGGTTGGTTATTTTGGGGGGAGCAGTAATTGCGATCGCGCGGCGTTGGCGTTTGCTCTCTTTCTTGCTTGTCGTCGTCGCCGCCGTCGTCTGCGGTTTTGCCGACCCGTTCCCCTCTTGCCCCGCGCTCTCACCTGCAGCAGCTGCCGCACCCCTTGTTTTTGGCATCCTGGGCGTCCTCCTGGTCCTCGAATGGCCTGAAGTGTGTCGAGGGTAGGATTTCGAGCCATCGTGAGAGAAAAACGGAGAGAAGAGGCGGAGAGGCGCCGCCCCTTCCTCGCCGCCCGCCGCGATGCGGCCTCTCCCCTGCTTTGCATGTGTTGCGCGCTCTCTCCGCTCACCGGTTGTCACATTCGAGCTCGCGCCCTCCGTAGCTATTCACCATGATGGCCGACGCGATTGCGATCGCGCGGTCTCCTGTCGGGGGGCGGGGTCGTGGTCGGTTGGGGCAATCCGTAAGGGAGAGCGGCTTCTTTTTTTTTAGCAACGCTGTCGCGCCGAGAAACGCGCGCGCTCTTTTGTTAGCGGGGGCAGCAAGCCGCTGCTTTATCCCCCCGCTTCCAAGGCGGCCACGGGGCCATCAGATGCATGCCAACACGCGTGCCCCGGCCCCACCGCGAGCGCCTCGCGTGCGCGCGCACCAGCCCCCCCCACGAGAGAGCGCGCGCGCGCGACCACAACAAAACGGGCCTTTCTCCGTCCGTTTGAGAGAACATCACGCGCGCCGCTCGAGGGTACGGGGAAACCAGAGCTCCGGTCGTTGAGAGTCACATCACGAGTGCTTTCGCGTGACGCGTGCGGCGTGGCGCGAGCCTCGCCAGAGGCGGGGTGAGGCGAAAGACAACGAGCGGCCTCTCCCTCGGAAGGTGAAAGAGACGAGCGGGGGGGGAGAGCACGTGAGATGTGCGAAGGGAGAACGCACCTGTGTAGAGAGAGAAGAGGAGAGCCCACTTGCTTTCCAACAAAGCTTGAATCGGTCGGACGAGAGCGGGCTCGGACAGCCGAGCTCCTTTGGATCGCAACGGCGTCATCGTCGTCGCCAGAAAGGCGGCAGCCAAGGCGCCGGCGCCAACGGCAGAGACACGCGGCGGCGCTCGTGTCGTCGGCCGAGCAAGGAAGCAGCGCGCGCTCTCCCTCTAGCTCGAGACCACCACTCCCTCGCCTCGCGCGCCCTCCGTAAGCACCCACCTTTCTCATATTCGCCACTCGATCGACCTAGGGCAAACGAGCCTCCTCGGCGCGCGGCATCGCTCCCCCCACCTCCCCTCACAACCAACAGAGGGAATATGGCCGCGCCTCCGCCCCCTCAGTGTGAGTGCTGACGCGGCGAGCATCCACGCATGATGTCGTGATGATCCCCGGAGCCGCACCCGGCTGACTCCCTGCCCCCCCCCCCCCTCTCTCCGGACTTTTCTTGAACCACCAAAACCAAACCAACAAGCAGGGGGCGCCGCGCCGCTGCCGCCTGCCTACCCGCTCCCGCCGCCGGCCTACGCCCCCCCGCCGGGCTACCCGCAGCAGCGGCAGCAGCAGCAGCAGCAGCAGGGCTACCCGCCCCAGCAGCAGCAGCAGCAGCAGCAGGGCTACCCTCCGCAGCAGCAGCAGCAGCCCCACACGGCGGTGCCGATGGGCGTCGCCGGCCCTCCCCCCCCGCCCGCCGCCGCCGCGACCGCCACCCCGGGCCTCGGCGCCATCGGCCGCGCCTTTTCCAAGCGCCGGCCGGGCGACGACGACATGGCCACCGCCACCAAATTCGCGCAGACGGCCGTGCGCAACGGCTTTGTGCGGAAGGTGTTTTTGATCGTCGGCGCCATGCTGGCCGTCACCACCGCGACCACCTTCGGCCTCATTTCGAGCCCCGAGGCGCGCCTATTCTTGTCCAAAAACCAGTGGCTGTCGTGGGTGTTCTTCGGCGTCTCTTTAGCGCTGATGCTTGTGATGGCGTGCGTTCCGGGGGTGACGCGAAAGCACCCGCTGAACTTAATCTTGCTGTTTGCCTTTACCGCGGCTATGAGCGGCGTCGTCGCCATCGCCTCGTGCGCCTACGGCAGCAACGCGGCGGGAATAGCCTTCCTCGTGACGGCGGCGGCCGTCGTCGGTTTGACGCTTTTCGCGATGCAGACCAAGTATGACATCACGCACTGGGGTTCCGTTCTGTTTGTGCTGCTGATCGTGCTGATCGTGCTCAGCCTCGTCGGCGTGTTCGTGCGGTCGCCCATCTACGTACTGGTGGTGTCGGGGATTGCCGCGCTGCTGTTTTCGGTGTACATCGTGTTTGACGTGCAGGTGCGTTGTCGTTGCCGTTTCATCTTGAGCGGTGTTGTTTTTGCGGGGGGGGCGTCCGTCCGGCCGTCCGTCCGTCCGTCCGTCCGTCCCTCCCTTAGTCCCTTTGTCCCGCGCGCCCACACATGAAACGCCCTCCTCCCCGCCATGCTGCCCCTCATCCCTCCCACACAGCTCATCATGGGCGGCAAGCAGGGCGAGTTCTCCGTGGACGACTACGTGCCGGCGGCGCTGTCGCTGTACCTGGACATCATCGTGAGTTTATTTTGTTTGGCGCCAGCTTGTTGTATCGTTTGTTTAGTTTTGCAGCGTTTGTTTTTTGTTTCTGTCGTCAACGACTGTTTTTGCTGATCATCTCCTTCATGCGCCCCCAATGATAACAACAGAACCTGTTCATGGCGCTGCTGCGCATCATCGGCATCGCGCAGCGCATGTGAGCGGCATGAGCGTGGACGGAAAGAGGAGAACTTTTTACAGTTGCATTTTTTTCGAAACGACAGAGAGACAGAGAGAGCGCCCTACGGAACAAACCTAGTGACACGATTAGCCAAAAAACATTTGCGTGTCGCCTGATAGAAAAGACATGTGGGGCTCACGGGCGTGGAGGAGAAGCAGGGTGCGGGAAGAAGAAAAAGAGGAACCAAAAGGCGGGGGGGATAAAGATTACACCCGTTCGCACTCGTGGTGGTGCGCTATCTTTAGGGGCGTTCAGTTCTGTACGGGGCAATGCCGGGATGCGGAACGCTCAACGGCCCGAGCACAGCATCACGATCTCTACCGGCGTGAGCC
>Ga0209390_10009269_pt1 | contig 11856 bp, 7 predicted proteins | sample BON01_FD_187212 | JGI IMG/M metagenome (GOLD analysis project Ga0209390, IMG submission 187212) | Freshwater microbial communities from Lake Bonney liftoff mats and glacier meltwater in Antarctica - BON-01 (SPAdes) (version 2) | ecosystem: Environmental > Aquatic > Freshwater > Ice > Glacier... | reverse complement strand
ATTGGTACTCTGAGTCATGGGTGGCGTCCCTTTCAAAATGAATCTGGTCTATTGTTTGCAAACCAATTCATCCCGAAATACGCCGCCTCTTTCAACCTCGCTCAAACACAACTTTCTACAGTAACCCCTGGTTAACGCCGCTTAGTCGATTGTAACTTTAGAGCCCCACCAGGTTGGATTCGGCTTGAAGCTCTCGGAAAGAAATCCCGCGTGTTGCTTTTCCAGCGCTGGCTTTCGCGAATTACGAATTTCAGTTTGATTTTTCTCGAACTTCTTCTGATCAAACCGAGGATCCATTTCTGGAATTGTAGCTTCGGTTTCCACCAGCCACGCATCCAGTTGTTTCCGCAGCCCTGCAACACGATCTACATTGGACGCTGCCAAATCTGTTTGTTCACCGATGTCGCGAACAATGTTGTAGAGTTCGTCGTGGCCATCTTCCCAATAGTGAATCAGTTTCCAATCGCCATCGCGAACAAACGAAGACGGTTCGCCTCCCTGATTACCGTAGTGCGGATAGTGCCAAAACAGTGAGCGAGGCTTAATACTTCCGCCCGTCAACAAGGGCACCAAACTGACCCCATCCATGTGCTGATCGCCTCTGGCCGACAATCCCGCAAGTTCAAGAATCGTGGGATAAAAGTCAGTTCCCGTCACCGGAGTCTCGTTCGTCCCGGACTTCATACCCGGCGCCTTGATGTAATATGGTTCTCGTACGCCGCCTTCCCACTGTCGCCCTTTTCCGCCGCGGAAAGGTAGATTCGCCGTTGCAAATGCATCACCGCTGGAAACTCCTCCGTTGTCCGACGTAAAGATCACAACGGTATTGTCGTCCAGCTTAAGGCGGTCCAGGCTTTCAAGCACAAGACCAACTGCACTATCCATCGATTCAACCATACCTGCATAGATCGGGCAGTCCTGAACCTGCCGGACCGGCAATGTTCGATCAATCAGGAAACGTTCGGCAGGAGCGTCCTTAGCAACGGCCTTATCCCGATACTTAGCCCATAGTTCTGGCGTCGTTTGAATCGGCGCATGCACTGAGTAGAACGACAGGTACGCAAAAAACGGCTTACCGCTGGTCGTTTCAATAAACTTTACAGTTTCCTGTGCCAACCGCTGCGGCAACGACTCACCAGCGGGGCCATCCAACATTTCCGAATTCTGAAACGGGGCAAAGAAGCCTCCTGGTGGACTTCCTCGGAAATGTCCGCCGATGTTAATGTCGAACCCGTGATGATTCGGATGAGACCCCTTGCCTCCGAGGTGCCATTTTCCCGCAAAGAACGTTCGATAGCCACCTTCTCGCATGGCTTCGGCCAGAGTTGTTTCTTCATGAGGAAGATCGTGTAGATATTCGGCAGGCAGGATCTTTCCGTTACGAGTCCATTTGTAACCCGACGGTGCACCGATGTAGTCCGTAATATGCAGACGAGCAGGATACTTACCCGTCATGATGCTGGCCCTGGAAGGGCTGCACACCTGGCAAGTGGCATAACCGTTGACGAACTTCATGCCATCTCTGGCAATTCGATCGAGATTTGGCGTTTCATAAAAAGCACTGCCTTCGCCACTGAGATCTCGACAGCCAAAATCATCAGCCAGAATAAATACAAAGTTCGGTCTTTTGGCTTCAGCAGCACACAGGTTCGATGCTGTGATTGCAAAACACACAAGCGACATGAAGATTTTCATATAAGTCTACACCTTCAGCAACAAAGTCTGCATTTCCGTTTTACGTCTCGGGTCGGGTCGGGTCGGGTCGGGCTCAAGAGACGCGGGCAGATATTTTAAACCGAGTAAATCAGCTGGGTGAGCTTAGCGACATTTGAAACAGTTTCCCAATGATTGCATCTGGACGTCACCGAGCCTTTTTTATTCTGATAACCGTGAATAACCAGCACTCCCCAACACCGAATCATGGACTGTGCCAAATCAGACGCGGCCGATTTTCCGACAATATTCATATTCTGCGGTCATTGTATTTATGGAGCGCGCCGGCATACTGCTAAACGACTCCGGAACCACCACTAAATGCCCGAAGGCTGTTGCTCACCATGATTGCTGCTCGCTCTATGACCTGGATCGCCTGTCTTGTTATTTTAGCTTTGACCAGTTTTGTGTTTTCTGCACGCAGTTCTGCTCAGCTGATTGACGCCAATCAACCGCTGCGCATTGCGACATTTAATGTCAGCCTGAATCGTCGCGTAAAAGGAAAACTGGCGAACGATCTACAGTCAGATAATGCTCAGGCTCAAAAAGTCGCCAGGATTCTGCGTACTGTGCGTGCGGACATCGTTCTGCTGAATGAATTTGATTTTGACTCAGATGGCAAATCGATTCAACTGTTTAAAGAACGATTCCTCCAGGCCGCAGAAGACGGGGCCAGCCACCCGATTACTTACTCTTATTCTTTTTCGACGACCGTTAACACGGGGCTTCCCACCGGGATTGACTTCGATCACGATGGAAAAACCGATAGCCCGGGCGACGCATTTGGATTTGGACTGTTTCCAGGGCAGTATGGCATGCTCATTCTTTCGAAGTTCCCCATCGACGTTAAAAACGTCCGCACGTTTCAAAAGCTGCTGTGGCGGGACATGCCTGCGGCAGCTGTCCCGATTGATCCATCAACCAACGCTGCGTGGTATTCGCAGCGGGAATGGAATGCGTTTCGCCTGTCCTCCAAGAGTCACTGGGACGTTCCGATAAACGTAAACGGAAAAGTGCTGCATGTGCTGGCGTCGCACCCCACTCCTCCCGCGTTTGATGGTCCGGAAAACCGCAACGGTAAACGCAACCACGACGAAATTCGCCTATGGGCCGAATACCTGACTCACGCAGACTGCAATTGGTTGATGGACGACAATGGTCGCGCCGGCGGGCTTCCGGCAGACGAATCGTTTGTGATTCTTGGAGACCAAAACGCTGACCCGTTTGATGGAGGCAGTTTTAACAACGCCATCCAACAGCTGTTGAATCATAATAGAGTTAATTCAACGTTCGTGCCCGGCAGCGATGGGGCCGTTCAGGCCACCGAGGCACAGAATGGGGCCAACATGCGTCACACGGGAATTTCCAGAAACGACACGGCAGATTTTTCGGATGGTGAAGTTGGCAATCTTCGAGTCGACTACGTCTTGCCGAGCCATGACTGGATCGTAAAAAATGGTGGAGTCTTCTGGCCTGCCAAAGGCCAATCGCAGTCGGACGCTATCGATTGTTCGGATCACCGTTTAGTGTGGCTGGACCTCGAAACCGAATGAAGTCCATGCAGCACACCGCAAGGTATCCTTCTGCATAACCGATACAGCTTCACACGCTGATCCAAACTCCGCTGATTTTTGCACCTGCAAATCACGGCTTCGGCAATCTCTGCCGATAAACCCAATCAAGGCAGAATTGCGAGTTGCAAAAGTCGGTTTGCTTCTGATGCAGCATACATGCCGCGGCAACTCACGTCGCCCCATCGCAAATTCCTTTGTGTAGTTACGCGCCGAATCAACCCCATCCCTGCGGAACGGATTCTGAAACTGCATTTTGCTGCCGGTATTAGCCTGACTGCCAAAGAATCGTTCCTCAAGAAAGTTTGGGTGTGCTATGCCACAATTGCTCACAAGAGTTCGCCCTGTTCGAACTCAATCAGTTCCCGTTCACCACGCAGAACAGGTGAACTCACCTGTCCAGCAAAAACGGTTCATGGGCGAATCCCTCAGCACTTCCATTGCCGCCGGTCCAGATTCTGCGAAGGCGAAAAACTCATATCACAGCCCGCAGCGAATTGACCAGGCGCATGTCGGCCAGCCCGATGCCGAAGAACTGCTGTTGCTGTCAACGGCCCGCCACTGTCTTGAAACAGTGCGTTCGGGAAAATCGGCCGCTCGTACAATGACTGCATTGGAAACAGCGGAGTTATTCAACGAACTGACTCGGGGAATCCCCAAACGCGGGTGCGAATCGAAATCCGTTCCGCCCGCTTCGAAAACTCGGCCTGCAGACGGATTTGTAAAACAGAACCTTTCTCGAGCGGTTGAAAAGAAGTCTGTACAGTCGGCGACGCCACCATCTGCGGGACCAGTTCGAGTGCAATTGAAGCTGTCAAAATCGCTGGTACGAATTCTGTCAGCCTTCCACAAAGCGGGACAGCGACCAAGCAACGTAATTGAGAAAACAATGTGGCGAGACTCCCGCATTCAGGATGCCGCCGCCATCCTGGGCGTAAAGCTGCCTGCTCAAACGCCTGAACCCAAAGCACATCGTTAAACCCCGGAACCACTGCTGCGTTTTCTTCAATCCGTTCTGGTTTGGCACGACGGGCCAAAATAAAGTGCCCGCTCAATGGCTGTCGTTGCAGTCCGGGCGAAGGAGCCACTGCCGCCCGACCAGACGTAGGCCACCTAAATTGCTGTAGTTTCGCCTAAAAGACGCCGTGACAGCCTTATATTCGTGTCTCGGAATGTTCTTTTCAGTTCGCCTAACCCGACATACCGATATAATTTGTCATGGCGGTCGAATTTCGAGACAATTACTCAACCACGCGAAGTCACAGATCACTCAAGTGTTGTGCGGTCGAATCAGAAGACACGGACGTCGCCGCGGTTAAATCGTTATACGAATATGGCTCGTCCGTAATGGGCTCGCAGTGTTCGAGACAATGTCACGCAGCAAAAAACATAAAACGGCTAACGTGTTGCAGATCAGGAACACGAACAGGGTTCTCCCTGAGGATAAAACATGTCAACCGCAATTGAGCCTTCCAGCCCGTACGCAAATTGCGACGAATATATCGAGCACCGCATTAAGGTGGCTCGCAATCGCATTAAATTCACGGACCTACTGACGGCTTCGTTGCTGGCGAGTGTGCTGTTGATTGGCTACGTGCTGACCTTCACCATTTTTGACCACTGGATTATCAGCGGCGGCTTTCGCCCGGTCACTCGCGCCACCATGCTGAGTCTTGCGCTGGCAGCCTGCGCGTACATTGTTTATCGGTACGTCATTCGCCCGTGGACGAAAGAAGTCAGTTCGCTGTACGCAGCCAAAATGCTGGATGACGCCAGCGGTGGGATGGATGGTTCACTTCTTAGTTTGATCGACCTGAATGCGTCTGGCAGCAGCGCATCTGAATCTATTCGAAAGACGATCGAAAAACGCGCAGCCGTGGGGCTCGCAAAAGTCAATATGGACGAAGCCATTGATCGGCACTGGTTAATGCAATTGGGGTTCTTGCTGTTTGGCCTTGTGCTAACGACATGCCTGTATGCGGTTTTCAGCCCCAAGGCCATTAACCTGTTAAGACCACTGAGCCTGTCCAGTACGGCTGTCGCAACGCAAACTCGTATTCTAAAAGTTCAACCAGGTCACGCCACTATTCAAGCGGGAGCTGAAATGGAGGTCATCGTTGATATCGGTGGCAACGTTCCGGATGAAGTTCTGGTTATGTATTCGACAGCCGACAAAACATACGTCGATGAGAAGCTGACGATGCAGGCGTCCGAAGGCGAAGGACGTTTCCGAGTTCTACTGGCTGGTTCTGCAGATCGAGGTCTGCGGCAAAACTTCACCTACCGCGTCACAGCTGGCGACGCTGAATCCGAACAGTTTTCCGTAACGGTCGATCAGCCTCCATCAGCCAATGTGACGCAGATTACCTACCGCTATCCCGACTACATGGCACTTCCCATCGCTTCCACCCAAAATGGAAACATCGACGTTTGGGAAGGTTCGGATATTATTCTCTCTGCCGAATCCAATGTGCCGTTGCGGTCAGCATCAGTAGCTTTCAGCGACGACACAACCTTCGCGGTTCCTGCCGAAGAATTTGTGATGGACGTTAGTGGAACAAAGCTGACCGGACGCTTTCAGCTTAATCTTCGAGAAGACGGTACGTCTGCTAAGTATTACCGCATTGAAGTGTCTGACGAAAACGACCGCACCGATCCTCAACCGACTGTTTACGGCGTAACGGTTCGCCCGGACAAGTCTCCGATCGTGAAGTTGCTCGATCCTATTCGCGATCTGGTCGTGCCGTCGAATGCGATTGTGCCGCTACTTGTCGAAGCAGAAGACCCCGACTTTCTGCTGCGATCCGTTAAGCTGAATTACGAAGTTAATGGCGAACTACGAACGCCGGAACCACTTTTCGATGCAACCCGCCAAAGCCTGCAAAAGTCATGGACGGGCACGTGGGAGTTTGCGTTGGAACCGCTGAAACTTAAGCAGGGCGATGTGGTGCGATATTACATTACGGCTCGCGATAACAAGCCTCCATTGGGTAGCCAGTCGCGTTCCGGCACTCTGCAGTTCGAAATTCAAGCGCCAACGACGGCCGAAGAAGCTCAGAAGCAACTTCAGCGTGACAAAGAACTGCAGGAACAACAGCAGCGCGACCGCAACTCGGAGCGTCAAAACGACGAAACCGTCAACCCGGACGAATCGAATCCACAACCCGCTGAAGCAGACAACCAACCTTCCCCAAACGATACCAACCCTGAAGAAAAATCCGATTCCCATGCCGCCGATAAACAAAGCGCCGGCGATGAAAACGGCAACCAAACGGCCCCAAATGGTCAACAACCAGGTGATAAAAGTTCGCCTGGACCGGAAGCTGCTGCCACTGAATCCGACAAGTCAGAAGGCGGTACTAAACCTTCCGACAAGGATGCAGGCAAGACGGGCGAAAACTCGCCGCCGCAGTCTGGTAACGAAGCAGACAAAGGACAGCCATCGAGTAACGGTAACAAGCCGTCCGACAAGTCCAGGCCGTCTGCATCGGACAGCGACGCGATGCAACGATTGTTGGAAAGCTATAAGGAAACAGAAACTCGGCAAAATAATGGTGAATCGCCAGAGGATGCGTCCCCCGATCAAAAACAACGCAATGGCGAACCTTCGCTGAAGCCGGATGGAGCGAGGCTGAATCAAACTCGTGAAAATGAGTCGAACGCAAACGATTCAGCGACCGAAGCAAAGCCACCAAAGAATGGGACGACACCAGAGTCTGATACATCCGAGGAGATGACTAAATCATCAACCGATGAAAGTCCATCAACGGACGGGGGCCAGCCAAATGCAGATGCAGCAACTGACAAAGTCGATAAGACTGCTGGCGACGAAAGAACCAACGACCAGGAATCAAAACAAACAGACGTTCCCCCAACAAACGAAATGCCACAGGACAATCAAAAGCAGTCCGAAACAGGTTCCAATGGGAAAGAACCAGACAGCAAGCCCCAACCTGATCCAAGCAAGATGAACGAAGGTGAATCGTCGAGCACCGAGAAGCCCAACGAATCACCGGATAACAACTCGGAACAGCAGGGACAGGACGCCGGAAAACAGGAAAACAAGGCCGGACAGCAGCGACAGGACGCCGGAAAACAGGAAAACAAGGCCGGACAGCAGGGACAGGACGCCGGAAAACAGGAAGACAAGGCCGGACAGCAGCGACAGGACGCCGGAAAACAGGAAGACAAGGCCGGACAGCAGCGACAGGACGCCGGAAAACAGGAAGACAAGGCCGGACAGCAGGGACAGGACGCCGGAAAACAGGAAAATAAGGCCGGACAGCAGGGACAGGAAGCCGGAAAACAGGAAGACAAGGCCGGACAGCAGCGACAGGACGCCGGAAAACAGGAAGACAAGGCCGGACAGCAGGGACAGGACGCCGGAAAACAGGAAAATAAGGCCGGACAGCAGGGACAGGACGCCGGAAAACAGGAAAATAAGTCCGGACAGCAGGGACAGGACGCCGGAAAACAGGAAGACAAGTCCGGACAGCAGCGACAGGACGCCGGAAAACAGGAAAACAAGGCCGGACAGCAGGGACAGGACGCCGGAAAACAGGAAGATAAGGCCGGACAGCAGGGACAGGACGCCGGAAAACAGGAAGACAAGTCCGGACAGCAGGGACAGGACGCCGGAAAACAGGAAAACAAGGCCGGACAGCAGGGACAGGACGCCGGAAAACAGGAAGACAAATCCGGACAGCAGGGACAGGACGCCGGAAAACAGGAAGACAAGGCCGGACAGCAGGGACAGGAAGGCGGAATGCAGGGCGCTGAGGAAGGTGGAGAACTAGGCGGTGAAGGTGCGTCCGGAGCTAAAGCTGAGCAAAGCCAGCAAGGGAACGGGGGTCGCGGCGGCAAGAATCCTGCAGGTGGCGGCGGGTCAAATACATCTGGAAAAGATCAGCCGCAGGGCAATGCCGAGCAGGGTCCAGCTGGTTCAAGTGGAGCCGGTGAAGAAGCATCCAATCCATTCAAAACGGATGATCCCAATGTTCAGGATGCCGCAAAAGCTGCAAATCTTGTCCTTAAGCGTCTTCAAAAAGATCTCGAACGTGGCAAAGTCGACCAGAAACTACTCGATGAACTTGGCTGGACAGAAGATCAACTGGAAGCCTTCAGTGAACGCATGCAGAAGCAACTTGAAACGCTTAAGGACGAGGCCGCTGCAGATTCAAAATCGCAGCAATTACAACGACGGCGAGTAGAAGAACTGCTTAAGAGTCTCGATTTAGAAGCTTCACCGCAAGAACGCGTCGGCAGGACAAATCGAGACATAGAAAAACAGGACACCACGTCACAGCGTTCTCGGCCTCCGGCGCAGTACAAGGATCTTCTGGAACTTTATCAGCGATCTTTGTCCGAAGGACGTCGTCGCTAAGCCTCAGGTGGATTTGTGCCAATGCGATGCCGCAAGTTGGCAGAAGTGTACTTCGCGTTTGAGTCAGCGTTGTGCTTCTGCGGCGGCGACGGCAAGCACATCGCAACGTTCGTTTTCGGCGTGGCCGGAATGCCCTTTCACAACAGTGAATTTCACGTCGTGCTGACTCAGCAATTCGTCTAGTTTTTTCCAGTACTCGACATTAAGTACAGGCTTTAGCTTCCGGCCCTCTTTTCGTTGCCAGCCGTTTCTCTTCCAGCCAGCCATCCAGGACTTACAGCCCTGAGCGACATAGGTGCTGTCGGTTATAACTTCGACCTGCGTTCTGCGGGTGAGATGACTCAAGCCACCGATAACAGCCTGAAGTTCCATGCGGTTATTCGTGGTTTCCGGCTCACCGCCGCTAAGTTCGATCTCTTTGCCACTTGCTGGATGACGCAGAATGCACGCCCAACCACCAGGGCCCGGATTACCTTTGCACGCACCGTCTGTGAAGACGCGGACAAACGGCAGAGCTTCAACAGGAGTCGTCATCGAGTTTGGGCCGAAATGCTGGTTCTGAGTCGCAGAACTTTATGTAGAAAACGTAAGTTCTATCGTTCTCGATAAACGATGCGACCTCTTTTGAGGTCGTACGGAGACACCTCCACAACGACTCGGTCGCCAGGGACGATTCTAATAAAGTGCTTTCGCATTTTACCGGCCACGTGGGCCATGACCAAGTGGCCGTTTTCGAGTTCCACGCGAAATTGAGTGTTCGCGAGTGCCTCGACAACGTTGCCTTCGACCTGAATTGCTTCTTCTTTCGCCATTCTGTAATTGCTTTAACTGTATCACTAAGAGCCGTAAATGTGGGGACATCCTTTCGGATGTGTTAGACGCGTTGTTCGATTCTGTCGGGCATTGTAGATAATAACGCCGAATAATGCGCCACTTGGTCACCGATTCTTCCATTTGACGCGTTGTCAGATGAGCACGGGAACGGGCGTTTCGAACTTTTTGCCTCGACACAACCACATCAGACTACGTGGAAATGTCTATAAGTACCAGAGTCGTTACACTCCAGCATCAGAAACTCAAGGGGATTTGGCGTATCATCGTCACTCGACCTTGAAATTCTCCGCTTTGTGACCCGCCAAACGCCAAATCGAACAGGAATCGTCGTTTTTTGACGACGAACGCCTTGTCTGGTTAAAAAACAGTATGCACCCGTTCTCCGAGATTCCGGAACTTTCGAGCACAGGCCACAACGTCGGTGTTGTGCGTGTGCCTGTCGAACAGGACATTCCATTCACAAATCGAGTCCGAGCAATTGTCGACACGGCGGAATTCCAAAGACTTAGGCAAATTACACAACTGGCACTTGCGTCGCGAGCCTACCCCGGTGCAGTTCATTCACGATTCGAACACGCTTTAGGCGTCTACCACAACGCGCTGCTGTATCTTTGGCAACTGGGTAAAGACGACAGGTTTGCGGCCGCCGTTTCTCCGCACGATGCCGAAGTTTTAATAGTCGCCGCCTTGCTTCACGATATTGGACACTGGCCGTTTTGCCATCCAATTGAAGATCTGGAACTGGAAACAATGCCTCCTCACGAGGCCTTCGCCGCAGAGTTTCTGGGACCAGACAGCGAATTGGCTGATGTGCTGAAAAGCGAATGGAATGTAGCCCCCCGTGAAGTGCTGGAAGTGCTGACCGGAAAATCCCAAGATCCGAGCCTGCTGCTGAGGCAGTCTATTTTGTCCGGGCCAATTGACATCGACAAGATGGACTACCTGAACAGAGACAGCCAGCACTGCGGAGTGCCCTACGGAAGAAACTTCGATCGCAACAGACTCATCAGTTCTTTAATTCTCAACGAAGCCGGTGATGGCCTTGCAATAACTCACAAAGGAAAAACGGCCGCCGAGATGATGGTGTTTGCTCGGTATGTGATGTTCAGTGAAGTGTACTGGCATCACACCGTTCGATCGGCTACCACAATGTTTGCTCGAGCTTTTTATGATGTGCATCAACAGCTGGATCTGCCCACTTTGTTTCGCATGACCGAGCCTGAAATGATCAGAACTCTGGCTGACTCCTGCAATGGCTTACCCGCTCAATCACTGACAAATGGCCTGTTTGGGGCAAGGCGACGGCTTCATAAAAGGTTCAGCGAATACAGCCTGTTCCAGCGTCCGGAACTTTACCGAGCTCTGCGGCAAATGCCCTACAAACAAATTGTAGATTGCTCTAATCAGCTGGCGTCTGCGTTATGCAGACTATGCAAAATCGATATCAGCCCCGTTGAAGTATTGATTGACGCACCACCACTACATCGCGAAGTGGAATTCAAGGTCGACATCTATTATCCAAAAGAAAATGCCTACCGACCATTAAAGCAGGTCTCACCAATTGTCTCTGCCATGTCGGACAACACGTTCGACGACTGCGTTAAACGTGTCCGTATCTGTGTGGCGGATCGACTTCTGCCATTCCTTCCGAATGTCGCTGATGTTGACGATTTGCTGGGTGAGATTGTAATTTAAACAGGCGACAGATTTCTGCGGCCGGCAATCGCGGGCTTCCGGGAGAATCTCTTTGCTGGAGATGATGGCGTTCGCATGAGATGCTGCATGGATTTTCATCGAAACGGCACTTCCAGTTGCGAAACACCTCCGCCTGCATGAAACGCCAGGAACTGGTTCGCAGCTGGACCGCACGTTAGATGCCTCACATCGGACGCAGCCGTGATTGACGCGACCAGCAAAGCATCTCCGCTTTTGCGTCGATGAAATTCAATTCGGCGTGTTTGCTGGCACGCAGCGGACAGAATTCCGTTCGCCGAGAATGCAATCAGCGGGCTCACCAAATCGCCAGCAAAGTAACAGTGGCGTGCCCCAGTTCTCAGTACCACGGTTATGAGAGTCAGTTTGGGTTAAGGCTGACCGCAGGTGTGGGGCAGTTTTCTGCTTCTGGAGCGGACGCGAAAGAAGCAGAAAACGGCCGCGCGAATTCGACAGGAGTCTGGTCGCCAAGTGAACTGTGCGGCCGCCGCTGATTGTAGCAGTCTCGCCACGTCGAGATCACCTGACGAGCTTCGGCAAGACTCCAGAATAACTCACATGCCAGGCACTCGTCGCGGAACCGGCTGTGGAAACTCTCCACGTAGCCGTTCTGCCACGGACTGCCCGGTTCGATGTACGATG
>Ga0209390_10009268_pt1 | contig 11857 bp, 13 predicted proteins | sample BON01_FD_187212 | JGI IMG/M metagenome (GOLD analysis project Ga0209390, IMG submission 187212) | Freshwater microbial communities from Lake Bonney liftoff mats and glacier meltwater in Antarctica - BON-01 (SPAdes) (version 2) | ecosystem: Environmental > Aquatic > Freshwater > Ice > Glacier... | reverse complement strand
CCGTAAGGCCCCCGGTTCGATTCCGGCCGAAAACACGTCACCTCAGATTCACATGGATTTGAGCACATAGACCCTCAATCAAGGGTTCTAAACTACTGTTTCCAGTAATAAAAGCAATTAAAATTAAATATGGTGGCAGTGGATGTAGGGATCGTGATTGTTTGTATTATGATGTGTATGTTGTGGTTTGTCTTGTTTTGTGAGTGTCATTGTATTGTGTTGAAATGGGGACAAAGTCAGGAGGGATTCAGTGATTTCCACTCGTGGAGACATCCTCCTCGCCGGTGGCTCGCTCTCGAGGAAACCCCTGGACCGTAACAATTCCCCAAGATCACTTAAAATAAAATAAATCAATACACATATGCCATGTCGGTTTTGATTGCCATGATGGATGTCAAACAAACAAACAAAAAACCCCGCGAAAATGGCAAAAATGTAACCTCGTTTGGGCGGATTGCCTTTGTTGCTATCGACATGGGCTGGCCATGAACTGGGTGGATTGGCCCCGCACCAGTGCAGATGAACAGATGTTGTCTGGATGCCACGCTGTCGTGATTGTGTGATGGGCTGTTGCGGGTTTGGTTGTTCCTCATTGACCTTCCGTTTCTCCGTGAACAGTCACTTTGGTCATTCTTGGGCTTGAAGTTCTGCGTGCTCACGTACTAGGGCTCTGCTGCACTGCTGCTTTCCCTCTAATCTTTCTACAACTACGCAACGGCCCATTTTTGCGAACTGTTCTGGGGTATGTTGGGAAGAGGGGATGACGGGTTGAGGGGTATTGGTGTCTGGGGAAGTGGGTACAATGAAGTCCTAGCATTGGAGGTGATAAATGTGATTTGATTGCGTCGAACGAAAGAGACGTGCAGGGCTTCCTGCGTCTGTATCAGCTCCTCGCACGGTCGCTGCCGCGCCGTCGTTCCAGGCGTGCTTGCGTGCGTGCATAAGTACATTTTGTATGTGTGTGTATATATATGTGTATGTGTGTATGTGTGCGGACATGTATATATGTGTATATATGCATGTGTGTATGTATATGTATATTTATGCGTTTATATACATGTGTATGTGTATGTGTATGCATATTTGTGTATAGATTGTGGGTCTCAGTATCAGTGCTTCAGCGTGTCGACTGTGTCATACATGCGCATGTGTGTTTGTGTGCATATGTATGCGTATGCATATGTGAGTAAGTATATGTGTATGTGCATTTTTTTGCAGTGAGTGTTACATGCACTTTGGAACAGGTGTTTTTGGCACTAGTGCATGGGCAGGTGTGTACGTTACACAGGTGTGTTTTTTACACCAGCGTACACATCTGCGAACACACCCGTTGCAGGTTGTGCACATCATACATATGTGTATATGCATGCATATGTATACATGTATGCGTGTATAGGTGCATGTGTATATGTATGTATACGTATATATGTAGGTCTGTGTATATGTATGCATATACATTTATATACACGCTCGTGTGGGTGTACATATGCACTCATGTAGGCGCATTTTGTTTATTTGTACTGTCCAATCTCTCTACTACATGCACGTGTATCACAGGTGTTCTTTAACGCCTGCATGCGTGTGTGTGGGGGGATTGGAGATGGGGTTTTTTTCAGCTTGTACATGGTTAGCGCTTGTTTCTGGCGTGGGAAGCTTTGTTTTGACAGGGGTAGAGATCAAGGTTTTTTTCTTGTATATTTCTCTATTTTTGCGGGTGTTAGGGTGGTGGGTGTGTGTGTGCTTGTATACGCACGTACACACACACAAACTAATTGGGTACTTGATGTGAGCCCAGGTGTAGGATGGACACCTGGAGAGACAGAAGAACCCAGATTGACTAAAGCGCAGTATACATGTGGACCGTACAGGTGTACCAAGTAAATTTGCCTATATATATGTTGGGCTGCAGGTTTTTGATAATCTGGGCTAACTGCTTTTTTCTTTCAACATTTCTTTTCTTTTGAGAAAATTAGAAGATGTGACGACCATCAGCAAATCACAGTCTCTCACTTTGGTGAGCATAAAAAACTGCACCTTGAGAGTTTCAAACAAAACTACTACACTATTTCTTTCATGAGCAACAACAAAAGCAATCTTCATTCAACCTCACGTGCAAGCGTGGCTCAGTTGGTCAGAGCGAGGGACTGTCAATCCCTAGGTCGTCGGTTCGATTCCGTCTAAAACCCGATACCTCAAATTCTCATGGATTTGAACTTTATAGACCCTCAAACAAGGGTACTAAACTACTTTTGAAAGTAATAAAAGCAATCATCATCATCATCACAAACAAACAATCAAACAAATGATGTCAATTTTGATCCATCCACATCTACCCCCAGCACATACACTCACCTCCCGGAAGGGCAAGGCCCACAGGTGGCTGTCAGTACTGCGAACACCCCCAGATGAGTTTAAACTCGTCAATATCCTGACCGAAAAGCCCGCAAAAACCATGGCGAAAATAGAACTTTGTTGGGGATGAGGTCTGCGGCCAAGCGCAAGTGCGACCCTTAAACAAACTGGATGGGGTCTGCACTAACGCGGTTGATCGAATGATGCCTGTGCAACACCGCAGCGGCGGTCGCGATATGAGCTAGCGTGGATTTGGACAGATTTCTTAAGCGAATAGCGTCGGGCATTGGGTTTTGTCCAGACATCAGGACGGGCAGCAAGAACGAGCAGCAAACAACAGCCTGCACGATGCTCGCGCAAGACTCAAGAGTAAGTAAGTTCTCAATAGCTTCAATGGACAAGAATCTTTTGCACCGTGGTATATGCGCACATGCACGAGTGCAAATGCATTTTTTGCGGAGAGTATGCATGCAATTTGACAGGTGTTGTGAGTACCATGCATGTGTACGTTAGACAGGTGTTGCGAACATCAGCGTACACATTTACTTACATGCTCGCTACAGGATGTGCATATGCGCTCATGTATGTGCAGTTTATTCATTCAGCGTTGGGGAATGAGGATGGGGGTGATCAGCTAGTCAATGAAAGCAAAGATAGGGGTGTTCTCTGTATCTTCTCTATTTTTATGGCGGGTGGGGGTAAAAGTGGGTATATGTGTGTGTATACGCACACAAACACGCGGTGTCAACAGGCTCATTAGCCGCCTCGGTAGTGTCGCACGCTTCATTGCGATAAGGCAATGGGGAAGGGTTGTCTGTGGGTCCTCAACCTTTCTGGCGCAGGTACTTCTCCTTCGGGGTTTCCCTTCTTTTCTGTGAGAAAAAGACAAATGTTGCCTTGCTTTGGTCACAGTCGTAGGTGACCAGTCGTAGGTGGCGGAGGATTTAACATACCCCTGGGACCGCAGTACCCAAGAAATCTTACTATCATTCAGGACCCTTGTCAATAAGGCCGCACGAACTTTGGATCTGCCCAGACATGGAGCTGCCAGGGCCCCGAGTCTACCCCTGGTGTCAACGGTGTTAGTTGTGGGTCCAGTCGAAGAGGAAGAGGAGGGAATCGGGTTTGACCAGCGAATTAGATAAGGAGAAGGGAGAGGAAGCGGGAAGACCAGGTTCTTTAAGGGGCGACAAGGTGAGGTGGCACAGGCCCGGCCCGGCCCGGCCCCGCCCGGCCCGGCGTTGGCGATCCATTTCGTGGGTACGTGCTCAGAGTGCTGAGCCCACCTTTGAAGAAGCCCTGGGACCGAACCGATTCCCCAATATCAGTAAAATAAAATGAAGCAACACACACAACGTAACGATTCCTCAAAATTGTTTTCACAAAAAGATTCAACACGCACTAGCTGACAGGGCTATGCCTTTGGTTGTCAACAGTGTTAGTTGTGGGTCCGTTTGAATAGGAAGAGGAGGGGATCTGTATAGCCAGCGGCGTAATAAAAGTGCAGGGTGAGGATCCAGCCACCCCAAGTTGTATAAGGGGGGAATGGGCGAGGTGGCACATTGATGATCCATTTCGCAACATGTGAAATAACATTACACAACACTGGCATATGGTTGCAGTATCAAACCAAAAATAGTGTGATAGGTTGTCAAATTCTTGTATATGTAAATTCAGCGTAGTCGAGAGGAGTGACTGGCTATGTGTGTCTCTGATCTCTTGACCATCTGTTATCTGACTGTCTGGTTCTCCCAGTACGATTATGCTCATCTTAGAGTAATTATGAATGCACGGCGCGCGGTGGCGTCTGTTCAAAGCCCATGCGCCGCAGCGCGCGCATTGGTGATTTCTGCAGGAACTAATCCCGCCGTGGTGCGCAGCGGCGCCAGGTCTAGACCTGGCGCCGCCACAAGCTAGTAATTTTTAAGACAAGGCCTCCTGGAAAAAAAATGTCTGACGAAATTCCTGCGATGGAATAACATGATGTGCAGGAGTAAATGTTCTTTTTTTTATTCGTGCATCAGACAACAGACATTATCAAGTCCATGGGGAAATTTGCCTTTCACAACCAGGAATGGAACACAACAAGCGTAGACAAGATCCAAGACAAATATCTGTAATGCCAAGCCAGGATGCCAATGCCAAGACGATAAGGAAGTAGAATGACAATGTCCGCAGCGCACTTGAACCTATCCTATGGAAGATATATTGCGACACATACACCATGTGGAAGAAAGAACATCCCAGCCAAGGTGATGGAGTGCGTGGCTTCAAATAGAATTGGTGGCATGAAACCAATGCCAAACGCGATGCCGAATCCGGGACCAAGTTGCAAAAGTCTGAGAAAACGAAGAAGAGGCGAACTTAATTGTACCCCATGATACACGTGAGTGAAGAGTGAATATATTGTTTATTCATTTGCATATGTTGTGTAATTCTTACACAACATATTTCTGTTTTGTACAAAATTTAATCGCATTAGTAGGAGTCCGATGTCTCAATATTTTGTGTAAGCCTTTACAAAACACTTGGTTCGTGCCTTGTGCAACATATGAATTGCAAAATATTTTTCCGAAGTTGCAGGGTCAACGGGCTTATTGGCTTTCTCAGTAGTTTTGCACGCTTACTTGCAGTAAAGCAATGCAAAAGGGTTTTTGTGGGTCCTCGACCTCTCTGGCGCAGTCACTTCTCGTTCGGGTTCTCCTTTTTTTTTTTTTTGGACAAACAAGTGCTTTGGTCATGGGTGGAGGAGGATTTCACATACCCTTGGGACTCCAGAACCCAAGAAACCTGACTATTATTCAGTACCCTCAACAATGAGGCCGAACGAACTTTGGCATTGCCCAGACAACGGAGCCACTAGGGCAAAAATGGTCGTCAACAGGATAGTTGTGGGTCCGGTCGAAGAGGAAGAGGAGGAGGGTTTGTATAACCAGCGACGTAATTCAGGTAATGGGTGAGGATCCAGCCACCCCAGGTCCTTTCAGGGGAAACAAGGCGAGGTGGTAAGCTGGCGATCCATTTCGTGGGTACGTGCATCTTGGCCCGACCCTCATGAAGCCCTGGGACCGTACTGATTCCTCAATATCGGTTTAACAAAACAAAGCAACACAAAGCAACACACTGGTTCGTGCTCCTTGGCCCGCCCTTGAAGAAACCCAAGACTGATTGATTGATGTTGCTTTTACTATTACTTCGTAAGAAATATTCTAGTAGCTTTGCTGGAAGCTCTATTTGCTGAAATGTAGACTCCAATTTGAGTTCTCGATTTTTGGAGTTTTTGCCGGAATCGAACCGACGACTTCGGGACGGACAGTCCCGCGCTCTGACCAGCTAAGCTAGTTTTGTATCGTTTCGGATGATAAAGTAACGATTCCCCAAAATCAATTAAATAAAACAAAGCAACACCTGGAGGTGTAGGTGTAGGACGCAGTCGCGTTCCCTGCTTGCTTGCTACCACTGCCTGCTGCTGCTACCTGCCGCCGCCGCCTGCTACATCTGCTGCCGCCACTTTGCTTTGTAAAACCCAATCCCTGAGGTCACTCGGTTGTGGAGGCCACCTTAGGGAGAGATCCTAAGCAATCAAACTCTGGCCAGTTTGGTGGCTCTCTGGAGCACGAAGCCGCCTTGTTTCAAGTTCACACAAGGCATAAACCCCTTGAAGTAGCGCCCAAGGGTGCGACGTGGGGTGACACTCACGGGCTTGCAAGCTGTTGTATCGAACCGTGACATATTTAGTTTTGCCCCTTTGGAAATATTGGTTGATCCTCTAAGCACACAACTTATTCTGACGTCTTTGACGACGATGCTGGCCACCAACTTGCAACGTAATGCAGGATTCAACTCTCTCCCATTACGAATTCACGCCGGCGCTATGCCTGCGATTGCTTCTTCGACCCTCTTTGGCCCTGTCTCCCTGTGAATTTGCCACATGTATGTTCGCGCTAATATCCTCCCCTGTTCCCACAGGAAACAGACAGTCCGGCTCCCGGCTTGGACAACCAGCCCTGCCTGTGAATGGGCTCTCCACGCTGTGTCTTGACTATGACAATATCACGCAACTTGCCGTTTGGGTCTACCTAATAGTGCTGAACCCACGCGTGGGTGAATGTTGCGAGGTCGTGCTGTTGATGTTGTTCGTATTCAAACCTAAGTAACATAGTAGACATTTCCATATTTGGTTCACTGTGACCAAAACCAATCAACTAGGTCGGCAACAGTCCAATGCAGTCTTTTGGATGCTCAAGATTTATAATACAAAATTTTACATCGGGTCACAGGGTGGTTTATGCTTACTCGGATGAAGTGAAACTATACCAATTCATCTGATTTCAAAAATCAATTGTATTTTGGCATTTTTTTTGATACCAAGGGAAGACAAAAATGTCTTGCCAAATTCCTCCCTGGAAATCACATAGGAAAGTCTATTTATTGGGATTCGCAACGCGATGTGTGTTTATTGCTCAACACATACACACACAAACTCAAACTTATGAATGACTTGTGTGTCTCTCACTGTCTGCTTTGACTGTCTGTCGGTTGTTCTGTCTGTCTGTCATTCTCCTTTATGTCTTTCTGTCTTAATCAAATTGGGAGTCACAGGGGTCGCCCACAATCCGGGATGTAGGTTGAACTCATCCAGGATTTCCCGTATACCTTGTGCACATCCATTGCCCAAAAGTCCGCTGCGCGCATACGTCAACATAGCCCAATTTGTTGCGCGCATCCGTTATTGATTGATGTTGTTTGTATTACTTCATAAGAAACAGCCTGAGTCTAGTAGCTTTGCAGGAAGCTCTATTTGCTCAAATATTTTTTTTGGATCTGAGACATTGGTGTGCTGACATTTTGTAATTTTTTTGTGCTAGGCCTTTGTCTCTAACAAAACCCTGTCTTCCGCCCCTCCCAACCAGGCTCGTATGCCTGGTTGTCGACATTTGTCTTGTGTGCTGATCATATATGTGTGCTTGTGTATGTGTGCATCTACATGTGCGTGTGAAAATGTGTAATTAAAGTGATAAATATGAACAAATATAAGCACAACCGTGACGACGTCAAGTGTAATATTGAAGTAGAAACAGAAATAGATGTTCAAAGTGACATTAAACAAACCGCCGGATGGCAGTGAAGTGACAGGTTTTTAGACACGTGACAGAATCATCACGACAACACAAATAAATAAGATACAATAAATGTGTCCATCTTCCAGACTCTGGGGGATTCTTGGGTTGTGATTCCCAGTATACCATCCTGAGTCCACTATGGTTCGACGAACTTGAGCTTGTATTTTGCCTTTTGTGCAGCATGCATGCTGTCACACAGGTGACTGAAGATGGAGTGGTGGGCAGCCATAACTATCGTTGCCATCCCTTTGCAGCCTGCACTGTTGATGTGACCGTGTGTTTCAGCCGCCAGACCGTCAGTGCTCTCACTTTGGGCCTCTCGCACTAATCTGCACAGCCGATACCCTGCTGATTGCATCTTGTCTATTTTGGTTAAAAAATTGGCTGTTACTGTAATTCCTGCCACTGCCTGCCCCAAACGTCTCCTTCAATTTCATGGAATTTTTTTTTTCACTCAAATACTTCTTCAGGACAAACTTTCCTGCATCCTGTCCCTGAACGTGAAGTCCGCTACCCATGTGCCGTAAAAAGGCTGGTAGATGCCTCCCCTTTTTCCTTCTCCTTGATACAAGTCTTCTTGAAACTCTCCTGATTCATATATGTACCATGTCGTAGAGCCGTTACCATACTCTGGTCATAGCTTACATTGACTCGTTGTCTTTGTATGCTGATTTGTTTCCAAGCTCCTTTCACACGATCCCGGTGCTTGCGCACCTCCTCGTCTTCTGATCCTCGTCTATACCTTCCACACCCAGCTGTTCCACGTCGACCTTCAATCTTCATAGCTCAATGTACCTCCTTTTCGACGAGGCTCTTGCCACGTGAAGACTGCTCGATTTTGTTCTGTCTCATCATTCTGCGAGAACTCGTTTGCTTGAAATAGCCTTGTCTGCTTGATTGATTGTTATTGCTTTTATTACTTCGTAAGAAATAGTCCAGTAGCTTTGCTGAAAGCTCTATGTGTTTGAATCTTTCCTTTAGATTTGTAAATATCGGTTTTTTCTGACATTTATTTTTTCGTGTGTGTGCAAGGTCTTTAACAAAGCCTTTCTTCCATTCCTCTCAACCAGGCTCCTGTGCCTGGTTGTCGCCATTCCACTTGTGTGCTGATTATACATGTGTGCTTGTGTGTGTGTGCCTCTCTAAGTGCATGTGAAAATTTGTAGGTAAAGTGATAAATATTTGGCAAATATAAGCAAGACCGTGACGACGTCACGTGCAGTTTTGACATAACATCAGAAATAGATGTTCATAGTATCGTTAAACAAGCAGCGAAGTGGCAAGTCTTCAGACACGTGACAGAATGCAATGCGAATAAGTAAAATACAATAAATGTGTCCGTCTTCCGGACTCTGGGGGGGTCCTTGGATTGTGATTCCTAGTTTACCATCCTGAGTCCACCATCGTTCGACGGGCGTCAAATTTGACGCTTTACAAGCTTGTGTTCTTGTCTCTATCTCCTCATACGTGCACATTGTGTCCAATGTTCTCCCTCGATCCCTCTGTAGTTGGCCTCGTACCTCCTTGCACCTGCTGGAGGAAGGACATAGTCACCCGGTCGTGCGCTTCACATACCTGTGCCACTTGATCTGCGAAGAGCTTGTCTTTTTTTCCTTCTTGTATGTCAAGCTTTTTGAGCTTGGTGTAGAAATCGCTCTCAACCACCGATCCGCGGTTACCCACCACACAGGTAATCTGGATGTCGACTTTTCATTTGCACGTTCTCCTCGATGCGCTTCCACTTCAACCAAGAATGTCACTGCTCCTGCTGTTCTTCTTTTTCTATGCTCTTCGATTGCTTCCCGTGAAAATTTTGCGTCTGGCGCTCCTACTAACGTCGTTTTTTTGCCTTCGCCTACCCCTTTCTTTACAGCTTTCAGCAGCCCTTGGTTGTCGCACAAATAAAGCATGGGGTTTGTCACAGGGGTGCTGCGTAATGCCAGGACAAAGGCTGCTAGTTCCGGACGGTTCGAGCTGGATCCTTCCTCTTCGCGTCTCACTTTCCTCTGACGCCTTTTCCTTTTTTTTCTCGCAGATTCACATAATCTGCTCCCATTTTCCCCCTTTTTTGATTAGATCTATCGCCCGATGATGGTGATGATTGTTTTTATTACTTTATCTGGTGGTTTAGTACCCTTGATTGAGGGTCTATGCGCTCAAATCTACTATTTGAGATTTGAGATTGTGACTGTGCCTTGGAAGCCGTAACCTCCTAATCTACCAATCTCTGTGCCCATCCACTAATTCACATTCAACACCTATCAGTCGTACTTGACGTTCTTCCTCTCTGCCCGACGCCCTCGCTGCTGTCAACAACCACCAATTTTGTTTTTTCGTGAAAGTGAGATGTTTTTGAACCTAGCATGAAGCGTGATCCTCGCTCACTGCCAATTTAATGTTGCCTTGATTTGACCATGGCATGTATCGTATGCTCTGCCCGCGATATGCATTCTTTTTGCGCCTCTTCTTTTTGTTCTTCTCCTCTTTCGATATCATTTAATCATAATTAAAGAGGATTTCTTTCCCGCTGAGGTCAAATGAGCAGATTTCCTCCGCCCCTTTTTTTGACTTGCACCACACGACCCAGTCGTGAATCGTGCTTGCCTCTACCAGTCAACTGTCCTTTTCCTGTTCTGATGGGCTCTCTTATACTACTACCATTGGTCCTTCTGTTTCCCTCTAGAAGAGTAGATCTCCTCGTCCCGCCAACTGAAAGAAAGGAGTGCTTCTCCTTCAAATCTCGTGGCACTATATTCCGGCAAAAACTCCAAAATTCGAGAACTCAAATTTACATTTGAGCACATAGAGCTTCGAGCAAAGCTACTAGACTATTTCTTTCGAAGTGATGAAAGCAACATCAATCAATCTGCTGCCGTGCTCGTGATACTGCTCACGTTGGTAATCTATAACTAGCTTCTTCCAACCCTTCTGTTCGTTTAGTCTCCTTCCAAATAGTTGTAATCAGCGCTTGCTCTTGGCCTTTCCAACACCCCTGATTTTTCAGAAAGTTCCATCCCCCGCTAGTGATTGACCATCCTCGTCCTGGGTCCAGGCATATAGTGAGACCTTCCGTCGTGATGATTCTTGTGTCGTCCACTCGCTCTTCCCATACCTACGACGAGTCTTGAATTCTGACAAAACCACCTGCGGGAATAACTTGGTCCAGGAAGCAACTCTTTTCTATCATTCGTGGCGTTGTTTGCTCACGAAGCAGGCCAGGATCAAATATAGATAGCAGTCAGCATCAAGGGTACTTCCAACCGCATTTTTTTGTGCATGAACTCCGAGCATTTCATGTCAATTGGGTTGCTGATAATGACTGGACGATCTTTTGAGATTTGTTTCAAGGGCTCGATCTCTTTACCTCAGTCACTGTGTAGCAGTGTTAGTGTCTGTTCAAATCCGTTGTTGCAACATTCAAGATTTCCATCCAAAATAACGTCAGTGATCGCAGAAGCCAAGTGATACGCAACTGAGTGATCACGTACCCTTTGGCTGCTGTCTAAATCCTCTGCTCTCTCCTCGTGCTCTCCCCAACCTGTTGGTCTCAAACGAAAGCTCATTTGCTCTGATGTGAGCCACAACCATGTCAACCTGTCCGTCAACTCTGCAATGAAAGCAATTGCTTCTCTAACTCTCTCCATCGATACAATCATGTCACCGCCTTGCTTGTCGTCTAATCTGCCAGCATACTAGCATTTAGGTCGTTGACGAGCGGAAACATCAAGTGGTCGATATGCTTCTTTGCCTGTTGGCTATCTTGCTTCCTAGGCTACGTGCAGGCTTCAGTATATTTGTAAAGAGGTGTTGCACTATTTTCCAGACCTTTTTTTTGACGTCTGCACCTACTCCCAGAGGCTTTTTTTTGTAGCAAGTCAGCAAGAGAATCCTATTCGTTACCTCTGACCAAGCCTCTGCGGCAAAGCTCTACTGGGCTTGCGTTTGATTTCTGCTTGCGTTCGGCTTTTGATGTCATATCATAGGACCCCTGCTCGTCTGACGCCTCCTTGCCGCCCTCAGCTTGTAATTTCGCGAGAGCTTCTTTCAGTTCAATCCATTTTGCCCAAACCGTTGGGGAGCGTTCGAACTTCTGGATACTCGCTTTGCACCTTCTCTCTGTTGATATTAGCTCGAAGCCTATTTAATCAACTAGAGTTCGGTACTCCTGCATAAGATATTAGGTGGTGAGGTGCAGTCCTTGTACATTGGGTACAGACATTCGTACCCATTGCTCGCCATTCGACGATGTAGACAACCTGATCTAATCTGCCAGCATGCCAGCCTTTAGGTCGTTGACGAGCGGAAACATCAAGTGGTCGATATGCTTCTTTGCCTGTTGGCTATCTTGCTTCCTAGGCTACGTGCAGGCTTCAGTATATTTG
>Ga0209390_10009266_pt1 | contig 11858 bp, 10 predicted proteins | sample BON01_FD_187212 | JGI IMG/M metagenome (GOLD analysis project Ga0209390, IMG submission 187212) | Freshwater microbial communities from Lake Bonney liftoff mats and glacier meltwater in Antarctica - BON-01 (SPAdes) (version 2) | ecosystem: Environmental > Aquatic > Freshwater > Ice > Glacier... | reverse complement strand
CGCGTGTCAAGACAAAATCGAGAGTTGAGTTTCTACCTACGAGCTATCTAACTCTGACTAGGGGTAGCCATAAGTGTAGGTGGAACAATACATATGCTATTAGCTTAAATTAGAATTGGCTACAGAGTATACCTTGTATAGTAGATTTTGTCAAGATTACGTCAACTGTTTTCTGGAGATTGATGACGCTTCCCCGCGATCCTCTCCTTTGGATAAATCAGAGCGATTAGTTATGATAGATATCCTGAGAGCTGCTAAATCGATTCAGCAATCCCTAACCTAATTTCTAATATCTAGACCATGGCAAAAACTAACTTAGAGTTTCTAGTAGAAACAGATCCAGCGATCGCGAGTTTAATCGGTTCCGAGCTAGGTCGTCAACGCAGTCACCTCGAACTGATCGCTAGTGAGAATTTCACTTCGGCGGCGGTGATGGCAGCTCAGGGTTCGGTCCTGACGAATAAATATGCTGAAGGTTTACCCAGCAAGCGTTATTACGGTGGCTGTGAATTTGTCGATGAGATCGAACAAATTGCGATCGATCGAGTCAAGCAGTTATTCGGTGCAGCCGCCGCCAACGTCCAACCCCACTCTGGCGCACAGGCAAACTTTGCTGTCTTCCTGACTCTCCTCAATCCTGGGGACAAAATCATGGGGATGGATTTATCCCACGGCGGACACCTCACCCACGGTTCTCCGGTCAATTACTCAGGAAAATGGTTTGACGTTCAGCACTACGGTGTCAGCAAAGAAACCGAACAATTAGACTACGACATGATTCGGGACATGGCGAAAGAATATCGTCCTAAATTACTGATCTGTGGTTATTCGGCATATTCTCGGATTATTGACTTTGCCAAATTCCGCGAGATTGCTGACGAAGTAGGTGCGTTCCTGTTGGCAGATATCGCTCACATCGCCGGATTAGTTGCCACTGGACATCATCCTAGCCCGATTCCTTACTGTGATGTCGTCACTACTACCACTCATAAAACCCTCAGAGGTCCTCGTGGTGGTTTGATTATGACTCGCGATGCCGAACTAGGTAAAAAGCTCGATAAGTCTGTTTTCCCTGGCAGTCAAGGTGGCCCGCTCGAACACGTAATTGCTGGTAAGGCTGTTGCCTTTGGTGAAGCTCTCCAGCCCGCGTTTAAGACCTATTGCGGACACATCATCGCCAATGCACAAGCATTATCTCATCAACTCCAACAACGTGGCTTTAAAATCGTTTCTGGTGGGACTGACAATCACCTCATGTTAGTCGATCTCCAGTCGATCGGGATGACCGGAAAACAAGCAGATTTATTAGTCAGCGATGTCAACATTACTGCTAACAAAAATACGGTACCTTTCGATCCAGCCTCTCCGTTTGTCACTAGCGGTTTGAGACTTGGTTCACCAGCGATGACAACTCGTGGGATGGGGACGACTGAATTTGTCGAAATTGGCAATATTATCGCCGATCGATTATTGAATCCTGAAGACGATCGGATCGCTAATGATTGTGTGCGACGGATTGCTACTTTATGTGAAGCATTCCCGCTCTATCCTCATCTCATTACGCCCGTCCCAGCCTTGGTATAGTTTAAAGTCTAGAGTGCGTTGGATCGATGCTTTCGCGCTCCCTACTGTTGGGTTTTGCTTTGCTCTACCCAACTGACAATAAACTCCCTAAAACCTAGCCCGCGTAGCCACCTTTACGAATCAGATCGTCAGGACACAGATTGGAGACAAAAGTGCTAAACGCTTGACGTTCCTGTTCATCAGCATCCCGATCTACCGGAATCGAAGCATCAGCAATAACTTCTTCAATCACCCAAATCGGTGCTTTAGTACGGATGGCAATCGCAATTGCATCGCTGGGACGAGCATCAACTTCCCGAATTTGACCATTTTGGTTAATCGCGATCGACGCATAGAAAGTATTATCTTGCAGCGAATTAATCGTAATCCGATCGACCTTGATATTACAACTATCAAAGATATTGACAATCAGGTCGTGAGTAAATGGTCTAGGTGGTGTCTGCTTTTCTAGTGCACTGACGATCGCCTTTGCCTGTTCTTGACTGATATAAATTGGTAAAGCGCGACGATCTGAAGCGTCTTTGAGTAAAATGATCGGACTCCGAGACACAGCATCTAATGCTATACCCGCTACTTTCATTTCAATCATGGTATTTCCTCTGGTGATTACAAAATTAAGGTGGCTACGAACGTTAAAGTTTAAAATAAAGACTGACGTAATTAGTCTAACAAGCTTCAACTCTGGGGATCGGTACGGATATGTATCAAGGATGACCTACGAAACACTCGATCGCGTATAGTACTTTGACTGAAAATAGATGTTTACCGGACTAGTCCAATCGCTGGGAAACTTACGCCTTTTGACTGAAGACAGGCTGGAAGTTTCATGCAATTCTTTACATGCAGAGCTAATTTTAACCGATTTAAGTATTGGTGATAGTGTAGCTGTTGATGGGGCATGTTTGACAGTCGAACAAATATTACCACAAGGATTTATCGTTACTGTCTCGCCGGAGACGATCGATCGAACGACGATCGGCCAAAGAGATCGGACATCTACTTCTGCCAATTTGGAAACATCGCTCCGAGTCGGGGGGAAAATTGGCGGTCATTTTGTCACTGGACACATTGACGGTATCGGTAGACTAGTTTCTAGTAAAGCCACCGCCACTTCCTGGGAGATGCAATTTGCCGCACCTGAGTCGCTCACCGAACAGTGGTCGAATTATCTCAGCCGCTATTTGGTATCGAAAGGGAGTATTGCTGTCAATGGGGTGAGTTTGACGATCGCTGATTGCGATCGGGGCGGTAATTGGTTTACAGTTGCGGTGATTCCACATACCTACTCCGAAACAAATCTCGCTCAGATCCAGATTGATGAATGGGTGAACTTAGAGGCAGATATTTTAGGTAAATATGTCGAAAAGTTGATGATATCCCCCCACCATTCTGCTGCGAGGCGCGAAATCATTACACCTGATTTTTTAGCCGCAAATGGGTATCAGTAGAGATTACTCCCAAACTACTCGATCGAGAGACAACCCTCGATCTACCATTCACCATTCACCATTAACCAACTACTCTAGATGTCTAATTTGACACTGGTTCGGGAGATGATTGGATCTCCTGCGCCGATCGCCCCTATTGCCCGTACATTCGGCGATGGCTGCACAAGTAGGATCCGATCGCGAGCGGGAGATTTTGCAAATTGAGTTTAACAGTGGCTCAGTTTATCAAGATTTAGCAGTCGATCCGGAAGTTTGGGAAGATCTTCTATCGACAGATGCGATCGGCAGCTTTGACGATCGGGAGATTAAATCTTACTATCGATCGGTAAAAATTGAGTAATCACAGTTGGACTTGGTTTAAATAACCGATCGTCGATAGAATTTAGATAATTATTTAAATTCTATCAGTCGAGCACTATTGCTTGCAGCACAAGATGAGCCAGGTTGTAATTATTGGGGCTGGGCCGACAGGTTTGACTCTGGCAATGTTGCTCGCACAGCGAGGGATTACAGTCAAATTAATTGAAGCGTCCCGCAACTTCCGGCGCACCTTTCGAGGTGAGGCTTTGATGCCGAGCGGGTTAGAAGCGATCGACCAGATGGGACTAACAGACTTGGTCGCACGTATTCCCCATCGCCCTCTGGATGCCTGGGAGTTCATCATCGAGCAGCGGTCGATCTTTCGGGTTGATGAACCGATGGAAGCTGGTGGGAAGCCTTGTACCTTGATTTCCCAGCCCGCTTTTTTAGAGGGGGTGATGGAGTCGGCGAGTAAGTGTCCCAGTTTTGAATTCATCTCTGGAGCTGCTGTTCGGGATTTGGTATGGCAAGACGATCGAGTAGTTGGTGTCACACTGGGCGATAATCGTCAGATCGCCGCCGATCTGGTAATTGGGGCAGATGGGCGAAATTCGATCGTCCGCCAAAAGGCAAATCTCACTCTAGAGACAGAAGCTCAAAGTTACGATATTCTCTGGTTTAAGCTGGCAAGTAGTTCGGATTTTGAAGCCGAAAATATCTTCTACTCAGTATTGTCAGGTAATGCTGGATTTGGGCTATTTTTAGGCTCAGAAGGGCAACTTCAGGTCGGATGGTCGCTGCATCAAAACGAACCAAAGCAAGACGATCCCAAGGAATGGCGGCAGGATTGGGTAGAAAAACTGGCAACAGCTTCACCCGACTGGTTAGCCGCCGCTTTTCGACAACAAGCAGACTCGATCGAGCGGCCATTTTTACTCTCGGTGACAGTCGGGCGTTGCCCTAGTTGGCACATTCCAGGGGTACTACTTCTGGGCGATGCGGCGCATCCGATGTCGCCAATTCGCGCTCAGGGTATTAATATGGCGTTACGTGACGTTATAGTTGCTACCAATCAGCTCGTGCCCATATTGCAGCGACACCCTCAGTTTTCCGAAATTGATGCCTTACTACCCCAAATCCAAGCCGAACGAGAACCAGAAATCATTCAGATTCAAAAGCTGCAACGCGCCGAAATCGCCCAGGGTGAGCTACTGCGAAATTACCCACCGATTCGCTATGCCGTCAGTCGCCTAGCACCACGAATACCACTCCTACGGCAGCGGATTCGGCAATCTTGGATCGATCGACAACTCCAGTTACGCCGAGGATTTACACAAGTGGGTCTAAAGGTGTGAGAGGATATCTAAAAGGTATCTATGATGTGTCGGCTCATGGCAGAATATCCCCTTGATGTGGGCGCAGCCTCTGGGCTGGAAAATCGATCTATTCAGATCTTAGCGATCGAATCCGATCCAGTCATCCAGTCGGGACTAGTTACCTGTCTGAATCGGTTTCCAGATTTACAAGTATCTGCTGAGGCTGATGATGCTGGGGCTTGGCAAATTCTGACAGAGCCAGTGGGCGAACCGATCGCGATCGATCTCATTTTATTAGGATTACGATCGGATCGGTATCTCGAAGATGGCTCGAATTTAGTCCTCTGTCGAGCCGTTAAAGCTAGATACCCCAACTTACCAATTGTATTATTAGCAGCTCCTCGATCCCGAGATTTGACCATCGCATTTCAACTGGGAATTGAAGGCTGCTGTCTTCGAGGTGGCTCCATTCTAGATTTAGTCGCCAGCATCCGCCAAGTCGCCGCAGGGCAAACTAGTTGGGCACCAGAAATTTTACAGCAGGTAATCATCGGGACAGAAGTTCGTCCGAATAATTGGTTTAATGGTGTTGGCAATCGATTAAGATTGTCTAGTCTCCAGCAGATTGAAACTACATTAACAGAACTAAACGCTAATCTTGACGGCGAGCTTTCAGTAGTCGATCGATTATTATTAACCGGACGCAAACGCGAACTAAATACCGCTCGGTGGCTAGTCAAGCGACTATTTCCTACTAGTTCAGTTATTTCGACACCCCTACTTGCTCCGGTGGTACCCAGTCAATTAACACCATCATCGCCGATCGATAGTAACTTAAATCCTCAAACACAAACACTATTCGATCGGATCGCCGCAAAATTACAATCGGGCTTAGAAAATCTCACAACTACACCATTAGAAATCGATATTCTGCGCCAGGAAAAGAAGCGAGAATTATTTTATTTAATTTTGCGGCAGTTTGAAGGACTGCTAGATGAATTACGCTTTTCGCAGGTAACGATCGAGCAACTGGCAGCAAAAGAGCCTACGATCTTACAAGACTTATGGGCATCCGTGACAACTGACTTTTTTGGAAGATATTATACGCTATCGATCGAGGATCTCCAGATTGAAATCATCCCGATCTTACTTCAAGATGTCGCGATCGTTCAAACTGAAATTCTTACCAAAATTCCTCAATCGATCGAGCTATTAAATTACTTACTATTTAAAACACCCCTAACAATAGATCATACTATGTGTGCAGTTGGGACTACCGCTGCCCAAGAGCGTGCCTGTAACCTGTTAGAAAATCTTACGATCCAGATTGCTAATGCCGTGATGCAGCCATTACTCAATCGCTTTGGTAATTTAGAATCGATGAAATCTGGCTTTTACGATCGACGATTGCTCTCCAGTCGGGATATCGAACGCTTTCGTAACGACCTCTCCTGGCGGTATCGGATCGATCGATATATCGGCGAACCTCAGGCTATTTTTGAAAGCCAATATCGACTATTTATTTTTACGGCTTATGGAATTAAAAGAGTAGCTATTTATGCCCCGCGCCCACAGGAACTAGATCGACTAATTGGTATTCCTTTAGTAGTAACTTTAGCTCTAGAGACAAGAGATGCACTCTTACCACGAGTCAAGTCAGCGACTACATTTATTGGTAGTAGTATTATATATCTCCTTACAGAAATTATCGGTCGGGGGATTGGCTTAATCGGACGGGGAATAGTCAAAGGAATCGGTAATATTTGGCAAGAAGGTAATCATAATCGTAAGGAGTAACTATGCAAAATACCCGTCTTAATACGCTAATCGATCGCATCAACCAACAATTCATTCAATGGAGCGAAAATCCCTGGCGACGATTATCTCTACTGATTATTAGTCTACTATCTGGTAACTTTCTTGCCACTGCGATCTCCACATTTAGCGGACAGAGTGGCGATCAAGATATTTCGATTAGCCTGATTCTATTAACTATCGTCGAGTCGATCTCTTGGCTCACTTATGGTACTCCTTTAGGACGGCGTAAATTGGTAGAAGCCAACGTAATTATCGGTCAGCGTTCGATTTGGATTGCTATCTTAAATAGTCTTAAATTAGGACTAGTTTATGGCTTATTTGTCGAAGCATTCAAAATAGGCAGTTAAAAGTTAAAAACTTCGCGATTTGGAGGGGCTGGGAATCTTTCGCGTCAGCCGCTGTCAACTGTCAACTGTTTAAGTCGATCGCGCGCCAATGTAGACGACAGGATCGTAAGATATATTTAGCCAAGTAATTCAGGTAGAGTAAAAGCGGTGCTGGACATCAGACAGATTCGAGAAAATCCAGAATTAGTACAGACAAAACTAGATCTCCGAGGAGTAGGTGTCTACAACATCCAACCCATTCTCGCTCTGGATAGACAACAGCGCGAACTAGAATCTACGCGCAGTCAGCTTCAGGCACGCAGCAACGAAATCGGTAAACTCGTCGGTGCGAAAATGGGCGCGAAAGTCGATCCCAATGCGCCAGAAGTTCAAACCCTCAAAACCGCAGGAAATGCTGTCAAAGCGCAGTTAAGCGAGCTAGAACCAGCCGAAAGAGAACTCAAGGCGCAGATCCACACGCTGATTTTACAACTACCCAATCTACCTAGCGATCATACTCCGAGCGGTAAAAGTGAGGATGAGAACGTCGAACTCCGCAAGTGGGGCGACGAATATATCCCCACAAATCCCCAGATTTTGCCCCACTGGGAGATTGGCGAGAAATTAGGCATCCTAAATTTTGAGAGCAGTGCCAAAATTGCCCAAAGTCGATTTGTGACCCTCATCGGTGCGGGCGCGGCGTTAGAACGTGCTTTGATTAGCTTTATGCTCGATCGACAGATCGCAGCGGGATATACTGAAATTAGTCCGCCCATCCTAGTTAATACTGCATCCCTGACTGCAACTGGGCAACTTCCCAAATTTGCTGAAGATAGCTTCAAATGTGCCGAAGACGATCTGTGGTTGATTCCTACCGCCGAAGTTCCCGTTACCAATATCTATCGCGGCGATATCCTCACCAGCGAACAACTACCGATTCACCACTGCGCGTATACCCCTTGCTTTCGGCGCGAGGCTGGAAGTGCCGGGCGAGACACGCGAGGATTAATTCGACTCCACCAGTTCAACAAAATCGAGCTAGTCAAATTCGTTCATCCCGACACCTCCGCACAGGAACATGAAGCCCTCGTCAGGGATGCAGAAGCTATCCTCCAGGCCCTAAAACTCCCCTATCGAGTATTAGAACTCTGCACCGGAGATATCGGCTTTAGCGCGGCAAAATGCTATGACTTAGAAGTCTGGCTACCTGCTGCTGGCAAATATCGAGAAATTTCTAGTTGTTCCAATTTCCACGATTTCCAAGCGCGGCGGGGCGATATCCGCTTCAAGGAAACGGGGAAAAAAGGCACTCAATTCGTCCATACCCTCAATGGTTCGGGATTAGCTGTGGGTAGAACGATGGCAGCAATTTTAGAAAATTATCAACAAGCAGACGGCGCGATTAAAATACCTGAAGTATTGCAATCATATCTGGGTAGAGCAGTCCTCTAGGTTAATTGATAATTGATAATTGATAATTGATAATTGATAATTGATAATTGATAATTGATAATTAATAATTGATAATTGAGTTATTCCGCTGTGGGGATTTCAACTCCTATTCGCTATTAAAAATTGACAGTTGATACAACAATCCGGCTCTAGGCGGGGTACTCAAACTCTTGTCCTAATCACAACGCTGTCAACTGTCAACTCTCAACTGTCAACTGTTACCCAAATCGACCGCTGATATATTCTTGAGTCCTTTCTTCCTTAGGAGATTCGAAGATAGTGCGCGTATCATCATATTCCACCAAGTAGCCAAAGCGGCTACCCTCCTCACCAGCTTCGGCATTAAAGAAGGCAGTCTTGTCTGATACCCGTGCAGCTTGCTGCATGTTGTGGGTGACGATGATGATGGTAAACCGCTCCTTGAGATCGTGAATCAGATTTTCGATCTGGGTAGTTGAAATCGGATCGAGCGCAGAACACGGTTCATCCATTAAGATCACTTCAGGCTCAATGGCAATCGTGCGAGCGATACACAGCCGCTGCTGTTGACCGCCAGAGAGCGACAAACCACTTTGTTGGAGCTTATCTTTAACTTCTTCCCACAGAGCCGCTCTCCGGAGCGATTGCTCGACTCGTTCGTCCATATCGCCTTTGAAGCCAGAGATTTTTAACCCAAATGCTACATTCTCATAGATGGATTTGGGGAATGGGTTTGGCTGTTGAAACACCATCCCAATTCTGCGTCGCACCTCGACCGGATCGATTTTGGGGTCGTAGAGGTTGATACCGCGATAGGTGATTTGTCCCTGAACCTTAGCACTGGGGATCAGATCGTTGAGGCGGTTGTAACAACGTAATAAGGTACTTTTGCCACAACCCGAAGGGCCAATGAAAGAAACCACATTATTTTTAGGAATATCTAGAAAGACATTCCGCACCGCCTGGAAGGCACCGTAAAAAATTGAAACGTTATCTGTCTTGATAACGATTTCATTGTCCGTCAGAGCTGCCATAAAATTAAGGATAGAGGATATTGGGGCGATTCCCCTGAGGGAGCGGCTGAAATCAAGCGGAGGTTTCAGTCAAGACAGAGGCTACGCCAACGAAATGGCGGATAGTTCCCAATTATTTTTTAATACTACTAAGTCAGCTTGGCTCGATCTAATGTGCCTATTGTTACATAAATAGGGGACGGCTCCACACAGCATTCCCACACACGATCGAATTCATTTGCCACACTACACCATGAAAAATTTAGTAAACCTTGCGACGAGAGACAATTCGAGCCATGATACTAATTGCTAAAATCAGTACCACGATCAGTAAAGCAGCTACCCAAGCTAATTGTTGTTGATTCTTGAATGGAGAAATTGCAAAGTTATAAATCAACACCGACAGGGTAGCTGTAGGCTGCCACAGTCCGTTGATGTCATATTGGTTGAACAAGGAGGTAAACAGTAGTGGAGCCGTCTCCCCAGCCGCTCTGGCGATCGCCAGTGTCACCCCCGTGGCAATAAATGGTAGTGACGCGGGGAGGACGATCTGGGTAACAGTCTCAAAGTTAGTCGCGCCCACACTTACAGCGGCAAGTCGAGTAGCTTTGGGGACAGATTTTAGCCCCTCTTCAGATGTGCGAATGATGGTAGGTAGCATCAAAACTGAGAGTGCCGCACCACCAGCAACAGCCGAAAAACCACCAGTCAATAGGACGACAATTCCGTAGGCAAATAGTCCAGCAATAATTGAGGGTACACCGCTAAGTACGTTAGTGGAAAAGCGCACAAACTGCGATATCCAGTTACCCTGACTAAATTCGATGGTATAAATAGCAGTCAAAATACCAAACGGTATACTAATCATAGCACCAATCAGGCAGGTCAAAAGAGTGCCCACGATCGCATTTCTAAACCCGCCACCTGAGATCCCTACCGCAGGTGGCAGCTCGGTAAAGACTGCTAGAGAAAGGCCACCCAGCCCATTGGCAATGACCATATATAGAATCGAAGCCAGGGGAATAATCGCGATCGCTACACAAGCAAACACTAGCCCAGTCATCACTTTGCCAAATAGCTGACGATTGGGAGCAACAGCAAACTGATTACTGTTGGGATCGGATTGAGAAGATAGAGGAGTCATGGTTTAGATTTTAGGCTTGAGGTTTTAGGTTTTAGCGCACCAAGCGGGCTTTAATTTCTATTCCTAATTTTCAACTAATTTACTCGACCTGTTGAAAACGACTGACAAGTACTTGAGCAAGTACGTTTACCAACAGCGTCAAAACCATCAAAATCAAGGCTTCATAAAATAGCGATGACCGCTGAAGACCGCTGGCTTCAGCGAATTGGTTGGCAATCAGTGAAGACAGCGTTGAAGCGGGAGATAACCAAGATATATTCACTCGATTGGCATTGCCGATCAACATCGTCAGTGCGATGGTTTCGCCCAATGCTCGTCCCAGTGCCAACATCACCGAACCAATAATACCCGAAAGGGCGGCTGGCAGTAACACTTGCATAATGGTTTCCCACCGCGTCGCCCCCAATCCATAAGCTCCCTGACGGAGCTTTGGCGGTAAGGAATTTAATGTATCGCGGGAGATGGCAATGATCGTCGGTAAAATCATGATTGCTAATACCAAGGATGCACCAAAAAGCTGCCTTCCACCTGGCGCGGTTGAGAAGAAGGGAATCCAACCAAAATTGTTGTTTAGTCCCTGTAAGAGCGGTTGAATCGCTGGGAGAAACACAAATAATCCCCACAAACCATAAACTACGCTTGGCACTGCTGCCAGTAGTTCGACCGTAAAAGAGATCGGCTGGAGAATTTTTTGCTCCAAAAAGTTTTCGGTCAGGAAAATGGCTCCGCCAACGCCCAATGGTACTGCGAAGATCAGTGCCAGTAGGGAACTCAGGACAGTACCATAGATCTGCGGCCATGCCCCATAGATATCTTTAACTGGGTCCCAGGTGCTATCGGCCAAAAATCCTAGCCCAAACGTCTGAATCGCTGGTAAGGCGATGACGAGCAGGGAATAGGCGATCCAAATTAGGACCAGACCGACTGAAATTGCTAATGCCAGAGTTAATAACCGGAAATTTCGATCGATCGATCGCACCAGATTGAAGCTAGTGGATGCGTCTAGGAGCGAGACTTCTGTGGGATCTGAAGGTTGTACAGCCATAAAAGTTTATTTGACTTTGGTGAGTTCTGCTTTGACTTTGGCGACTAGTTCAGGTTCTAGTGGTATGTAGCCCAGTTCGGTAGCGATAGGTTTACCTTTAGTCAGCGACCAATCAATCACTGATTTGAGTGCTGTTTGCTTGGCGGCATCTTTGGACTGGGGATACAGTAACAACCAAGTCAGACCAGAAATTGGGTAAGCTTTAGGATTAGCAGAATCTGCTACGGTCAGGGCGAGATCGGCTGGGACTTGTTCGCCGACAAATGCTTCAGCACCTGCTGCTGGGGATGGAGTGATGAGATTGCCAGATTTATTCTCGATCGCTGCCATAGCTAAATTAGTTTGCTTCCCATACGAATACTCAACATACCCGATCGAACCGGGTGCTTGTTGAATCTGTGCTGCTATCCCCTCATTACCTTTGGCACCAGTA
>Ga0209390_10009263_pt1 | contig 11864 bp, 7 predicted proteins | sample BON01_FD_187212 | JGI IMG/M metagenome (GOLD analysis project Ga0209390, IMG submission 187212) | Freshwater microbial communities from Lake Bonney liftoff mats and glacier meltwater in Antarctica - BON-01 (SPAdes) (version 2) | ecosystem: Environmental > Aquatic > Freshwater > Ice > Glacier... | reverse complement strand
CCCTACCTACTTAGTACTTTGACCCTACCTACTTAGTACTTTCAACGTCATACTTACCTAGTAGACCAATTGGTAGATTGGCGTCAAGCCACAAGTACCAATTGGTACTCGTGGAGAGGTACCGTTTCCGGATGGGACGCCCATGTGGTGGTCGCCAGAGAGTCAACCTAATCAACACCCTGGCGATTTCGTCACTTCAAACAAGCGCTAGTGCACGCAGTCACAACGAGCAGCGTCGGGGCTACATGCTCGTGACATGTACAGGGTGTCGCTTTGAATTTTTGTCCGTTCAAGCTTTGCGGCTTGAGCAAATGTGCAAAACGACGGTGCGCCCACATGAAGTTCTTGAACTGCCGCGTTCTCTTTCGTGGCTCTCCTGCACCACGGAGTTTCTAAGACTTCTCCTCGTTCTCTTACTCCTTATTGGGGGACTTCCTCATTTGTTATGTGTACAGTGTGTGGCAGCGCGCAGTGCCTTGCTTCACGCGCTTCGCTCTCATGGGCCACCGCGCTTGGCCTTCGCCAAAGTTTGCCCCGCACCCCCGGGGCACCCCGCCAACCCCTCCCGTTCCCCAGGTTCGAACCTGGCCAGGGCGTGGCCTTCCTTGCTTGGCCTTTGGACTTGCCCCTTGAACCACTGTGTACGGTCCCATTGCTTTGCGCACATTCCATTAGCATATGGCGCCTCTGGCTCCGAGCTCTCGCCCACCGTTGTCCTGGAGGTGGTCGCGCCGGCTATCGCCGCCTCGCCAAATTTTGCCAAAGCGCGGATGGGCCTTCATCGCACGCTATGTCCATGCCAACCAGCTGCAGGAGAAACCACCTCACTCACGACATCTATTCTTACAAACATACCACCATGCACACCCACAGGCCTGCTGCCCCCGCACCACTCATCATCACCAGAAAACGCGACACGGCGACACCGCTTGCTTGCACACCACAGCACACCCATGACGCACTCGAGGCGAGGCCGGAGCATGCGTCCTCTGTGGGTGCTGTTCCTCCTGGTGGCCTCGTTGCTCATTCTACTGCCGACCGCCTGCGCGGAGGACCTGCTGGATGAGGAGGCCCAGGACCAGGCAGACGGTGGCGCCCTTTGGGAGGGCATGGACGAGGCGCAATTCGAACAGATGGGCTATCGTCTCCTTAACGAGATGGGGTCACCCATTGACAATGCCGCGCTGGACGACATGAGCGAGGATGAGCTACACGATGAGCTGAAGCGGCTCATCCGGCAGATGCAGCCAGCCAAAGCCCCAGGCCTCCCCCAGCTTGACTTGAGCCGCTTCCACCAGCTCCACAACGAGCTGGCCCTGGTTCTTGACCCCACGGGCAAGCACGCGCTGGAGGTCGCTGAAGCTGTGCGCAACGGCACGCGGCACAGTCGGCGCTTAAGCTACATCGGTATCATCGCTGACCTTAGCTATGGGATCCCCGAGCTAATGGAGACCTTGGGCGAGAAGAGCAGCAACGCTACCGACAACGCCCAAGCCATTGGCAACTGGTTCATCGCTTTCGAGCCCGACGATAGTTGCAAGTGGGCGCACCTGGAGTTTTCGACGGATAACCGGTAAGGCATTGATGAGTAGAGGCTTGGAATGGGTAGTGGGCGCGGCGGGCCGGCCTGGCGAATGAACACCTCCGACCTAGTGAAGTAAAATGTCTAACCCTCCCTCCTTCCTTTCCTCCCTCCCTCCCTTCCTCCCTTCCTTCCCCCCCTCCTTAGGGCCACGGTTTCGACTTGGCCGAACGCCTCTTCTCCTCCATACCCCGCCACTCATGTACACTCATGCACCGTCTCTTTCTCTGTCACAAACACAGCCGCATTTTTGAGGAATGCACGGGAGCCAAGGCAGCCGTGCAGTATACAAAAGATGTTGATGCGGCCCTGTTCGTCGTCAGCACCTTGTTGTCGCCGTTCGGCATGGCCTGGTTGCCCATAACCATGGTGATCGAGAAGCTGCTTGACCGCTCTTGCCAGAAAGACGTAAAGGCTTCACCCGATGGCAGGTTTAGTTTTTGGACATTTGCCGAACTTTTCGAGGATAATAGGGAGGCAAGCTTAGGCTTTTGGGAAAAGTCCAAGAGGGCCGCTACACCTAAGAACGCCGTAAAATTTGTTCAAGATCTTCTACTCGGTCCGATATACAACGTCTGCCGTTTACTTGGAAAATTAGGTACGTTTGTTGTGCGCACGCGTGTGTGTGCCGAGCCCCGCCACCATCCATTCGTTGAGCCCTTCCAACCCTCCATTCCTCTCGCCCCTCCAACCCTCCCATTCCTCTCGCCCCTCCCATCCTGCTTGGCCTCTGAGCCTTGGTCGATCATGCATGCGGCTGGCTACCCATCCATCCATGTATCTGTCCTCGCGCCACCCATCTTCTCATCTCCTCTCCTCCTCTCACCGATACAACAAGGGATTAAGCAATTTGACAAGGCAGCGAAGGCCATGCGACCGTACATGAAGGCTTCCCGGACCAAGGAAGAGAAGTACGACAATTGGTGTCAAAGGCAGAGCAAATTCCGCCGCTATGTAAGCAGGTGAGCAAGCCCTCTCTCTCTCTTTCTCTCTCTCTCGCGCTGCTCTCCTCGCGCGCGCCTGGCCGCACTTTCTCTATGGCTCACTTTTCCCATTTTTCCCCGCGCCACACCACAGGGTTTTGGAACTGCAGGATATCCTCGGCGACTTGTGGGGCATCATCCGAGGCCCCGTCAAGAACGGCTTGACCAAAACCACCTGTACGCAGATTAATTCTTGGGCCAAAAACTTTGAACTGGCCCAATTCAACGCCACCGCCGCTTTCCCGCTCTGCTATGCCGACTGTCAGACCATCAGATCGGCCTACGAGGCGCAGTTTCCAGGCATCAACCTGAATTTACCGTGTAACGACTCGACGCGGCGGCTCGAAGGCAAGGAAGCAAACAACGAAGACACACCGGCCCTGCCAGATTCTCGCATCCCCTCTGAGCAACGCCAGCTGACTCCTAGTACCTTTAACTTCGAGGGAGGCGCCGAGGCCATCTTCGCAAAGTACATTACAAATGTGGAGGACGTGATGAAGGTTTTGGCTGCTTTCCATGACATAGACGAAGAGTTTCTCAACGCCTGGAAGAGTCTCGGCATTGAGCGCGGGCTGGAGACTCTATATGATCTGATCAGCGACTACGACGGCCTCATGACGACCATCACCAACGTGTTCCAAGGTGGGTGGGGTGGAGTTGAGTGCCCTGGTTGGCGTCCGGAGGAGAGATGATTGACCGGCTTCTTCCGCGTCATCTACGTTCAAATTCCATGAAAACACATTTCTCCCCTTCCCCATACAGCATCCCTGGGAAGCTTTCTGGAGTTTGCGAAAAGCATTATCGATAAATTCGGGGAGTACATCTGCGATAGTGGAGAAAATTCCACCGAAGAAGCTAAGGCCACTGCCCCGCCCCCTGCCTGCGGCGTGGTGGGCCAAGTGCTGAATGTCGTCAAAAGCACTGTCGATCTCCTGCTAGCCTTTATCGACGGCGCCATCGACTACTTGATCGAGTTGTTGAACGAAGCCCTGTTGGATGCCATTCCAGGGCTCAAGTCACTCTTCAACCCGTTTGAGTTCGACTTTTACTGGGTGAGTTTATAAGTGCTGCTGTTTTTTGTCTCACCCCTGTCCATCATTCCCACCAGATCCTTCTTTTTATCAAATTGCGCTGTCTTGTCTTCGGATGTTTCGACCGTGTTTCATTCTCATCCCTTTTTGTCAATACGGCTTCGCCCTTATTGCTCAGCGTTTCCTTCTGTACCGCGTCGAGTCTCCTCTGATCTCCCCTCTCTTCTCTCCTTCCCTTCCACCAACTCAGGATGACTTGATCAACGTGTACATTAAGCGAGTAAACGACAGCATGGTGGAGATGTTCGACACCGTGAGCGAAGCCGTTTCGATCAAGAACTTCTCTCCCGCAGAAGACTTGGCCCTTTTTTCCACTGACGTCGTGCGACCAGGCACTCCACTGGCCACCGCCATCTCCTACGAGCGCTTTCCCAACATTACCTTCACCTGCCCCGCGGGCCGCATCCCCATCGTCTTGTCCCTGACTTATAAGGCAGAGAACTGTGATTTCGACCTGGGAGCGCCCTTCCGTTTCCCCTGTATCGGCACCAACAACACCTGCACCCGCATCGATTTGCAGCAGTTTGTGCGTTCCTGCTTTACGCCGGACCCAGTGACGCCGGCCGACTTCTTGCCAGCAGACTTCGAGAAGTATGTCACGTCCGTGAATTATATCTGCTTTGATCATGTCGCGCAAAACCTGAGCGTGCTCGGGGAACTCATCCACTATCCCCTCAGTGGCAGCCTCGATGACGCCGCCAACAATCCGGGAGGGGGTGAGCTTCGATTTGAGGCCGGCCTGGAACTGCCGATTGGAAAATTTGTGTCGGCCTACCCAGACCGGCTCGACGCAGGCTTCAATACGGTATTTTACATCGAAGAAGCCAGTCTACCGAAGGACCTGTGTTTCTCGGAGTCGTGGCAGACGACTGTGAATGTGCCCCCGGATTTTCGTTACAAGTGGTACCTGTGCCACTACTTGCAGAAGAACGGATTAACGAGCCTCACGGGCGCCTTGAGCACGACGCAAACGAAAATCGCGGCCATGAACGCGAAACTCGGCAGCGCGGATTACGCCGAGTACAGCACCTGCCAGTATAAGGCCAAGGCGACCAATTCGCCGACCTTCGGTCCGACTTACTACTCCGGTGCACCGAATCAGATTGATTGCGTGGCCACTGACGCCAACAACGGGGCCAGGATTGGACCCTTTTCCACCTCGTGCGACGCGGCCTTGATCGGCGGGGTTTCGTCTTCTTTGGGGGGCAATTACTACGATGATCCGGTCCAGTACAAGTACTCTTGTCAAGGGACCGACCTCGGTTCAAGTGTCGCCGCTTCAAAGACTCTCGACGCCCCGAGCCAACAATCCACAATCATGAGTGAGGAGGGGAATTTCAAAGGTTGCCTGGCTGCTAACAATGACTGCCGCAACTGCTGCGCGAACATATTTTTGGGAGTTTATGAGTGTTGCATTGGTGGCGATTACGACGTCAACACCAAAGGAGACGACGTCTTTGATTGTAAAAATGAATGCCCAGACGCCTGCCTAAGCATGACTCAAGTGGGAGGCCAGCCCTGCACGAGCGCCGCCACCTCAAAGGCAGCCCGGACTACCGAAGTCAACAAGAAGTACGAGACGCTTCAGACATGGCTTTCGAATCGTCAGTCTTGTGCTTCCGAGCTAGCTGCTTGCACAGGCAAACGCACGTGCGACTGGTCTGCGTGCAAGCCGGGGGTCTTGGAGTACATACTGACCAACGAGCTCCAGCCACGCTACGTGAATAGTGCCGTGAAATGGGTGTTCTGGGGCGGCTACAAGCAAAAGTTCAGCGCGAGCTATGAGCAGCAGCTGGACTGCTCCCGGGCGAGCATGGTGCCGGTGCTCATGTCATTAGAGGCCAGCTGGGGACTCTTCACTTCCTACGGCTTTAATGTGTCGGCGGACGTGCCCTTGGTGGCCGCTACGGTATCGAGCAGCGCTTACTACACAATCAATCCCACCACGCTGAAAACCACCTTGGCTTCGCGCGTGGCTTTGCCCCCTGGCACGAGCACCGTGACTCTCCGCGCCGAATACAAATGCCTTTGCCCGCCGGGGTACGAGGTGGAGATGGGCAGTTTCGACAACATCACTAGCTGCACTCCCTGCATCAACGGCCATTACAGGGAGGCTGGCATGCCAGCCTGCGTCCCCTGTCCCGTTGGCATGTACGAGAACGGCGCACATACGCAATGCCTAAGTTGTCCCGCCGGCACCTTTAACAATGTGACGGCCACCTATTACAACACGACGGCAGACCCGCCCATCCTGGGCTGTCAACCCTGCCCCGTCCTGCACGTGTCCACGCCCGGTGCCTCATATTGCTACCCCTGCGACAAGCGGGACCCAACAACGGGCTCCTACTTCTCGATTGGCGGTGCGATTGGCGGCGGACCCAACACCTACGCCAGCAACAGCACCACGTGCACCAGCTGCGTGGACCACCTGTACACCAACGGGACCGTGAATTCCACGTCCATCGGCTGCGTGCGGTGTGAACGGGGGTACTATCGTTTTCAAAATATGACGGACTGCGACCGTGCGCCGCCAGGCACGCACATGAATGAGCAGTTTGATTCTTACAACGTGTACCCCGACATTACGGACCACTCGACGGCGCTCCTTGCTGTACTTGGTGGGCAACATGCGGCGGTATTTGCAGCAGCAGCAGCAGCAGAACGATTCCAACGCCAACAGCACTTTCCCCATTCCCGCCAGGCTGGAGCTGTGCGCCCCAGGGACTTACGCTTCTGCATACGCGTCGACAACGTGTTTGCCCTGTCCGAAGGGGTCCTACCAGCCGGAGCCGGGTCAGGCGCGTTGCATCGGGTGTCCCCTCGGAATGACAACGCGGGACTTTGGCATGACAAACGATACGTTATGCAGGCCCGTGCTGCCCGACGACTTTGACTACCCGTCCAATCTGACGTGCGTGGAGCTGCTTAAGGAATACTCGGACGAAGCAGACATTGTCTTGATTGGCGACGGCCTGTGTAACCGTGGGCCGTTGAACACGCGTAATTGTGGCTACGACGGCGGGGATTGCTGCGTGCAGACGTGCAAGCCGGGCGGCAGCGTGCCCATGCTCAGCACCTTGGAAATGTGGGATCTGGCGGAGATTCAGAAGCGGACAAATGACACGGTAAATGATTGGCTCTCTTGACGGCGAATTGTGTGTGTGGTGGGATGGGGGGAGGGAAGCCGCGTCCCGAATTGGCATATGTACATACCTTTCATTTTGTCCTCCCTCCCCTTCCATCCCCTCACTGTTGGCAAGTCATTGTCTTCAAAACACCAATGCCCCCACCCTCCCTCCCCTCCACTCAAAGTTGACACGTGTACTCATCTGTAACTCTATCCTCCCCCCCTCCCCTTCCCTCGGCCCACTCCATCACAGGAATTCATCGCCACGTACAATCAAACGATCAATGGCACGGACGATTTCAAGGTGTTGTACCAGTATTCTTGCTCTCCCTTTACCTTTGACTGTCGTGATTCTGCCATCGTCAACGCCCCGCTCAACTGCTCCGCGCCCAAGCCCCCAACGCCGGATTTTGATACGTCCCTGCCCCAAAATGCGACTTGTGGCGAGAACTTCAAGCTGGACCCGAACTTTGGGGATGGCTTTTGCGACGAGCGTCTGAACTATCGTGAATGCGATTATGATGGCGGAGATTGCTGCCAGCAAACCTGCCGCTTGAATCGGCTCATTAGCAAGAGCTGCACACCTAACTCGTTTCAGTGCCGAGACCCGCGGAGCAACGACACGACCTTGGCCTACATCAACCCTCCCCTCGTCTTTAAGGAATGCTACCCTTTTTATTACCGCAACGGCTTCCGGGACCTTCGCGTCAAAACGGCCATCACCACCAACCCGGACCCGTGCGCTGCCCGGGGGACCCTGGTCACGCAACTCTTGGACCGCTACCTGCCCACGCCCGACTGCCCCGGCAATTTTACGCTGCTGCGCGCCTGGGACATCACGGACCTCAATACGTCCACGACCAACACCCAGAACCAAACGGTCAACCTTTACACCACCATCCCGCCACCCTACGAGCCCCGGCCGATTTGCCTGTGGCGCAACGCCACGATGCCCTCCCGCCCCTACAGCTTTGGGCACCTGCAGACCTCGCCCTTCTTTGGCTTTGGAGACGTCGACCTGTGCACCGTCAGCATTGACGTGGCCTTCGTCACGTGCCTCCGGGACTTTGGCACGTCCCTGGCCACGTGCGACTACGACTCGGCCACGGACGAGCTGATTGTGTCGGGCCTTGAGGACGGGGACGTCTGGAGGGTGACCGTGCTGCTGACGGATTCGTGCGGCAACACCAACATGGTGTCGAGTACCGTGGCGGCAAGCGCCTCGGCTGCCATGCCGGCGAGCCTGACCACCGCCAGCAACGTCACGCATCCTTGCGTCGTCGCCTCGCCCTACGAGCACTCCGTGGTGTCGTCCCGCCTGCCCTTGTTTGGCAACCGACTGCCAGCCCCCACGGCCCAAGTGTGTACCGAGGCAACCATCTACAAAGTGCCCACGCCGCCGCAACTGCCCCTCGAGGCCATGTTGGCACCGTATCAAATGCCGCCCGCCCTCAAGATATGTGTGGCTGTGACACGGGCGCCACGCCAGTGCGCCACATCGGCGCAAGGGGGCCGGCTCGCCGCCATCTTTCTTGACACGGCGGCGGCATTCAGTCTCAGCGACCCATCGGTCGTGGAGGTGGTGAATGCGTCCATTCGCATCGCCGGCAATCGCTGCCAAGGACCGGCCAACCTGACGGCCTGCGGGGGCTATGCTCTGAACTACACCGAACTCCAGACGCCGATGCGCCCCTTCAATTTGGCCTTGCTGGTAGACAACACGACCTGGGCAAATGCCGGCGACCTGGACGACTTGGGCTGCTTCTTTGTACAGGCCTTTAACATGACGCGGCCGCTCCGAGACGTGGACCTGGCCTTGGTGTACACCGATGTGAATGGCGACGCAGGCCGGTACAGCGTCATGCTGAACCGCGTGGCCACGGAGAACCCGCTGCCTCTCGCCCTGCCCAACGAGGCCCAGAACGTGATTTCGAATCGCATCGTACCCGAGGAGAGCTTCCCCAACGAGCTGGTGTGCGTGCGCGTGGAGCCTCGCATCATCGATGAGTCCACCACCGCCATTTGCCTCAGTGCCACCACACAGTATCCCGGTTGCGTCTCGTCTTCTCCCAGTGGCTCGCTGGACGTGATGTACCTCGACACGCACGCCTTGGGGCTCGCGGATCCCTTTGCCTTTACCTTCGAGTCGGGCCACGACAACATCACCGTGCTGCGACCCTACTGCGTGCGGCGCGATGGCATCACGCCCCTGGCCTGCGACGATTACTTGGAGCCGCCCACGATTGGGGGCAAAGACTTTTTGGTGGCCTTACCTTTGGACTCGGACGCTGCCGTTTGGTCGAGTGCTGACCAGAGTATCGGGTGCTTGTACACGACGCATCCGGACCTTTACCAACGCGCTCTCAGCACACGCCGCAACTTGGAAGGGGGCACCGATACCCGGTTTGAGGATTGGCCCCTGGCCTTTCGCTTCACTACTCCTGGAGGCCCCGCTTTCATGGGCGGCTTGACTTTTACGGACCCGCCTGCCCCTGGGACGCTTACCTTGGCGGACCAATGCCCCCGCAACACGGTCTTTGTGCGCTCACCCCAGGGCGACAACGAGGGCCGCACGACACAAGTGTGTACGGCCGTCAACGTCCGCCAAGTCGACTACACGACCCTGGAAATGTGCCTGGCTGTGGACGACTCCTTGCCGCAATGCGTGTCCTCGAGCTCACAAGGGAAGCTGGAGGCCGTATTTTTCGACAGCACGGCCTTTGGCGGCTTGATGCCCGCATTTTTGAGCGTGGAGGATGGCAACATCACATTTGACCGGCCCTTGTGCACTTCCGCTGACCCAGCTCTTTCCGTGACGCGCTGCCGCGACGAAAGCATCGAAGGCCTGCCCAGCGGCGGCGACAACAGCACCTTCTTCAACGCGGCTTTTAAGGTGTCCAATAACGTCGCCTGGGGCGGCACACGCAGCACCCAACTCGGATGCTTTTACGTCAAGCGCTTTGATGGCCTCGCGTTGACACTCCCCGCCCCCGGCTGGTCCCTGGGCTTTGCCTACAGCGGAACGGACGGAAACCGCAAGGCCATCTCGGCGGCCAAAGTTTGCACCCCTGTCACGTCCCCCGTGGCAAAATGTGGGGCCAAGAAACGTACCTTAAAAAAGCTATGGGTCGGGGCGCCCCCCAAGGACAAGGCGGACCCGGACCGCATGTTTGCCGTGAAGCGCAAGGTCTGCACGGACGTGCACGTGACGGAGGTTGACGACCGCACCACGAGAGTCTGCCTGGCCGTCACGACGCAGGGGGTGGGCTGCCACGACTCTGCCACGACGGGAACGCTTGCAGGCGTCTTCTTCGACTCCAGCCCCTGGGCTGTTGCTGATTCACGTGACCTCAACGTGGAGAACGGCACCATTCAGTTTCAAACCCCTTTCTGTACTTCCCGAAGCGGCGAGAAGGACGCGGGGCGTGTGGATCGGTGCGGGCCGGCCATCGCCGCCAACAGCCTGCGGCTGAACAACATGCTGGCGGCGATTCAGCTGGACGTAGGGTTGACGGTGGCGAATTCTGTCTCGTGGTCGGGGACTGGGGACCAGGCCCTTGGTTGCTTTTATATCACGGGCCCTGAGAAGTTTGACGAGGGTCGAAAGAACCACGGCAAATCCCAGAAGAAGTTGAACAGCTGGGATGTGGGCCTTCGCTTCAACAACGTGCTCAATAACAAGGATCTCCAGGCAAAGACTCAGGACCCGTTCGTCGACAAGCGGGGCCGGCGCAAGTACAGCATCATGCTGGGCAAGGTCTGTGGTGGCGTGGTCAGCAGCACTGCCTGAGAGAGCGTGTGGAGGGAGGAGAGGGGGGTGTCAACTTGAGTCATGACAGAGATTCAGTCCATGGGTTGTCTCGATAGTGTCTATGGATCAAACAACGATAGGATTAATCAGGGGTACGGACGATGAATGAGAAAGCTTGGGATCTTTGCGCTATAGGAATTATCAGGGGCTAGGAATGTTGTGTTCCACCGGGTATCATTTTTTACCCAAAATGGCGATTTTATCCACGAATTATATGCGGGGGCGTGCTCTTGTGTGAATGCGGGTGTGTGTTCCACCGGGTATCATTTTTTACCCAAAATGGCGATTTTATCCACGAATTATATGCGGGGGCGTGCTCTTGTGTGAATGCGGGTGTGTGTTCCACCGGGTATCATGTTTTACCCAAAATGGCGATTTCATCCACGAATTATATGCGGGGCGGAACTCGCGGGTTCCGGGTATACGTACGAGAGCGTCGAAATAGAAAAAGATATATGGGCGTAATGATAAGGCGCGAGGCTCGTCCTCCCTTTGCTGTTTCTTTCGCCGAATTATGAATGCGGGAGTTCGTCGCTTGTTCGGCAAAGGTCTTGAGTACGCGAGCAATAACGGCGTTTTTCCACCGAATTATGTGCGGGTGTTCGACGCTTTTTCGGCGAAGTTGTAAGCGCGGAGCGCCCCCTTAATCGCGCGACAGCGCGAGTTGCCTACACTAAACGCCAATATCATTCTCATATATGACTATCGCGGGGTTTTGATTCGCCAAAATCTCTAACTAATATGATAAAATATACGATAAATATATTTTATGTAGGTATAAATTAGCAAATAATGTTTACGTATATATGTAGGATAATCATGCCCCCCTCGTGTCGGGAGGGACCATTCCAGGCTTTATTCCTCGTGATGGCGGGATTTATCCGCGTGTTTGGACGCGATTTTGGGAGATATGATCCGCCAAACGCTCGAAAGACTTAAATTACGCCGAAAGTGCGCGAAAGCATTTCACCGAATTACGCCAGTGACCCTATGCTGGATCAGTCCTCGCGACACGAGGGGGGCATGATTATCCTACATATATACGTAAACATTATTTGCTAATTTATACCTACATAAAATATATTTATCGTATATTTTATATGTAGTTAGAGATTTTGGCGAATCAAAACCCCGCGATAGTCATACCGAAAGCCTCTCTCAAACGCGCTTTTTTTCATGCACACACTCTCTTCGTCATTTTCAAGAACACAGGCGCTTCGTTTACCCTTACCCAGCGGCCACTTGCGCATATTCAGCAAGAGCTCTTTCC